>MOXG01000041.1_pt1 | contig 28483 bp, 28 predicted proteins | sample 1471191 | NCBI WGS metagenome assembly MOXG01 (sample SAMN05806437, study PRJNA327811) | mollusc metagenome | isolation source: Phylotype C (NB3) bacterial symbionts from gill | host: Thyasira cf. gouldii | place: Canada: Bonne Bay, Newfoundland | collected 2010-08-19
AACACCGTGCGTGCTGTTGCTTTGTATGCACTTGCCCCTATAGGTTTTTATTTATATGGTTTTGAAGGTGGCTTATGGATGATTGTTGCTAGCCATTTCTCAAGTGTACCAGTTATCTTTTACTTAAAAATAAGACACAATATTTTAGATATTAAAAAAGAGCTTATAACATTACCAGTGTTCGTGCTGGGCATGGTATTTGGTATTTTATTTATATCAATATTTGACGGTCTCATGCAATAAGAAGAGAGATAATGGATGAGATGTTGATCGCTGTAGTCGGACAGGATAGGGAAGTTTATGTGTAACTATTCAGATCATTCTACCATGCCCATGGATATCAGACCTCATCCGTTTGCATAGAATCTGGATTCTCTCCCCGAAAAAACAGCGTCAATGCTACGGTAGTCGTCATGCCATGCTAGCGGCAAGTTGACAGGTAACTGCGAACCCGACAAAAGATCTTCGCACCCTCCTCAGAACGGAAGCAACCCGAGATTTTTTGCTCCACCTTAGTCATGCGCAGATAATTATCACCCTGATTATTGGTGAAAGGGGCAATCTCTACTTCCATGAAGCGCAGGACTTCTTTTTCGAAGTCCCGCAATCTCTGCCTGTTTAAGCAACTTTAGATATTGACGTGCTCAGGGATTTTGTTACACTTGCGCATTCCGTTGAAGATGACCGTCGATTCCGCTGATCGTGACCGACCCGCTCATCGACTTCAGACTGGAGTGGTCTTTTTACTCTGTGCGGTCACGATCAGTCGTAAGCGATCAACAAATCCCACCTGGTAGTAAAATCACACCGCCGCTAAGCTTTCAGGATCAAAGTTCCAGGGCAACAGTGCTTCGATATCTTCCAGGTTCTGTGTCCCGGGCAGCTCTTTAAAAATACGTTGCAGATAAGCATAGGCTCCAGGCCATTGACCTTTGCGGTTTCGATCAGACTGTAGCACTGGCCTTGGCACCTCTGTCTGTGTCACTGAATAACCAGTTTTTTTCTGCCGATGACAAAAGGACGGATTGCATTCTCGGCCCTGTTGTTATCGATCGATAAGCAACCATCCTCAGTGTAGACTGTCAGCTTGCCCAGTTTTTGTCCAGATAGCCCAAGGCTATGCCCAGTGCACCTTTGGGAAGTGCCTGGCGCAAGGTCTTACGTTCACCAGTGAGGCGTTTACGAGCGCACTGAAGGCATCAGGAGTAAAGATCAGCATGGACGGCAAGGGGCGTTGGGTAGACAATGTTTTCGTTGAGCGGCTGTGGCGCAGCGTCAAATATGAAGAGGTTTATCTGTGAACCTATGAGTCTGTGAATGAAGCGCGTTCCGGGATTGGAGACTACTTGAAGTTCTACAACTCTGAACGGAAACACCAGGGTTTAGGGAAAAACCCGGATCGAGCGTATTTTGGAGAAACGGTGCTGCCGGAAGCAGCATAATCAGAAAGGCAGAATACACTTAAGCGGTTGTCCGAAAATCGGGGTTCATTTCTGTTTTTGTTTTAGTACAAAGGCAAATTGAATATACTTGGTCTCCTCTAATTGTTTTGCTAGTAGTTTAAAAGCAATTCTCCGTAGGATGGACGGTTTCCACCAGTTCTCATTTATACCTTCAACTTGAACGATATCATAGCCACACTCATTAAAGAGCCTTGAAGCACTCTTTAATGTAAAAAATCTAAGATGTGTTTTATCTCTTATTCCCCAAGGTTCATAGTGGAAATCACGATCACGAATAATGTGGATCAAGTTATCTATGTGCAGCATATTAGGTATGGAAGCGACGATATAACCATCATCCTTCAAACTATTCTTAACTATCTCCAGTGCTTCACTCGGGTCGTTCATATGTTCGAGAACATCATTAAATATGATTGCATCAAAGTACTTATTTGGCAGGTCTACATCTTTTGAAAGTTGAGAGTTGACGACTTTATCAAGAACCTCTGCTGCCTTAACTGATGCTTCCGCGTTAGGTTCGATTCCCCAAATCTCAACGGTTCTATCAATTTTAAGTTTTTTGCCAAAATTTCCCGTATAGCACCCCACATCAAGAAGTGCCTTCGCATCTGTGGGTACGAATTTTGCCATCTCTTCACGATAATGTTGAGCATAAGGCAGAGAATCTCTTTTATGATTACTCATCAAGAATAAATTCCTATTGTAGAACCTTGTAAAATATCTGTAACTATTCAGGTAAAATAAATATAAAAATCACTTGACAGGTTTGTTCTGTATTTTTTTACTTTTATGGGAAGCATGACTACCTGTGCTTATAGAGGCCCACATTGGCCTCAGGGCGTTCACTGTTGGTTCCTTGCGTGCGGAACATACAACTTCCTGACACAGGGGGCATGCAGGGTGATCATGACCATGGGTATTTTTTATAAACCCAGTAGATCAACATACAGAGACTAAAAACTCATTCTAAAAATCCGTGAGATAATGATCTCATTAAAGATCAAACGGGACAAGCAGTTGAAGGTAGAAGATATTGATGTTGATTCAGCAATCGACTCAGTTAAAAAGCTCCTCAAGAAAGAGAAGGATCTATCGCCTGCGCTTAGATCAGCGCTGGAGGTAATGCTCCTCCTGGTGCCGCTGCTACTCAATCGCATGACCCTCAATAGCAAGAACAGTAGCAAGCCGCCTTCCACTGATCCAAACTGGAAGAAATCAAGCAGGAAGGGGCAAAGTGATAGAAAGCCCGGGGGACAAAAAGGACGTATCGGGACCACGCTTGAGCAGGTAGATGACCCTGATGAAGTGACTGAGTTGAAAATTGACCGCCGCACACTGCCGAAGGATTCTGAGTATCAGGATGCATGCTATGAAATACGTCAGGTTGTTGATGCCGACATCTCACGATTTGTTACCGAATATCGGGCACAGATCCTTGAAGACGACCAGGGGAAACGGTTTGTAGCCCCCTTTACAGAGGGAGTAAGCCGTCCCGTTCAGTATGGCCTTAGCGTGAAGGCCAACGCGGTCTATATGTCATAGTATCAACTGATTCCCTATGATCGGGTCAAGGATCACTTTCAGGATCAGATGAATATTCCGGTCAGTGTAGGCTCTGTCTTCAACTTTAATAAAGACGCCTATAACCGGTTAGCACCCTTTGAGCGGTGGGTGAAAACTGCACTTGCCAAGTCAGACCCCATGCATCCCGATGAGACCGGCATAAAACATATGGGGAAAGCGCCACTAGCTGAGCTATGTCTCCAATACATGCTGTGATGTGATTTCCATCTCATATAAAGCGTGGTACCAAGGTAGTGAGTTAGGTAGGTATCCTGCACATCTTCAAGTGTGTGCTACATCATGATTACTGGAAGCCACACTATTATCGGTAAGAGTGCATTCTCCTTGTGAAATACTCATCATCTCAGAGGGCTGGAGAGAGAGCTTAGGAATAGGATTGTCAGCAGTCTGTCAAAGAGATGTAGGTCTTGCTGACTGATACCAGTAGCACAGTAGATGATGCAGGAAGCTGTTCCTCGTTATGTGGGGCAGGTTAGTGGCAAGAGCTAAATGGGCAGAGAGTAATTACCTCCCACCCGATGAAAGTCAGCGGGTGGGTAAGCGTAGCAGGCTCAAAAAATGAAAAACCAGAAACCTCTTGAAAAGATTGTGGGGCTTCAAGCGGGTTGTCCTGCGCTTCATGGAGGTGGCAAAGATCTTTTGCCGGATTTTAAGTTACCTTTCATTATGCCGTAAATATTGCATAATGGTAACTGGAGTATTGGCGCTACTTTTCAGGCACAGAATCCATCCTTTGGAGAAAATGGATGAGGCATAATATCCATGAGCAATGAGCAATGAGCAATGAGCATGACAGAATGCGAAAAAGTTTCTGTCAAACTCAAGGTTAAGGTGACTGTGGCGGCCTTGAAGGGTGATACACTATGGCACAATTAGCTTAACAGTTTGATGTTCATTCCAACCAGGTCAACGAGAGGGGACGGCAACAGGTGAGTATATTTGGTCGCTTTGAGAGGTAGGCAAAGGTAGATAAACACAAGCTCAAAGAGCTGCATGCCAACATCGGATGGCTGACGATGTAGCTGAATTCCTTAGAGCAATAGAAGAAATGGGTTTACAGTCCAAAAAGAAAGGGATGGGCGACCGGCAAAATACGTTACCAGTGACTCGTCAATGCCGTTACAATTGCTAATCGCTCAACGGTTTACTATCAGTCCAAGGGTGTGTCGGGTGAATACCTGAGGCTGATATTGATGGTATGCACTTGAAGCCCCTTTTCTACGGTAGCCGCCGAGTTCGTTACTGGGTATGAGAAGAGGGTTACTATATCAATCGTAAGCGTGTACCACGGCTGATTCACCAAATGGTGATAGTGGCCTTGTGCCCCGAAGGGTACAAGTCGGCCGGCAAGGGACGCAAGATCTTCCCCACCTATTGAAGGGGGTGAGGATCAATCGTCCGAGGGAGGTCTACCAGCTATATCTAATGGCTAAAGGTTTTATTTATATGGTAGTGATTATGGACTGGTATAGTCGTAAAGTATAGAACAGTTATCTTTCAAGCATGACGGAAAGCGACTTCTCTTTGATGCACTTGAGGAAGTTAACAGCCGTTATGGTGCATCAGAGATATTCCATACAGATCAAGCCGCCCAGTTCCCCAGTGACGCCTTTACGACTACACTGAGGACGGTAGGGGTAAGAGTTTAGTATGGACGGTAAGAGGCGTTGGGTAGGCGAATATCTCCGGTGAACGGCTTTGGCTCAGCCTCAAATATGAAGAGGTAAATCTACGGGCCTATCAGCCTGTAAAGAAGCGTATTCCTGGATTGACGACTACGTGAACTTTTACAATTCATAGCGGAAAGGCTAGGGTCTTGGGGGAAATCCAGATTAAGTGTATTTTGGAGAAATTATGTTGCCGGAGGTAACATGCCCAGAGAGGCTAAATACACTTAAACGGCTGTTTGAAGGTGGGTTTTTTCTAGTAGGTGATGGCACGGCAGAAGGTCTCAATAGTCAGATAAAGGTGATCAAGGTGAGTAGTAGAGGCTTCCCAGCAGGGAACGGTTCGCCAAAGCAATCTACTTTCATCCTAGAAGGTTGAATTTTTATCCTGAGGGAGTGGTTAGGTGAATCTTACCCCACTGATCAGGGGAATAACCGAAAATAAAAATGTTTCCACCCTCACTTGGCCGGTAAGAATTTTAGGGAAAGGGAATTAATTAATGAAAGAGGTCTAATATCAATGCTGATTGATCGTAACCCATGGGCTACATTAAATTCGGGCAAAGAATATTAGTCTGTTGGGTATTATGGAGGTGGCATGCGGCTTCTAATGAAGGGGTTAATATATGAAAAGTGAGTCTCCTATGGAGAAGGATGGAACTTTGCTTCTTTGCCCTTCCGTAGGTATTTGGCAAGTTAATGGCGATCTGTTTTTTGATAGAAAATTCTATGATGGCGTGATGGCCTATGTCACTAAATGGCCAGGTGAAGTCAAACTTGCGATTAGATTAGCTACTATAACACCACCTTCGTTTGGTTTAGTTTTATTTGATGAAGAGAAGTTTCCAGTTGAAGTTACTGTTCTCACGTCCGAAGAAATGGTTGACCCCAAGCATTTGGTTGGTATTGATATCGTGTTTGCATCCGGTGATGAATATCAGAATCTACATCTCTCAAAAATCTGTCGACAGCAGGGAATATGGTGCATCTATAGTATTGAGAATATTTTGGAAACACGTATGCAGATTGTATCCATTCTGCATGACAGCCTGTTCAAACGGCTGAAAAGCTGGGTATGGCTGTTGCTGATGGAACAAAAGCGTCGACGGGCTTTTCGACTTGCGAACGGGCTGCAGGCAAATGGAGTGGCAGCCTATGAACAGTTCGCATCACTTGTGCCAAACACGCTGTTATATTTCGACACCCGCTCGACAGAAGCCTCGCTTATTACAGAGGCAGAGTTGTCTAAAAGACTCGCTTACCTAGATAATGAGTCCCCGCTACGCCTCGCCTTTTCCCGTCGTCTTGTTGCATCAAGGGCGTGGATCACCTGATTGAAGTTGCACATATTTTGAAGAACCGTCAGATCCCTTTTTCCATGGATATTTTCGGTGCAGGCGATCTTGTTCCTGCAGTCAAGGAAAAGATAGAGGAATATGGCTGGGGGGGCAGGTAATATTGCAAGGTAATGTAGATTTTTCTCGAGAATTGATTCCTTACGTCAAGGGTAGCGTGGACTTGTATGTCGTATGCCATCGTCAAAGTGATCCTTCCTGTACCTATCTGGAAACCTATGCGTGCGGAGTACCTATTGCAGGATACGCCAATCAGGCACATCAAGGTATTCTGGACCGAAGTGACGTGGGGTGGTCGGTACCACTGAACGATGTCGAGGGTTTAGCTGAACTTATTGCCAGACTTCATCTCCAGCGGGATGAAATTAAAGTCAAAGCCAGAAATGCAGTGAGTTTTGCTCATGCTCATACTTTTGAAAAGACTATTGAGCAGTGTATGGATCATTGCCATAAAACCCTAAAGGGGGAATCTGTATGAGTTATCACATTTTGCCCATTGTGATGACCTCTACTGGTTTGGGCGATCATGGAATCGGGTATATGACTCTGACATATGCCGGTAATGCAGGGTTCCATAGGTGGGGAACAGTGGCTATCTTTGGCAGCTAGTGGTCATCTATCTCCAATCTAAAGAAGTTGCTAAGGCAATCCAAAGAGGTTGTTACGTCACCTTGCATTGTCTCACCAAGGCATAGGTACGAAAAGATTGGTAACGGTGGTTATCATGGGCCGTATGCCTCGATAGTCGGATATAGACGATCAAGATTTGTAGTGGTGGCTACCGTGATAAGTTGGGCATTTCAAATGCAATCTACTTCTATTTTAGAGGGATGAGTTTTTATCCGAAGGAGTGGTTAGATTAGCCTTATCCGCTCGATCAGGGGGAAGAGGAAATTATTTAATAGTCGTGTCTTCTTTTGAGTCCATGATTATAGTTTGTTGAATTTAGTTATTTATAAATATTATTGATCTATGAATAAGTCTCAAGCAGTACGGAACCCTGTCATAGATATTTCCGTAATAATAGTCTCTTACAATACATCAGTGCTTCTGGAAAGATGTGTTAATGCTTTAAATAGTGCTAAGGGCAATTTAGAATTACAAATTATTATTGTGGATAATTCATCACAGGATGGATCTCCTGCCTTGCTCAAAGATAAATTCAGAGACTGTAATTTAATATTTAATGAAGTGAATGTTGGTTTTGGTCGAGCAAATAATCAGGCACTGCCTTTATTGCAGGGGCGCTATGTTCTTCTATTGAATACAGATGCGTTTGTATCACCAGACACGTTAGATAAGACTATTAGCTACATGGAGTCAAATCTACGCTGCGGCGTTCTTGGGGTCAAACTGGTTGGGCAGGATGGTCTACTTCAGCCATCCTGTCGATATTTTCCGCAGCCTATGAGCGTTTTTATTGCACGAACAGGTTTGGCAAGATTTTTTACTGGAGTTAAGTTGGTCGATGATTTTGGCTGGGATCATGATTCAGTTAGGCAGTGCGATTGGGTGCCTGGCTGCTATTATCTGGTTCGGAGAGAAGTGGTTGATGAAATTGGGTTATTTGATCCTAGGTACTTTCTTTACTACGAAGAAGTGGATCATTGCCACGCGATAAAAAAAGCTGGATGGGATGTGGTTTATTTTCCAGATACTGTTGTGGTTCACCTCGGTGGTGAAAGTGCTAAGTCAGAAGGTGAGCTCACACCGAGTGGTCAGCAAATAGAAGCATTACAGATTGAAAGCGAGTTGCTCTATTTCCGGAAGAATCTGGGCTTTATGGCGGTGTGCACTGGTGCGATTCTGACTTCCTTGGCAGATATTATTCAAGTCATAAAGAATCTCTTGAAATGCAAGCGACCAATTGGATTTACCAATTATTTTAAACGCATATTTTTAGTGTGGAAATTGCTTGTTTTAACAAGATTTGGCTCACGTCCAACTAGATAATGAGTTGATTATCCACTGAATTTGAGATCTTAACTGCTGATGACTAGAGGGGTTTATTGGTGTTAGACAATATTCGACATGATCTGTCCACATATGGTGGTGATTGGGGTGCGCAAGGCTTCTGGGTTCTTCTTGTCTATCGGTTTGGGCGCTGGCGTTATAAGGTAAAGCTAACGTTGTTGCGTAAATTACTTTCACTTATTTATAAATTACTTTATAAATTCATACAAATGATAACTGGTATTGAATTTCCATGTGAAGTGGAGATTGGCCGGAACTTCATTATTGATCATTTTGGCGGCATAGTTGTTAGTGGCTATGCAAAATTTGGAGATAACTGTCGTATTAGAAATGGTGTTGTTATCGGGTTGAAGAGCATCGATATGCCTTGTGCTCCTGTTATCGGAAACAATGTCGATATTGGTGCCGGTGCTAAGTTGCTAGGTGATATTTCAATAGGGGATAATGTGCTTATAGGTGCAAATGCGGTTGTTATAAGAGATGTTCCAAGTAATTCAATCGCTGTTGGTGTGCCTGCGGTAATTAAGCCATTGGATTTAGGTGGGAATAAGACGTGAGCACTCATTGTTTTGGTGCTGTTGTCATAGGTCGCAATGAAGGTGATCGCCTGAGAATTTGCCTGGAGTCCATTTTACATCTGGCTGTGCAGACGGTATATGTGGATTCAGGTTCTACCGATAGTTCAGTGAAGATGGCACGTGATATAGGTGTTGAGGTTGTACAGCTCGATATGTCTATTCCTTTCACTGCTGCCCGTGCCCGCAATGAGGGATTCAATCGCTTGTTGGAGCTGGAGCCAGGCATCAGCTATGTACAGTTTGTAGATGGTGATTGCGAAATGCAGCATAGCTGGTCGGAAGCGGCACTCTGCTTTCTGCAGCAGCATGAGTATGTAGCTGTTGTGTGTGGTCGACGTCGGGAGCGTTTTCCTGAGAGATCTATTTACAACTTGCTATGTGACATCGAGTGGAATACACCTATTGGTGAGGCAAAGGCGTGCGGCGGTGATGCAATGATGAGAGTACAAGCTTTTTCAGGTGTTCAGGGCTTTCGGAATAACTTAATAGCCGGAGAGGAACCCGAGTTGTGTGTGCGTCTTCGACAAGCAGGTTGGAAGATCTGGCGGCTGGTAGAGGAGATGACGCTTCATGATGCCGCTATGAACAGATTTTCCCAATGGTGGAAGCGATCGGTGCGAGCAGGATACGCCTTTGCAGAGGGTGCAGCTATTCATGGAGCACCTCCAGTGGGGCACTGGGTGGAAGAGCACGCAGGGCGCGAGTATGGGCAGCGATCATCCCACTACTCATATTGGCAGGTGCGGTAATAGATAGTTATGCACTCCTTGCGTTTCTCATCTATCCTTTGCAGGTTTTTAGAATCTATACGAAATGTTCACTGAAATCTAAGTTGGCAGCTTGGCTGTATGCCTTTTTTCTGGTGTTTGGTAAGTTCAGCGAGTTTGTGGGGCAGCTAAAGTATTATTGGCAGCGCTTAAATAATAAAACGCCAGCATTAATTGAATATAAGTAGCTCTGTCATATGTTTGGTGATTCAATGATGGTATTAAAAAATAATTACCATGAAACATTCATTCTATTGCTTGTGAATTACGCAGTACCACTAATTAGTATTAACGATTTTATTAAAATATTCTAATGAGTAATGAGATAATTAAAACTGTTGGGCGTCATTTTGTTTTAACCCATGGTAGAAGTGGTAGTAACTTTCTAGTTAATACACTGAATAGGCACCCAGCGCTTGTCAATTATGGAGAGGCACTTGGTGAATGGTCTGTGCCATACAAGATTTTCTGTTATCTACATATGCTTGGAGTGGAATGGGATAACTACCTTGATCTCTTATACACAATGCGTATTTTCTATTATGGATCACAAGCAGTATCAGCCGTGAGCCACATGAGAGATAGGAAAAAAATAAATTTTAAGTGGAGAGGTAATATTGTAAGTGTTGGGTTGAAGGATTTTGCTTTCTTAATTGAAAAAAGAGGACTGATGGATTATCTACAATCGCGCAGTGATATTCGTGTACTTCATCTTTTTAGAAGAAATCATCTTAAGAGATATATATCGCTACTAAATATGCATGCAACGGGCGTTGTAAAAAGTGAAGCGCGTATAATGGGCCGTAAAAAATTGGTAATTGATGTGGCTGATATGATCGATAAGCTGCAGGTCTTCGAGAAAGAAGAGACGGTTGGTTTTGCCATAGCGAATGTAATACCAAAAAATAGGATTTTTCAAATTGACTATGATGAATATTTCTCTGATCCAGATGTTACTAAAGAGATAAATAGCTTAATATTTAAGTTTCTTGGTGTGGCCGATATGGCTTTGATGTCTTCTCAAAAGAAAATTATGAGTAATAAGCTGGTGGATTGTATTGATAATTATGATGAGGTCTGTGATGCGTTGTCAGGTTCTCGTCTTGAAAGATTTTTATTGTAATGGGTGATGTGATGAAAATAGGCTATTTTATAAATCAGTATCCCAAAGTCAGCCACAGTTTTATTCGTCGTGAAATTCTTGAGTTAGAGGTGCAGGGTATTGAGGTTGTTCGTTATGCCTTGCGCACTGATCTCGATGAGCTCGTGGATACCAAGGATAAAAGTGAGTTGGATAAAACACATTATATTCTTAATGAGCCATTATCCTATTTTTTTATATCACTGATTATATGCTTCCTTACCTCACCGTTAAATTTTATTAATGTGCTGTCAACCACGATAAAAATCGGCTGGAAGTCCGATCGTGGCCTGATGCGACATCTGTTTTATTTCGTTGAAGCAGTGGTGTTAGCCCGACGAATGAAAGAGTCGGGTATTGAACATATGCATGCGCACTTTGGGACTAACTCTACAGCAGTAGTTATGCTAGCCAAGCTATTTGGTGGGCCTGATTATAGTTTTACAGTGCATGGGCCAGATGAATTTGATAAGCCACAATTTCTATCGCTATCTGAAAAGATTCAACATGCCTCTTTTGTAGTGGCTATTAGCTCCTATGGGCGGAGTCAGTTATATCGCTGGACTGCATATGATCAGTGGAGCAAGATAAAAGTGGTCCACTGTGGATTAGGTAATGAGTTTCATGGTGATGGTTTAGTGTCTGCAGAATACAGCGTGTCTCAAAGGCTTGTTTGCATAGGTCGTCTGTGTGAACAGAAAGGGCAGTTACTCTTAGTAGAGGCCGCTGCACAGCTAGTAGAAGAAGGGATGGAGTTTGAATTGGTCTTGGCAGGCGATGGCCCCATGCGGAAGGAGTTAGAGCGTTTGATTGCACGCTATGGCCTGGAAAAGATTGTGAAGATTACCGGCTGGGTGAGCAATGAGCAGGTCAGGGATGAGTTGCTGGCAGCTCGTGTGATGGTCCTTCCAAGCTTCGCTGAAGGTTTACCTGTAGTTATTATGGAGGCGATGGCACTCAGTCGTCCGGTCATATCGACCTATGTGGCTGGAATACCCGAACTGGTTCAGCCAGGAATAAATGGTTGGCTGGTAGCAGCTGGAGATGTACCCGCTTTGGTGGAAGTGATGAAGGATGCCTTGGGAAGGGATGTGGATGATTTGAAAAAAATGGGGCTTGCCGCTCGTGGTCGGGTATTTCATAGACATAATATTAGTACTGAGGTTGCTAAACTTGCGCGCCATTTTAGAGATGCGCTGGAGTGCCCCGCTGGGTAAGTATATGGTAGTTCTATTTGATTTTTTATTAACTCTGTTGATATTGCCAACAGTATTTATGGTGGTTTTTTTTTCGGTTGAAGTATTGGCTGCTCTGCTACCTATATCCAAGTACCTACGTGGTAGCTCGAACTGCGCTAGACCAAGCGTCGCTGTCCTTGTGCCTGCCCATAACGAAGAAAAAAATCTACTTGCTACATTGGAAAATGTGTGGCCGCAACTAGGGTTGACAGACCGCCTTCTGATAGTTGCGGATAATTGTGTTGATGATACTGCCGGAGTAGCTGCAAATTATGGAGCAGAAGTGATAGAGCGTAATAACTTGGAGTGCCAGGGAAAGGGGTATGCTCTTGATTTTGGTCTCAATCATCTGAAACAGAATAAACCGGAAGTGGTTATTGTTATTGATGCCGATTGTCTTATTGAACCTGGTTGTATCGATAGACTAGCAGCTACCTGTGGTACTACTGGACGCCCTATTCAGGCATTGTATGAGATGCATGCTCCAGAAGGTGCTGGAGTAAAGCTTCGTATTGCCGCATTTGCATGGGTTGTTAAAAACCGCGTACGTGCTTTAGGACTCAGGAATCTTGGTCTTCCATGTCAGCTGATGGGAACTGGTATGGCTTTTCCGTGGGCCATTATTTCCAAGGTCAAGCTAGCTAGCGGTAACATTGTTGAAGACCTCGAGTTGGGCCTCAGTCTTGCCCAACAGGGTGTGCCTACGATATTTTGCCCTGAGGTAAGGGTATCTAGCACTTTTCCTTCCAGCTCTGATGGTGTAAATACTCAACGAACCCGCTGGGAACATGGTCATCTGGGGATGATTATGCAGCAGTTTCCACGTCTCTTTATTTCCGCACTGAAATTACGAAATACAAGTTTGCTGGTGTTGGTGTTGGATATGTCTGTACCTCCCTTGGCTTTGCTGTTGATGATGGTTTTGGGGGGAGGTGTTATTAGTATCTCCTTTTGGTTACTGTCCGGTGCCACTGTTTCGGTCATGGTAGCGGGGGCTACCCTTCTTCTGCTTTCCTTTTCAGTATTCCTGGCTTGGGTTGTCTTTGCTCGGGATGTTATCTTGTTACGTGAATTAGCATATGTTCCAGTTTATGCACTGAAGAAGATCCCATTGTATGTCAAGTACCTAATTAAACGAGAGACGAATTGGGTACGTTCTCGGCGCGATTAATAATGGGTGTGGCTAACTGGATATTAGGTAAAAAAGATGGATGCACATCCTGTCAAACAATAACAATATGGCCGAGAATACAATTGGCACCTTTGTCATTGGCGGAGAAGCTGGTTGTTCAGTGGTAATGATAGAGGTTAAAAGGCTGGTACTGTACTCTATATATCTATGCGTTATTCAGAAAGTGGTGCTGGGGAGAGAGTAGTGGATCACGTAGAATGAGCGCTGAATTGTATGTTATTTGGTGATTATTTCTATTTTATAGAAATTCTCATTTTTCCAGATGGAGGTGTTTCGTTTATATTAAACAGGCTAATATTTAAAGGTATTTATAGATGGTTAGGTCTACTAAATAGCGCTTAATAGCTATCTCCTATTATATTAAGTTGTGTAATTTATTGCAGATTATTTTATCGTTTGACATGTCTAAGGAATGGTGGATAAACAGTGCAACCACTGCTGCGAGGTATACTCTGTAGCTATGTTAGCTTTAGATGAAATTTAATTATATGGACTGGATATGTTTGACAAAATATTTTATAGATTAGATTCGCACAAAGAAGCCGTCTATTTCACATCACTGTTGTTAGTCTCACCTATACTGATACAATTTGTTTTGATGCAAAATAAGTTTATTTCAGAAGATACTTCCCTGTGGATAGATATAAAAATTGGTACAGCTATATTGTTACTTAGTTGGCTATTCTTGACAGCATCTGTGATTACTTTATTACGAATAAGAATCAAATATTTAATTATTCCTTTGTTTGTTTCAATAATTGTCTCTACTTATATTGTACGCACAGGGCAAAATATTGAATATGAAGTATATGCAGCTATAAATAATACAAATCGAAGAGAAGCCGTAGAGTTATTATTGTCGCCATATTTCGCTGTGCCTTTTGTTGTGGTGATATTTCTATTCATATCTCTATATAAGACTGTTATAGATTTTGAGCGGAGAGGAGTGAAATCAAATAAGGGGAAAGTGAGCTGGTGGATTATTTTGTTGCTAGTCTCTCTTGCTGGTCTTTCCTGGAGTTATCTATATAACAAAGATCGCCTTTATAGAACATATCCTCTGAATATTCCATACTACCAAAAAATGTATTTAGAAGAACTGGTTCTTTTTAAGAGGTATTTTGAAAAATTATCCTATGTCCCTGTAGATTCCACAAAAGATTCGGTTAATGACGGAGTGTATATCCTGATAATAGGTGAGTCAGCACGTAAACAGTCAATGTCTGCTTATGGTTATAAGAGGCCTACCACACCAAACATTGATCGACTCTTGATACAGAAGCCAGCACATGTTGCTAACTATAATGGCGTATCTGCAGGTGTCTCAACAAGATTATCTGTCCCTCTGCTGTTATCAACAGCAAACGTGACAGACAACGATAAACTTAGGAGCCATCTCACATTAGTGCATGTATTTAAAGGTATGGGTTTTGATGTCACATTGATCAGTAATCAAGAAGAAGATGGTAGGAATAACGATATTATATCGATGATGACTATGCAGGCTGATAATGTGCACTATATAAATGGAGAGGGTCCTCGCACTAAATACGATGCTGAGCTATTACCTTACCTAGCGAATGCTATTGAATCTGGTGGAGGTAGGCAGCTGATTATTATGCATTTGATGGGTAGTCACTTTAAATATAAAAACAGGTACCCACATAGGTTTAATAAGTTTGGTGATCAGAGAATCGATACATACGATAACTCAATTTTGTACACTGATTATCTCCTCGGTATGATCGAAAAAAATATAGCTAGTGCGGATGCGCCGGTGATTGCACTCTATACATCAGATCATGGCGAAAATATGAATGACAGTGGTGATGGAAACTATCTTCATACAATGGGTGAGATGACTCCGTACGAGATAGGTGTCCCATTTTTTGTATTTATAAATGATCTTTTTTTAAACAAACAAAAAAACAAAGTAGAGACACTTATTTCAAGAAAGGGGGCAGTTGTATCGCATGACAGTATATCTCATATGTTTCTCGGATTTCTCGGGTTAAAAGATGAGCGTGTGTATAATAGAGAAGATGATTTGTCATCTTCTTTTTATATAGAACACCCTGCAAAGACTGTTAATAGAAGGCGAGAAATCGTTGAGGCATATTGATGTATGTTTAAATGTTAAGTTTGAAGTTGTGTTCGGTACTGAGATGAACCGCCTAAATTTGGGACGGCGGACTCATGAAAAGCTGGCCATGCTGTATGTGCAGCGGCAGATTACAGTAAAGATTTCGGAGAGATAAAGAATGTAGTGGCATCTATCCTGTTGCAAAGGGATTGCGCGGTTAGGCATATAAAATCAAGATGCATTGTCCACAGTGCCCTGGATAATATACAATTTCAAATTTACGTAGAACTCCAGTTGCTATTACGTAGTTAGATAATAGTCAATCGGCCACACTTGTGATTCTATCTATGTATCAGTCTTATTTATATTGGATATCCAAGGCATTATATGATCAAAGTCAACGAAAATTACCAGAAACTCCAGGCATCTTATCTCTTCTCCGATATCGCCAAACGGGTAAATGCACACGTAGATGCGAACCTGACGAGAAGATCATTCGTCTGGGCATTGGTGATGTTACCCGCGCACTGCCGGATGCTTGCATCAAGGCATTCCATGCAGCGGTGGATGAGATGGCCAGCGATAGCGGTTTTCATGGCTATGGCCCGGAACAGGGCTATGACTTCCTGCGAGAGGCCATCGCCAAGGGGGACTTCCAGTCCGTGGGGCCAATATTGATGCCGATGAGGTGTTCGTCAGCGATGGTGCCAAGTGTGATTCCGGTAATTTTCAGGAGATATTCTCTACTGATATCACGGTCGCTATCCCTGATCCGGTCTATCCGGTCTATGTCGATACCAACGTGATGGCCGGTCGCTCAGGTGACTGGAGTGAGGGGCGCTATCAGGGCTTCGTCTACCTGGATGGTAGCCGTGAGAATGGTTTTATTCCCGATCTGCCAAAAGAGCCGGTGGATCTTATCTACCTCTGTTTCCCCAATAATCCTACCGGGGCTATGGCGACGAAAGAGCAGCTGAAACAGTGGGTTGATTACGCTCGTGATAACAAAGCGCTGATTCTTTACGATGCGGCATATGAAGCATTTGTTCAGGATGAGAGTATGCCCCGCTCTATCTATGAGATAGAAGGTGCTCATGAAGTGGCGATTGAATTCCGCAGTCTCTCTAAGACCGCCGGATTTACCGGTACCCGCTGTGCCTACACCGTAGTGCCAAAAGCGTGTATGGCCTATACCGAATCCGGTGAAAAAGTCTCTGTTCACTCACTGTGGAATCGGCGTCACACCACCAAGTTTAACAGTGTCTCATACCCTGTTCAGCGTGCCGCCGAGGCGGTCTATAGTGATGAAGGGCAGGCCCAGGTGAGGGAGTTGATCTCCTACTATATGAATAATGCGGCCTATATCCGTCAGAAGATGGAGGGTCTGGGTTTCGACTGTATTGGTGGCGAAAACTCTCCCTATATTTGGGTGGATGCCAAGGGTGGCTCTTGGGACTTCTTTGATAAATTGCTCAACAATGCAGGTGTTGTTTGCACACCGGGTGCTGGTTTTGGTACCTGTGGTGAGGGCTATATCCGCATCAGTGCCTTCAATAGTCTTGAGAATGTTCAGGAAGCGATGGAGCGTATTGCCAAGGCGTTGTAATATTCATCTTCTCCTGATCCGTAGGGCGTATCGCTGACGCCATTATGGCTGGCCGTGAAGGGTGGCGTTTGAGCACCTTTCACGGCCAAAACCGTTTATGAGTCCAAATTTCCATGGTTTTCGCTATCGAGCGGTTGCGAATATCTATGTGAATGTACTTTTGACTCTCAATATCACCGTTTTAAGCAGGTAGTTAACGATGCCGATGACCAATGATTTCCAGAACCGTCTCTCCCCAATAGTGGAGAGTATTGCCAAGCACTACGGAACCCCCTTCCATATCTATGATGAGAAGGGGATGCGTGAAACCGGCCAGGCGATGATAGAGAAGTTCTCAGGCATTGAGGGATTTCGCGAGTACTTCGCGGTCAAGGCAAATCCCAATCCACACGTCATGGAGATCATGGCCTCCATGGGATTTGGTTTTGACTGCAGCTCGGTGGCCGAGCTCTTGCTCAGCCGAGGGCTTGGTGCTGAGGGTGAATCGATTATGTTCACCTCCAACAATACCAGTCAGGATGATTTTTCTGCAGCGGCCGCTGATGGTGGGTGTGTCCTCAATCTGGATGATATCTCGCTGGTGGATAAGGTGCCGGAGATGCCAGAGCTGATCTGTTTCCGCTATAACCCGGGGCAGAGACGTACCGGCAACAGCATTATCGGTACGCCGGTGGAGGCGAAGTATGGTGTTACCCATGACCAGTTGCCGGAGGCGTATCGGCTGGCTATGGCGAGAGGTGCCAAGCGTTTCGGTCTCCACACTATGCTGGCCTCCAATGAGCTGGACTACAGCTACATGGTTGAGACGGCGCGGACACTGCTGGAGTTGGTGGAGTGGATCTCTGGTGAACTGGGTATTACCTTCGAGTTCATCAATATTGGTGGCGGCCTCGGTATTCCCTACAGACCGGAAGATGAGGGTCTAGATATCGACTCCATGGCAAAAGAGATCACTGAGTTGTTTGATGATTTCAAGACACGTAACGGCTATGCGCCGAAGATGTATATGGAGAGTGGACGTTACTTTGCCGGCCCCTATGGTGCGTTGGTGACCACCGCGATCAACCGCAAGGAGATCTATCGCACCTACGTGGGAGTGGATGCCTGTATGTCGGCGCTGATGCGTCCTGGTATGTATGGAGCCTATCACCATATTACCGTGCCGGGTAAAGAGGGTGGAGAGCAGGAGGTTGTGGATGTCGCAGGTTCACTCTGTGAAAACAACGACAAGTTTGCCATCCAGCGATCTCTGCCAAAGATGGAGGATGGAGATATTCTCTGTATTCACGATACCGGTGCCCACGGTCATGCAATGGGCTTTAACTACAACGGTAAGGTGCGTCCGAAGGAGTTGTTATTGCACGAGGATGACAGCGTTGAATTGATCCGTCGTGAAGAGACGCTGAATGATCTGTTTGCCACCCTGAAATTCGATGACGATGTTTTCAATCCCTGATACGGCTGTACCAGTAATCTAGACAAACAACTCGTTATATATCGCTTCAGAGAAACCAACATGGAGGCTTCCATTTAAATCAAGCACCGGTCGTTTGATAATGGTGGGAGTCTCCAACATAATCTCAATAGCACTAGCCTCATCAATATTGCTTTGGCCTCATCAGCCAGTTTACGCCACATCATTCCCCTGCGATTTAACAGAGTCTCCCAGCCAACTTTACTGTTCCATTCAAGCAGCATCTCTCTATCCAGCCCCTGCTTCTTGAAGTCATGAAAGCTGTACTCCACACCCTGCGTATCCAGCCATTTTCTGGCCTTTCTCATGGTGTCGCAGTTAGGTATGCCGTAGATCACTACCATTAGATATCCCGCAACAGCTCGTTGATGCTCACCTTGCCACGAGTCTGCTCATCCACCTGCTTGACGATAACGGCGCAGTAGACGCTGTGGCTACCGTCTTTGGCGGGTAGGCTACCGGAGACTACAACCGAACCAGGGGGAACCCGGCCATAGATGATTTCTCCTGTGTCACGGTTGTATATCTTGGTTGACTGTCCGATATGGACACCGGTTCCGATGACGGCGCCTTCACCTATCACCACACCCTCGACCACAGAGCAGCCAGCACCGAGAAAGCAGTTGTCTTCGATGATGGTGGGACTTGCCTGTACCGGTTCGAGTACGCCACCAATACTTACATTGCTGGAGATGTGAACATTTTTACCCAACTGCGCACAGGAGCCGACTGCAGCCCAGATATCGATAAAGCAGCCACTATCTATATAGGCACCGACGTTAACGTAGCTGGATAATAGGAGGGTGCTGGAAGCGATATAGGCTCCCTTGCGGGCTGTTGATGGTGGTACCACGCGTACCCCGGATTCACGAAACTCCCGCGAACTGTAATCGGTGAACTTGGATGCAAATTTATCGTAGTAGTTGGTGAAACTGCCTTTGCAGAATTGGTTGTCCTGGATACGGAATTTCAGCATTACCGCTTTCTTCACCCAGTCGTTGACTACCCACTCATCACCTTTTTTCTCTGCCGCCCGAATCTCTCCCCGGTCCAGCATCTCTATGGTTGCAAGAACGGCATCCTTTACTACGGTGTCAACACTCCGTGGGGTAATTTCAGCCCGCTGCTCATATGCTTCTTCGATAATTGCCTGAATATCACTCATGGGTGCTTCCCGATGGCTAGGATGATGGCCTTAACTTTGAGCTATTTTCACAGTCGGCGTCAAGGTGTAATGCCGGTTCTTACTTACTCAGGTTTCGGAGTTCAATGATGCAAAAAGCTTATTCGTACCAAGCCATTTTCCTCGGGAGAGCATCATAAAAGCTCTAGTTCCTTCTTCCCATGGAGGGTGTCGCAAAAGCCGGAATTGTAGGAGCGAACTTGTTCGCGATGAGCTCCGAGGGCTTTTCTTCGCGAACAAGTTCACTCCTACACCGGGCTGCAAAAATTAAACTACCCCGCCGCAAGCGGACGGGGTATTGTTCGGATGCTCGCATTGCATTTTACACCCCAAAGTGCCAACCACATACCAACCAAACAAGGGGCCTACTTACATCAAATGGCTCTGAAGGCCATGTCACAACAGATTTTAAGGGAAAATTTACGGAGTAACAGGAGTACACCAAGAATACTTGATCCCAAATCGGGAGCGATCTATACTTAGCTAATGAGAGTAATCGCCAAACGGACATTGCGGGAATTCTGGGAACAACCAGATTTTCGAGATAGCAAGGGGCCGCTGGAAGCTTGGCACTCCGAGGCGACCAAGGCAACATGGGGAACCCCTCATGAAATCAAGGCTCAAATTGCCAGTGCCAGCATAATCAGTGATTCTCTTGTAGTGTTCAACATCGGGGGTAATAAATATCGCCTGGTGGTGGATATTGACTATCAACGGCAGGCGCTGTTTGTAAAATTTGTCGGCTCTCATGAGGAATACGACAAACTTGACCTGAAGTCAGCAAAATAGGAAACACCTGATGGATATTAAACCGATCAAAACAGAAAAGGATTACGACGCGGCACTCGCTGAAGTAGAAGCGCTGTGGGGCGCACCTGAGGATACTCCTGATGGCGATAAACTTGATGTGCTGATTACCCTTGTTGAGGCTTATGAAGCCAAACACCACCCTATCGATCCCCCCGATCCGGTCGATGCAATCCTCTTTCGGATGGAACAGGCAGGACTAGAACGCAAAGACCTTGAGCCTTTCATTGGTGGACGTGGACGTGTCTCTGAGATTCTGACTCGCAAGCGCCCACTTACCATTAATATGATCCGCCGACTCTGGAAGGGGCTGCATATTCCTCTTGAAAGCCTGATGCAGGGCGATCATAACAACCACCAACACGCATAGTCAGCCCCCCCTAAAACTATAGGTTGCCTGTAACTATTCAGCACTCCCTTATTACCAAGGCACTGAGTACCTGGTTTCGGGCAGAGGTAGCCTGGGTTGAGCTCGCGAAACCCGGGGGGAGATGAATCAGCAGCAGGAGTGCCCCTAGAGTCTCTTCTGGCCAATAATTCCCTTCCATGAGAGAGTGGGGCGAGATTTTTGCTTACGAATTTCAAAATAGCAGGATGGGGTATCACCCTCCCGGGTTTCGCAGGCTCAACCCAGGCTACGTCCTACTTGAAGCCAAGTACGGTGTTCAATGGCAGCTGAATAGTTACGGTTGCCTTTAGTTTTTTCCTCTATCTAATCCTTTAGTTACAGGGCTATTTCTGTGTGTTCAGTGGACCCCTTTTTTATCCAGCAGGTGCATCCGGCCTATTAGCCTGGCCATATTTTCAGCCGGTACTGCATAAGCTTCACACTGCGTAGAGAAGCCGCTGACAGCATTGATCACTTCATCGATGATTGCCCGGGTCATTTGGGGCGAGATGCCAAATGTTTTTCCCAGCGCATATAGCGCATCCATGGATGGCGTTGTACCTGACGTACCGAAATGCAGGACATGCTCACGGTTGTTGCTAACGTCGGGTAATAGGTCGTAGGCTTGTGTCAGATGCCAACCCTGTTTACTTCGAATCATGAAAAGTTCTTCAGGTGATCATCAGTATTGCCAACCATTGCATTGAACACACACTGCCGAAACAGTCCCTTCAGGTCTTTTCCTGGTACATCAGACAAGCGGCGGACGACATCGGCCATATCGCCATAGCCGAGGTAGTAGTAGTTTTCTGCGCCCAGCAGGGTCTTCATGCTCACAACATGATTTCGCCCACCATTCACGGTTACATCAAATCGCTTTACCAGTAGTGCCGCCCGATTGCCTAGCTCCAGCACGGAGAATTCCGGGACTTCAATCCCGGCATCGCGGGCCGTTGCCAGGGTGGCCGCTTCCACGCGCACCATATCAAAGGTGTCTTTCACTGAAGGGAATTTGGCCAGCCAATGCGTGTTGCCCTCATTAACAAGCACCTTTGGCCGGGCGCCACCGGGGGAGCTTCCCGCTTTGAAGAGGTGCATCATCTCATCCATTGGGGTATCCGGCTCTTTTTCGTAGCGTTCTGCAGCTTCCACCAAGCCGGCCAAGTCTGGCAGCTTGGCTATCTCTGTCTCCCCCTGCCATTGAGGGGAGCGTGTGTAGGCTAAAGCCCCATCGCTTCAGGGCCTAATCGCTCCAGTAGATAAGCGGCTCGTTGTTGTGGTCGAGGCAAGCTGTATCGGCGACACATGATGGCGCGTCCCCAGGCATCCGGTAGGCTATCCTCAAAGACACCATGCAGGCCGGTCGTTGGGTTTTCCGCGTCGATAGGGTCGGAGCCCAAAGGCAAGTGGAAAGGATCCAGTGCAAATGCGCTGGGTTGCTCGAGAAACTCAGGGGCATAACGAAACTCTCCCCGCACTCTTCCCCTGCGATTGGTATCGGGGTCCTCTACCAGTATCTCACCTACCTGAAGGGGAGAACCGGTAGGTGGCCTGAACCATACATACAGGTGTATCACGGCTTACTCCCCGGGAGTTGGTCGAACAGTGAAGTGGGGAAGAGCGTGCCCAGCTGATTCATATCACCATAGAGCCGAATCGCCCTGATCCAGTGACCAAAACCGGTACCTGGTTTGCCTTGCTCCATCTGGCGATAGGTCTCTCGACTGACGCCACAGCGGGCTGCCGCATCGGCTTGGTTGTCGCCACGGCGCTTACGGTTGGCCCGTAGTGCCTTGCCGAGCGTCTCAAGAGCAGCCTGTTCTTGATCTATTATGCCAATCATAATAGTCAATATAGGGTATAACCGGGCTAAATACCAAATATATTAAGCAATATTATTTCTTCAGGCAGGCTATTATACTGTGGTTGTTGGTCCTGACTCAATGCCATTAACTTAAGCCGTTTTTCAGTTAAACTGACTATGCACGATAATCCTGAAATCTGCCTGACCGGGAAAGAGGGGGCAATCGTAGGAGCAAACTTGTTCGCGATTGGCTCCGAGGCATATTCATCGCGAACAAGTTCGCTCCTACCCGGTGTTACTGTATTTTTGTACAGCGCCATTTAAGTTAATGACGTTGGGTCCTGACTGGGTAAGTGAAGTTAGTAGCCTGGGTTGAGCTTGCGAAACCCAAGGTATTGTTTAGTAATGGTGGCTCTATATCCCCGGGTTTCGCAAGCTCAACCCAGGCTACCAACTGCGTCAAGCAGTAGCCGCTCCTTGTCAGCAGTCACCCAATCTGGTCAAGCCGCTCGTGGATTGATTTCTCAATACATTGAAGCTGTTCCGGCTTCGAGAGAGGGCGGTTTTCGTGGTCGGTAATAAAGAAAGTATCTTCCGTTTTGGCGCCGATGGTGGCAATTTTGGCATTGATCAGGCGGATTTTGCAGTCGATAAAGGCGTAGCCCACTTGAGACAGCAGGCCGGGGCGGTCGTCTGTCTCCAGTTTCATGATGGTGCGCAGATTATTGGCGTCCAGCGCGAAATCGATTCGGGTTGGGATTGAGAAGTGTTTCAACCGCCTGGGAATGCGCCTGTTGACTACTGCATCGGCAGTTTTGGGGGAGGCCAGGGCCTGCCGCAGTATGCGGGTTATCTCATCTTGTCGCGGAGCACCCATTACCGCCTCACCACTCTCTTCCAGTATCAGGAAGCTGTTGAGAGTATAACCGGTGTTGGTGGTCTCAATGCGGGCGCTGACGATGTTCAGGCCGAGCTGAACCAGTAGGCTGGTGGTCAGGGCGAAGAAGTAGTCCTGGTCCCGGCTATAGAGAAAGACCTCGGTACCGCCTCGGGTGCTTGATTTGCGTACGATGACCAAGGGCAGTTTGTCTGCTGTGGCAGTAAGCGCCATCCTGGTCTGCCAGGCGATCTCTCCCCAGGTGTGGTGTAGAAAATAGTCGAGGCTGAGCATTGCCCAATGAGCGTTAACTCGCTCAATATCGATACCATCGGAGTTAAGCAGGTGGCGTGCTCCGGCCTGCTTGTTCTGGATCACCTCATCCTGCTCCTGTGGGTTGTGCAATCCACGTAGCAGGGCATACTTGGTATTCAAGTAGAGTTCACGCAGTAGTGAATTTTTCCAGCTGTTCCACTTTTTGGGGTCGGTGGCCATCATATCGGCAACAGTCAGCAGATAGAGGCAGTCCAGATGCAGGGTGTCTCCCACCTCACCGGCAAACTCGCTGATCACCTCGGGATCGCTGATATCTTTTCTCTGGGCGGTGATTGACATCAACAGGTGGTTTTTCACCAGCCATGCCACTAGCTTGCACTCACTCTCTTCCAGATCGTGCTGCCTGGCAAAGTTCCAGGCATCCTCTGCTCCCAGCAGCGAATGGTTGCCTCCGCGTCCCTTTGCGATATCGTGAAAAAGGCCGGCAAGGAAGAGCAGTTCCCGTTTCGGTAGCCGTTTCATGATGTCGTTCAACAGCGGGAATGTAGAGCGCCACTCAGGTACACAGAATCGGCGCAGGTTACGGATGACTATCAGCGTGTGCTCATCGACGGTATAAATGTGGAATAGATCGTACTGCATCCGACCGACAATATTGGCAAAGGCGGGTATGTAGCGGGCGAGAATTCCGTAGCGGTTCATGCGGCGAAGTTCATGGGAGATGCCGGCGGGGCCTTGGATGATCGACATGAAAACTTCTTGTGCTTGCGGGTTGTTACGGAACTCATCATCGATCAGGTAGCGGCAACTTCGCGCTTGCCGTATGGTGCTGGCGCGCACCCCTTGAAGCTCTGGATGCTGCTGCATTACCCAAAACAACTCCAGCAGGGCAAGTGGTTGTTTCTCAAAGGTATCTTCATTTACCACCTCCAAAAAAGCACTGCGTGACTGAAAATGGCGGCTGATCGGTTTGGGTGGATCAAGATGTGACTTCAGCAGAATCACCTCCTGAAAGAGCTGTAACAGCATCTCGTTCATTCTGCTGACACGCAGGGCGGTCAGGTAGTACTGCTGCATGAATTTTTCGACACCCAACTGCTGCTTATCGGCAACATGACCAAATTGCTCGGCCAGTGTGTGCTGATAATCGAAAAGAAGGCGGTCTTCATGGCGACCGGTCAGGAGGTGAAGTGCGAAGCGAACCTGCCAGAGGAACGTCTGGGCGTCCATCAGATCATGGAACTCCTCTTCGGTGAGGAAATCGTGAGAAACCAGGTCATGCATATTATCAGCCCCAAAATGGCGCTTTACCACCCAGCCGATCATCTGAATATCGCGCATCCCCCCGGGACTCTCCTTGATATTGGGTTCAAGGCTGCTGACCGTGTCATCGTATTTTTTGTAGCGCTGCTTCTGCTCCTCCCATTTTGCTTTGAAAAAAGCAACACTCGGCCAGATTTCTCCTGGACCCGTGGCATGTTTCAGACGATCAAGAGGATCTGCCGGTCCTGCCAGCAGGCGGCTCTCCATCAAGTTGGTTGCCGTTTTTATGTCCTGTTTAGCCTCTTTGACGCATTCATTGAAGGTGCGCACACTGTGGCCGATCTCCAGTCCAATATCCCAGAAAAAGGTCACCAGCTCTCCCAATGCTTCAAGGAGGGTGGGGCTGTTCTCGGCCTCCAGTAGAATAAGCAGGTCAATATCTGAAGATGGGTGCAGCTCACCACGGCCATAACCACCAACGGCAATCAGTGCCGTGTTGCAGTTGGCGGGTATTTTGAGTTTCCACGCCTGCTGGAGAATATGGTCGATATGGCGAGCCCTGGTCCTGACCAGTTCATTGACATCCTTACCCTGATCAAACAGCGTCTTGAGCTGCTTATTGGCCTCTTTGATAGATTTCTGGAAAAGTGGGAGTGGTTCCCCGCCCTTGCTGAGTGCCTGTGGAATGGTGTCGGGATCAAAGAGTTGCAGTGGCATTGTCGGCTTAACGCTCTTCGTCACGCAGGGTGAGTACCTCATAGCCACTGTCAGTGACTAGAATGGTGTGTTCCCACTGGGCGGAGAGTGAACGGTCTTTGGTGACCACAGTCCAGCCGTCGGGAAGCATCTTTACATGCCGCTTGCCGGAGTTGACCATCGGTTCAATGGTGAAACACATCCCTGCCTGCAGCTGAACGCCGGTGCCTGCCTTGCCATAGTGCAATACCTGTGGCTCTTCGTGAAAGCCTCTGCCGATGCCATGGCCGCAGTATTCGTGAACCACGGAGTAGTGGTTTGCTTCGACGTATTGCTGGATAGCGTCTCCTATATCTCCGAGATGGGCGCCGGGACGGACCTGCTCAATACCGAGCCACATCGACTCCTGGGTGACCTTGGCCAGCCGCTGGGCGAGGATAGGAGGCTGTCCAACGGCGAACATTTTGCTGGTATCGCCATGAAATCCGTCCTTGATCACGGTGATATCAATATTGATGAGGTCACCGGTTTTTAATTTTTTCCCACCGGGGATGCCGTGGCACACTTGATGATTGACTGAAGTACAGATCGATTTTGGAAATCCACGGTAGTTGAGTGGCGCAGGAACAGCATTCTGAACATTGACGATATAGTCGTGACATATGTGGTCCAGCTCATCAGTGGTCACTCCGGGAGTCACATGGGGTGCAATCATCTCCAGTACCTCCGCAGCCAGCCTTCCGGCTACGCGCATCTTTTCAATCTCATCGGTGGTCTTAATGATGATGCTCATGCAGTTGAATTCCTGGGAAAAATATGAAATACAGGCCGCCGTGATTGTGGCGATAAGCGGGTTATGGTATAAAACGCGCCCCGGAATCGCAAACGACTTCGTGGCAGCCGACCCCTGCGGGGGCGGTGAAAATCACACACACATACCGACACAGTTGCCGGGGTGCCTGGGAAACCGGGTCGACGACTGGGGTATGTGGAGGCCTAACCCGTACAATTCGGAGTAATTATGAGCAAAGTATCCATGCGCCAGATGCTGGAAGCAGGCGTGCATTTCGGTCACCAGACCCGTTACTGGAACCCCAAAATGGGGGCCTACATTTTCGGTCATCGTAACAAGATTCATATCGTCAATCTTGAGAAGACCCTCCCTCTCTACAACGATGCCATGAACTTTATCGGTTCTCTTGCCGCCAACGGCGGCAAGATTCTCTTCGTCGGCACCAAACGTGCCGCGCGTGACACCATTAAAGAAGAGGCAGTGCGTTGTGGTATGCCTTACGTCAACCATCGCTGGTTGGGTGGCATGCTGACTAACTTCAAAACCATCAAGCAGCGCATCAAGCGCCTGAAAGATCTTGAGGCAATGTTTGAAGACGGCTCGGTTGAGCGTTTCAACAAGAAAGAGGCCCTGGGTCTGAGCCGCGAGATGACGAAGTTGGATCGCAGCCTGGGCGGAATCAAGAACATGCCGGGTCTACCCGATGTGCTGTTCGTGATTGACAACGGCCATGAGAATATCGCCATTGCTGAAGCTCACAAGCTGGGTATCCCGGTAGTTGGTGTTGTTGATACCAACAACGACCCAGAGAATATCGATTATGTCATTCCCGGTAACGATGATGCCATGCGAGCCATTCAGCTCTACGTGCAGGGTGCATCTGCAGCTGTTCTGGAAGGGCGTGCAAGTGCAGCCCATCTCGGTGGTGAAGAGGCGCCCGTCGCCCCAGCTGCTGAGCCGGCCGATAAAGTGGAGGCTCCAGCTGCTGAGACGACCGATGAGGTTAAGGCTGCAACTGCAGAGCCAGCCGATAAGGTCAAGGCTCCAGCTGCTGAGTCGACCGATGAGGTCAAGGCTGCAACTGCAGAGTAATCACTCTGCTGAAGTAGCTTCAGCGATATTTTCTTAGGACCTATTCCCGGTTTACGATTCTGCGTGACCGGGAATACCCGTTAAAAAACTAGTTAAAGAAGAGGACAACAATCATGGCCATTACAGCGTCTATGGTTAAAGAGCTGCGTGAGCGTACCGGCTCTGGCATGATGGAGTGCAAGAAAGCACTGGTAGAAGCCGACGGCGATATCGAGGCTGCAATTGAGCAGATGCGTAAATCCGGGCAGGCGAAAGCGGCAAAAAAAGCGGGCCGTACTGCTGCCGATGGCATCGTTGCTATCAAGTTTAGTGCCGATGGTAAAAAAGCCGCGATGGTCGAGGTCAACTGTGAAACTGACTTTGTCGCCAAGGATGATAATTTCACCTCGTTTGCCGACGCGGTAGCCGAGTGTGCGCTTAATTCATCAGCGACCACTGTCGAAGAGCTACTGGAGCAGCCTCTTCATGAAGGCGAAGAGACCACCGTCAACACCGCACGTGAGGCACTTATCGTGAAGATTGGCGAGAATATGAATGTTCGCCGTTTTCAGCGTTTTCAGACCGAGGGTGGTCAGCTGGCCAGCTACCGTCACGGTGTTCGCATCGGTGTAGTGGTTGAAGTCGAAGGGGGTGATGACACCCTGGGTAAAGATATCGCCATGCACGTTGCTGCAACCAATCCAACCTGTGTTTCCGAAGACCAGGTACCGGCTGAAACGGTCGAGAAGGAGCGTGAGATCTTTAAGGCACGCGCTCTGGAGAGTGGTAAGCCAGAGAATATTATCGAAAAGATCATCGGTGGTCAGGTACGTAAATTCCTTGCTGAAATCACGCTGGTTGGCCAGGCTTTTGTTAAGAATCCTGATACCACTGTCGAGAAACTGCTGGCTGAAGCGGGTGCCAAGGTGAATGGCTTTACCCGTTTCGAGGTGGGTGAAGGTATTGAGAAGAAGCAGGAGAACTTTGCTGACGAAGTAATGGCGCAGATTAACGGTTAATCGGCCAATTCCAGCGACATAAATTTTTACACGTAAGAGGTTTTTGTGAACTCAAGTTTAGGGGTTCAAATGACGCAAAAGGCCTTGGATAGGTCGTCCCTTCTCCCTCAGGAGGGTGTCGTAAAAGCACCAGTCCCTTCTCCCTACGAGGGAGAAGGTTAGGATGAGGGTGTATTAAATCAAT
>MOXG01000042.1_pt1 | contig 27980 bp, 39 predicted proteins | sample 1471191 | NCBI WGS metagenome assembly MOXG01 (sample SAMN05806437, study PRJNA327811) | mollusc metagenome | isolation source: Phylotype C (NB3) bacterial symbionts from gill | host: Thyasira cf. gouldii | place: Canada: Bonne Bay, Newfoundland | collected 2010-08-19
CGGCGGCGAAGTAGCTGGTCCAAAGGTTCCGCTGTTGCCAATAAACACCCTCCAAGGGGAGTGTCGCAAAAGTCCCACTCCCCACCGGGGAGATGCCTACATGGATGTAGGTAGTAGAGCAACGCAGGAGCAGCTTGCCGAGGGCTAGGGTGAGGGGGATCAATAAGTAACTTATTGATTTAATACACCCTCATCCTAACCTTCTCCCTCGTAGGGAGAAGGGATTGGTGCTTTTACGACACCCTTCAATGGGGAGGGTGTTTATCGGAAAGCCACCTCCAGACATAAAAAAACCGCCGTATTCGGCGGTTTTTTGTGTTCTGCAAGGGACCTGGATCTTATTTGATCTTGGACTCCTTGTAGGCTACATGCTTGCGGGCTTTGGGATCATATTTGGTGATCTCCATTTTTCCCGGCATGTTGCGTTTGTTCTTGGTTGTGGTGTAAAAATGGCCGGTACCGGCGCTGGAAACGAGTTTGATTTTTTCACGCATGATCTCAGTTCCTTATTTTTTCGCCGCGGGCGCGCATTTCGACAAGCACGACATCAATGCCTTTCTTGTCAATCAACCGCATGCCGCTGGCAGAGACGCGCAGGCGGACCCAACGATTCTCACTCTCCACCCAAAAGCGGTGGTGGTGGAGGTTGGGAAGAAAACGACGCCGGGTCTTGTTATGGGCGTGGGATACGTTGTTTCCGGCAACCGGACGTTTACCCGTCACCTGACATACTCTGGACATTGCTGAAATCCTCAAAAAGCCTGTTCAGTCCGCCGTTCCGGCGCACCGCTTAAATCTGTCAAACTGTCCCGTAGGACTGTGAAGAGGCGGATTTATACCAGATAGATATTTTACAGGCAAGTTTTTCTTTGTGGGCAAGTTGCCGGTTGTCAGTGGTCATTGGTCAGTGGTGGGGATGATTAAAGTGTGATATTTTCATATAAATCAATGAGTTGGCTAGAATACTGGTGCTTTTCAATAAGCCCGTACCGCAAGGATGCAGTGACATCTGAGAGTTACTCATCTGCACAGAATTATTGAGAAGTTAAGAACGGTGGTATTTTTAATCTTTCTAAATACGGATGGGGGGAATTCAAGGTTGGCATATGGTTTGAGGATGGAATATCTTTTTTGCCAACTGCCAGCCTCATATCACCCCTCGTTCCGCCAGTGAGGTCATTTCGCCGGTGCCGACGATGATGTGATCCAGCACCCGTACATCCACCAGTGCCAAGGCCTCTTGTAGTCGCCGAGTGATTTTCTCGTCTGCCAGACTCGGCTCGGCCACGCCTGAAGGGTGGTTGTGGGCGAGAATTACGGCAGCGGCGTTGTGGGCCAAGGCACGGCGAACCACCTCTCTTGGATGCACACCAGCACCATCGATAGTGCCCTGGAAAAGCTCTTCGTATTCGATGACACGGTGACGGTTGTCGAGAAACAGGCAGGCGAATACTTCGTTGAGATGGTGAGAGAGGCGGCTCTGCAGGTAATCGCGGGTCTGTTGTGGGCTGGTAAGTGTGCTGTCGCGCTGCAGTACCTCACGGAGGTGACGTCGCCCCATCTCAAGGGTTGCCTGGAGCTGGACATATTTAGCGATGCCAAGCCCGTGGCTGCGACAGAAATGGTGCTGGTCAGCTGCCAGCAGGTTACGTAGACCTTTGTGCTCATCCAGTAGGTCCCTCGCCAGGTCGACGGCGGTTCTACCTTTGACACCGGTACGCAGAAAGATTGCCAATAGTTCCGCATCGGAGAGTGCGGCCGGGCCGTGTTTAATCAGCCTCTCTCTCGGTCGCTCGTCAGCGGGCCAGTCCGTAATGGCCATTTTTACCTCCTTGTAGTACATCATCGACCCTGGGGAATCCCTCTCCCGCAGAGATGCTTAATCAAATAGTAAATTAAATCATACCAGGTGATGATTCCAGGTTCCAGATCCACTTTAATTCAGTTAATCTTGAAAGATTAACTAAAATACCAAGATCCCGGTAGCAAAATGGCGCCACTGTTATAGGTTGGTGTTTTTTGCACAGCCAACTAAATTAGAAGAATTAAGGCCATGTCTGAACTGTCACAAAAGCGGATTTTGCTCGGTGTTACCGGCGGTGTGGCGGCCTATAAATCGGCGGAGTTGATACGGCTGTTACGCAAGGCAGGAGCCGAGGTGCAGGTGGTGATGACTGCCGCTGCAACCCACTTTATTACCCCCATGACCTTGCAAGCTATCGGGTAGAGAGGTACGGCAGACTCTTTTTGATTCTGCTCACGAGGCTGCGATGGGTCATATCGAGCTGGCGCGCTGGGCTGACCTGATACTGGTGGCCCCTGCCACGGCAGATTTTATGGCACGCCTTTCCCAGGGTATGGCTGATGACCTTCTGGCCACCCTCTGCCTTGCCACTGAGGCGCCTATTGCTTTGGCGCCGGCGATGAACCAGGTGATGTGGCGCAATCCGGCAACCCGTGATAATGGACAGCTACTGGCATCGCGTGGTGTGCATTTGTGGGGGCCTGCTGAGGGTGAGCAGGCCTGTGGTGAGGTCGGTCCCGGGAGGATGTTGGAGCCCAGCGAACTGCTGATACGGGCGGCGGCTACATTTGCACCGCAAAATCTTAGTGGCAGAAGAGTATTGATCACCGCCGGGCCAACTCGTGAGGCGATTGATCCGGTACGTTTCGTTGGTAATCGCAGTTCGGGGAAGATGGGATTCTCCCTTGCCCGCGCGTTTGCAGCCGCCGGGGCGGAGGTGGAGTTGGTCGCCGGTCCGGTGGCTTTGGTGACGCCGTCGGGGATCACGCGTATCGATGTGGAGAGTGCCCTGGAGATGGAGCAGGCGGTGATGACACGGGTCGAGCACTGTGATCTGTTTGTCGCTTGTGCCGCGGTAGCTGATTACCGTCCTGAGTCTGTAGTGGAGCAGAAGATTAAAAAGAGCCGGGAGGAGATGACTCTGCGGCTGGTGAGAAACTCCGATATTCTCGCCCAGGTGGCCGCCATCCCGGATGGTCCGTTTACCGTCGGCTTTGCCGCTGAGACGGAGAGGGCGGTGGAGTACGCCGAGGAGAAACGCTGTCGCAAGGGCGTAGATATGATCGCCGCCAATCTGGTGGGTGGTGATGCCGGAGGGTTTGAGTGTGATGAAAACGCCCTGATGGTTTTGTGGGAAGGGGGGCGTTGTGAGCTGCCTATGTCAGACAAATTGGCGCTGGCAGGGCGTCTGGTAACCGTGGTGACTGAGCGTTATGAACAGAGAGATTCAACTAAAAATACTTGATGATCGCCTTGGTGATCAGTTTCCTCTCCCCGCCTATGCAACAGAGGGATCGGCGGGAATGGATCTTCGGGCTATGCTGGAGGCGCCGATCGATCTGCTTCCGGGAGAGACTCACCTGATTCCTACCGGCATGGCGATTCACATAGAGGATCCCCACCTTGCGGCAGTGATTTTACCGCGCTCAGGGCTTGGTCATAAGCACGGTATTGTTCTCGGAAATCTGGTGGGTTTGATCGACTCGGATTATCAGGGGCAGCTCTTTGTCTCCTGCTGGAACAGGGGGGATTCGGTGTTTCGCCTGGAGGTAGGCGAGCGAGTCGCCCAGTTGGTAGTGGTGCCGGTGGTGCACGCGGATTTTGCTATTGTCGATGAGTTTACCTCCTCGGAGCGGGGTGAGGGTGGTTTTGGTCATTCCGGCCGACACTAACGCATAAGGATTGGAGAGTGGGTATGGTCATAAAAAGAATAAAAGAACCCGATAGCGGTGCCGCCGGCAGAGAGTGGGGTGCCGCCGGCCTCTTCAGCTATTTTCTTCTGTCTATTGTGGCTGTGGTGGTAATTCTGGCACTTAGCGCCGGAGTAATCTTTTACACCCAGGGGCAGGCACAGAAGGAGGTGGAAGGAGCGCAGTTGCCTGTGGTTTCCGCGCTTGTAGGAGCCCGCATTTCTGAGGTAGTCAACTTCCACGTCCGTCTGCTGGAAGGCTTTATTGCCGACAAGCGTGTTGACCAGCTGTTTCTGTCCGAGGACCGCCTGGGGCTGCACGATCTGGAGAAGAGTCTGCAGGGCTTGTTGCCGACTTCGAGCCGCATTCATCTGATCCCTTTTGAGCAGGATGTGCTGGAAAATGGTGGCTCAGAATTACTGAGCTTTGCCACGCTCAATCTGATTCGTACGGTGGAGCGGAGTGGGCGAACCGCGCCAGCGGAGGTACATCAGGTCGGTTCTCCCCAGCGATATGTGGCTTTGGTGGTGCCGGTAAAATCAGAGGATGGAGGTGCAGTTGTCGGTACGCTGCATGTTGCACTCCCCTTCGTGCAGATAAGCCGGGCCATGAAAGAGATAGCGGCTGTCGATGGTTGGCTCTCGCTTCGGCAGGTGGCGGGAGATAAACCGGTGAGTCTGGGTGTGTCGGGGAAAGGCGTCTCCGGCAGTACCATTGATGGTCGTAGTGCCATTGCCGGAACAATCTGGGAGGTGGTGTATCGCCTGCCGGAAGAGCGTGCGGATATGGGGGGGGCGGTTGCTCTCGCTGGTAGCTGTCGGTGGAGCAGCCGTACTGATCAGCTTACTGCTGCTGATTCAATCCGTCCGTCTGAGACGAGTAGTCAAGAGTGACTCGGCTATCATTGTCGATCTGGCGGAGAAGCTGTTGAGTGGCGAGGGGGTGGGCGGTGAAGCGGAGATGCGTCTGTCGGAACTTGATCATGTCAAGGAACTGTTGCGCCGTGCCGGTCGGGGCGCGGCACGTGGGCCGGGGCGTAAAGCGGCGGTGGGGCAGGTAAAGGAGAAGGGCGGTGCATCGGCCCAGTCGGTTCCAGCCGAGGATTCACAGCGTTTACCTTTAGAAGGCGATGGTGCCTCCGGATCACCCTTTGGTGTCCATGAAATCAGCGGTATTATCGGTGGCAGTATGACGGAGGCAGTGGCTCACGATCTTGGGCGTGCCATCGGTAGTGAGGCGTATGAGCAGGGTCAGCAGACGGTGATTGTTGCCCGGGATGGGCGCGACTCCAGTGTTGGCCTGAGCGAGGCATTATGCAAGGGCCTTGAAGCGAGTGGTCGGGATGTTGTTGACATAGGTATGGTGCCGACACCGGTGCTCTACTTTGCCACCCATTTTCTCGGTAGCAACTCTGGAGTGATGGTAACCGGCGGCTGCAAACCGGCGGGATACAATGGTATGAGTGTGATCATTGCCGGGGATGCGCTGAGCAGCGATTCGATTCAGAAGTTGCGCAGGCGCATCGAAGAAGGTGACCTGATGGAAGGCAGCGGTACCCGACAGGAGCAAAGCCTGCTGCCCGACTATATCGGTAGGGTGACCTCGGATGTGCAACTGGCACGGCCTATGAAGGTGGTGGTGGATTGCGGTAACGGTGTTGCTGCATTGGTCGCGCCTGCACTGCTGCGGGTGCTCGACTGTGAGGTGATAGAGCTCTATTGTGAGGTTGATTTCAGCTTTCCCAATCACCGTCCCGACCCCGGCAGTCCGGTCAGTCTTGCAGCATTGATCCGCACGGTAAAGGAGGAGAAGGCGGATCTCGGTATCGCTTTTGACAGCGATGGCGACCGACTCGGTGTGATCGATTCCGCCGGTAATATTATCTGGCCTGACCGGCTGTTGATGCTACTGGCGCGTGATGTACTTGCCAGGCAACCCGGTGCCGATGTGATCTACGACGTCATGTCGACCCGACACCTGGCCTCGGAGATACTTGCCTATGGTGGGCGTCCCATCATGTGGAAGAGTGGCCATGCCGTGATCAAGGAGAAGATGAGGCAAACCGGTGCACTTCTATCGGGCAATGCCGGTGGTCATATATTCTTCAAGGAGCGCTGGTATGGCTTTGATGATGGTATATACTCTTGCGCCCGTTTGCTGGAAGTGTTGTCGGTTGAAGCACAGAGTACGGAAGCGCTGTTTGCAGCCCTTCCCGGGAGTATCGATACTCCGGTGTTGACGATGGCGTGCGAATCTGAGAAAGCGGCGACTGATCTGGTAGATCAGTTGCTTCTGCAGGGTCGCTTCGACGGTGGCAAAGTGATCGATATGGACGGTTTGAGGGTGGAGTTTGAGGATGGCTGGGGCTTGGTGAGGGCATCCAGCAGCACGGCCGCCGTCAGGTTCCGTTTTGAGGGCGAAACACCTCAGGCGTTGATGCGGATTCAGGAGGTTTTCCGCGATCAGCTGACAGCCGTGGGCTCTGCCCTGGAATTGCCGTTTTAGCTGTTCTTTGGTGAGTGAATCGTCGGCTCCGAAGCATGTTTTTCGAGCGCAAGCTCGCGCTCGCCCCTGATTTCAGGATTATTGAGCAGAGCCATTATTGATTTTTGTCGGACGGTATCTTAGCGGTATCGATTTTTCACTAGTGAGTTATAACCATGAGTCTCTCCCCTGAATCGGCCCAGAATGTTGCACACGTACTGACCGAGCACTGCCCTATATCAAACGTTTCCGTGGTAAGACCATCGTCATCAAGTACGGTGGCAACGCCATGACTGATGACGATCTGAAAGACAGCTTTGCCCGCGATGTGGTGTTGATGAAGTTGGTTGGCATCAATCCGGTGGTGGTTCATGGTGGCGGCCCCCAGATTGGCAGCCTGTTGGGTCGTCTCGGCATCGAGAGTGAATTTATACAGGGAATGCGGGTAACCAACAGTGACACCATGGATGTGGTGGAGATGGTGCTCGGTGGTCTGGTAAACAAGGAGATTGTCAATCTACTCAACCGGCACGGTGGTTCCGCCGTTGGCCTGACCGGTAAGGATGGCGACCTTATTCATGCCAAAAAGATGGTGGTAACTCGCAGAACACCTGATCTGGATGTACCGGAGATTATCGATATGGGTCATGTTGGTGTAGTGGAGAGCATTGATGCCTCGGTAGTGGATATGTTGGTTGGTGGCAACTTTATTCCAGTCATTGCTCCCATTGGTGTTGGTCGTGATGGCCATTCATACAATATCAACGCTGACTTGGTGGCGGGTAAGATGGCTGAGGTGTTGGATGCAGAGAAGCTGATTATGCTAACCAACACCAAGGGGTTGCTGGATAAAGAGGGTCAACTGTTGACTGGATTGGACAGTGACCGAGTGGATGCTTTGATTGCGGACGGTACTATTCACGGCGGCATGCTGCCGAAGATCAGTTGTGCCCTGGAAGCGGTGAAGGCCGGTGTCGGTACATCCCATATTATCGACGGTAGGTTAAAGCATGCAGTTCTCCTGGAGCTGTTTACCGATGAGGGTATAGGTACCCTGATACGCTGTTGATAGCGATAGACTATGAGTTCACCTGAAACAGCCAGCAAGAGAGTCCCCCGCAAGCAACTGATCCTTGAGTCGCTGGCAGCGGAGCTGGAACGCAGCCCCGGCGAGCGTATCACCACCGCTGCCTGGCGCGTGCGGTGGGTGTCTCAGAGGCGGCGCTTTACCGCCACTTTGCCAGTAAAGCGAAGATGTTCGAGGGGCTGATCGAGTTTGCCGAAGAGGCCGTCTTTGCCCGCATCAACCAGATTCTTGAAGAGGAGAAGGGGACACGGCAGCGTTGCGCAAGGTGCTTTATCTGCTGCTCGGCTTTGCAGAGCGCAACCCCGGTATCACCCGGGTACTGCTCGGCGATGCCCTGGTGGGTGAGACTGAAAGGCTGCACACTCGCGTCGAGCAGTTTTTTGCCCGACTGGAGACTCAGCTGCGCCAGATTCTGCGAGAGGCTCGGTTACGGGAGGGAACTGAAGGTGGCGCCGCTGAAGCCGGTGCGGCGCTGATGATCTCCCTGGTAGAGGGCCGCATGCATCAGTTCCTGCGTACCCGCTTCCGTGTTATGCCACTGGCGGAGTGGGAAGACCAATGGGCGTTGGTTGAGCAGAGTTTGTTCCCAGCTTCCTCGTAAAGCATCGTCGGGACAAAGGGCGTGTCCACATGGAGAGTTTGGATGGTGCGTCGGCAAGATCTTTAGGTTATCGATTGTCTTCGTTAAGAAACGGCTGGAAGCCCTTCTGAATCTTCCTTACCGCGTCAGTTTTGCAGAAGGCTGCTCCCCGGGGTGAGTTTTTGCATGTCAGATCCATGAACAGCTTTGCACCGGACTCATCCTTGTTGACTATGCGTGAGGCGGTAATACTGATGTCGTTGTCATTGACCGGTGCGCCGGTCATGATGATGAAGTCGTTCAGCATCTGCAGTCGGGTGGTGGCGTGTTTGCTGACATAGGCTTCGACCGCATTCCACGATTTGTCACACGACCTCTCATCCGGGCAGATTACCACCGTATCGAGCAGTGAGATCAGCTCCTCATCAGAGACCAGCTCCTCTTTCGGCGTGCTGAGGTTCTTCAGGTTGCGGAAGCGGGTTAGATCCTTGGCGTAGGCATTACGTATCTGCTCCTTCCCCTCCTCCCTGCGGATGATCGAGGCGTAGCTGTCTTTTAGTTGCAAGCGGGTGCTCTCAATATCCTTGACCAGATTTATTGACGGCTTGCGTCCCTGGAGTTCCAGGTCGGCGGCGCTCTGCTGTATGTCGGTCAGTCTCTCCTTCATGCTGCGGATGTTGCTGCGGGTGATCATGATCATGGTATCAATAGCGGTAAGTTTGCCATTGCGCGCCATCAGGATGTCATCCTCGGTACGGAATGTACGCAACAGCACCAGATCCTTGGCGCGTTGTCGCTCGATCAGACGCTGCTGCTCCTCGCGTAACTTTTCCAGCTCCCTGTTGCGGGCGATCTCCTCCGCGCTCTTGGCCGCCTCGGTGCGTTCTACTTCGAGGCCACGCTCATCGAGCTGGCTGCGGGCGTTACGAGAGTGCTCCGTCGGTACATGGTCGGAGTAGTGTACTTTGCCCTGGTCATCCACCAGCGGTACATCCTGGCGGCATCAGCCAGACCTGTACAGGCGATTAAGAGGGTGGCGCCCAGAGCTGCGATAAAGGGAGTGGTCTGTTTCATACTATATGGTTGAGTATAGTCACGAATTAGCTATACGCCGTACTCTTTTCTATAGTTTTGAATGGCGGTAAGAGATGCCTCATCACCCTGTTTATCCTCCAGATAGGAGATCAGGTGGTTGAGCCGGACGATGGCTGCCACCGGCATGTTGTAGTCGCTCTCCACCTCTTGTATGGCCGAGCGTTCACCCGTGCCGCGCTCCTGGCGGTCGAGGGCGATCACCACACCGGAGGGGATGGCGCCATGGGCATTGATGGTCTCCATCGATTCGCGGATGGCGGTGCCTGCAGTAATGACATCATCGATAATCATAATCCGCCCCTCGAGTGGGTGGCCGACGATATTGCCTCCCTCACCATGGGTCTTCGCCTCTTTTCTGTTGAAGGCGTAGGGGATGTCTATGCCGTGGTGGTCGTAGAGGGCGGCGGCGGTGATGGCGGCTAGGGGAATGCCTTTGTAGGCAGGGCCATAGAGCACATCAAACTCGATGCCTGAGTCAACGATTGCTTGGGCGTAAAAACGCCCGAGACGTGCCAGGCTGGAGCCGCTGTTGAATAGGCCTGCATTAAAGAAGTAGGGGCTGACGCGACCCGATTTAAGGGTGAACTCGCCAAATCGAAGAACGCCCACTTCAAGGGCGAAGTCGAGGAATTTCTGTTGGTACTCTTGCATGAATAGCTCCGAATAGTAATAACGTTATTCTCCGTGTGTGTTGATTTGGATGCAAGTGATCATATTTCCTGCGGTATAATCCTCATCTTTGCGGCTAGGGAGCCTCTGATTAAGTCTGGTTAGGTTTAGGCTGAGATGAAATTGTTCCAATTTGTTTCGAAGTGAGCGGTAATAGCCACTCTATTGCTGCGACCTTCGAAGCGAATTGGGGCAATTTTAGCCAGAGTAAACCAATCATGATTTGATCAGAGTCTCCCTAGACCCTGGGTTATGGAGTTCCGATTTGTTAGACGCCGGTAACAAGCAAACTGGTAGAGAGATTCTGCTTGCGATTTTCAGTGGTCGAATGCTGGTCTCTGCGCTGATGGCTTCGCCTGTGGTCTGCCCCTGTTGCTGACGGGTTCCCTGTTGCAGGCCTGGATGACTGAAGAGGGTGTTGATCTGGCCACCATTGGCTTGTTTGCCTTCGTCGGCTTGCCTTATACGCTGAAGTTTTTGTGGGCGCCTGCGCTGGATCGTTTTACGCCAGTCTTTCTTGGGCGGCGGCGTGGTTGGCTCATCATGGCGCAGTTTGCGCTGGTTGCGGCATTATCCAGCTTGGCCTTTTCCAACCCCGGTGTTGATACATACGGGGTTGCGGTGGCAGCGCTTCTGGTCACTTTTTTCTCTGCCAGTCAGGATATTGTGGTTGATGCCTACAGACGCGAAGCGCTCTCTGACAATGAGCAGGGGCTGGGTGCCTCACTCTACGTAAACGGTTACAGGGTGGGGATGCTGCTGGCCTCCGGCGGTGGCCTGATAATGGCTGACGTCATGTCTTTTACGGCGGTTTACCTTTGTATGGCCGGTATCATGTTGCTGGGCATCTGTACCACCTTTTTTGCGCCCGAACCTGAGGCTTCTGAGGGTAGCCCCAGAACTCTTCGGGATGCAGTGGTACTGCCTTTTGTGGAGTATTTTCGGCGCAATGATGCGGTTGTGATCCTGCTGTTTATTCTGCTCTATAAGCTGGGTGACACCATGGCCTCCCACATGACGATCCCTTTTTACCTGGATATCGGCTTTTCCAAAACCGAGATTGGTGCGGTGGTGAAGCTATTTGGCTTCTGGGCCACTATCGTGGGCGGGCTTGTGGGAGGCGTGTTTATTCTGCGTATCGGGACTTACCGGGCACTATGGGGGTTCGGCATCCTCCAAGGGATCTCAACAGCGGGTTTCGCTGTGCTGGCCTTGGTCGGTAATAGTCTGCCGGGACTGGCTGCCGTGATTGCGTTCGAGAACTTCAGTGGGGGCTTGGGGACTGCGGCATATATTGCATTTATGGCGAGCTTACCAATAAGAAGTTTACAGCAACACAGTATGCCTTGCTGACCAGTTTCATGGGGGTGCCGAGGGTGATTGCGGCGGCGCCAACAGGCTTTATGGCTGAGTGGATGGGGTGGTTCAGCTTCTTCATGTTTTGTGCCCTGATTGCTTTACCGGGTCTGCTGCTTTTGAGCTGGTTGCACCGACGGGGATCGACTCAGCATAAGGAGCGATTGGTTTGATGGGAATGTGGATGCCCTACTTGAGTGCATTTGTTGTTGGCCTGCTCGGCGGGGTTCACTGCGTCGGTATGTGTGGGGGCATTGTCGGTGCGCTCACCTTCGGCCTCCCGGAGGAGCGGCGTAGTTTTGGCTCCATGCTCCCTTTTCAGCTCGCCTACAATTTTGGACGGATTCTCAGCTACGTTATTGCCGGTGCGGTGATGGGGGGTATCGGTATGCTGCTGGCCCAGTTGATGCCGGTCTACTACGCTCAGCGTCTGCTGCTGGCGGTTGCAGGTATTTTTATGATCCTTCTCGGGCTCTATCTTTCCGGCTGGTGGATGCTGCTGGGGCGGGTGGAGCGGATGGGTGGATCCCTTTGGCGCCGTATAGAGCCGATCAGTCGTCGATTGATGCCGGTGAAAAGTCCCTCTCAGGCACTGGTTGTCGGCTTGGTTTGGGGGTGGGTCCCCTGTGGTTTGGTCTACAGTATGCTGGTCAATGCGGTTTCGTCAGGTGGTGCCCTACAGGGGGCGGCGCTGATGTTCGCCTTTGCTTTGGGTACCTGCCGAATCTTATGTTGATGGGGGTTCTGGCCGGTGCGGCTGCACGGATCTCCCAGTCGCCTGGGTGGCGTCGGGTGGCGGGTGGGGTGGTGATACTGTTCGGGGTCTATACCTGTGGCAGGCGCTGTAGGGATTGGAGATCGAAACTGATTGAATATCGTGTTGTCGTAGATTAAACCTAGATTCCGCAGTTGACCGCTCCACTCTGAGGCTATGTTGCTGATATGAAAACCATTGATATCAATTTACACTTTCACCTGCCGGGTGAGCCACACTTCACCCCATCCAACTGCGGATTCTAGGTTAAAGCTGAGGTTGCTATGTCAGGAGAGAGTGGTTGGGGTGATCTCGAATTTGTGGTCGGAGCGAGGGGCTGGGATCATGATGCCTGGATCGGTGCTTCTACCCGGATGATTTGCCAGTGAGTGGCGTCTCGGTTACTACGCCAATGAGTTTCCAGGGGTATTGGTTCCCGAGGCAGAGTGGAGTGGTACCGGAGAGAGTGAATGGGAAGAGTGGTGCGATGAAGTGCCTGAGGGTTTCTGCTTCTATCTCGAACTCTCCGATACCTCCAGCGCGCGGCTGCAACAACTGGAAGCCTGTGCCGTCTCTCTAGGTGATATGTTGAAGGGGGTGCTGTTGCAGGGTGTTGATGCTGTCATGGAGGCCGGTAGCCTGCGGGTGCCGCACCTTATGGCTGTTGTTCGAGAAGATGATAGTGCTTGCTTTGTTGCCGTTGGCCAGGGTGCCGGCCGCAAAGGGGTGCTGCTCGATAGCGAACATATGCCCGACCTGCGTAGTCTGCGAAAGCTACTGGAATCGGTTGAGTATAATGATGGAATGGATAGTATTACCCCGGCACTTTTTGTTGGCGGTAAGGCACCCGATGTAGGAAAGATGCAGGAAGCGAAGACCCTGCTGGAGTTGATGGGACTGCTCTAAACAGGAATGGAAATATATCAGCTCTTGACGCTGCGGTTTTCCAAGGGTACAAAAGCCGAAGCTTAAAAAATGAAGTCATTGATGAGGCATGAATCTCTTCGGTGGAGATAAAGAGAAAGATAACGGGCCATGGCAGACTCGAATAATAGTCAGGAACCTCTGGTAAGGATACGCGGTCTACGGTTTTATCGTAGTGAACGGGCGATTTTCGATGGTGTTGATATTGATATACCCAGGGGTAAGATTACTGCCATTATGGGGCCCAGCGGAACCGGCAAGACCACCCTGCTGAAGTTGATCGGTGGACAACTTCGCCCCCAGGCGGGCAGCATTCATGTCGATGGAGAGGATATTCACACTCTCGGCACCCGGATCTCTACCGTCTGCGAATGCGTATGGGTATGCTCTTCCAGAGTGGAGCCCTGCTTACCGATATCACTGTTTTCGACAATGTAGCCTATCCCCTGCGGGAGCATACCGACCTGCCTGAGTCGATGTTGCGCAAGCTGGTGCTGCTGAAGTTGGAAGCGGTGGGATTGCGTGGTGCCCGTGATCTGATGCCGAGTGAACTCTCCGGTGGTATGGCGCGGCGTGTCGCCCTGGCCCGGGCGATGGTGTTGGATCCGATGATGATTATGTACGACGAGCCTTTTACCGGTCAGGATCCCCTCTCTATGGGGGTGTTGGTGAAGCTGATACGGGCGCTAAACGATGCCAGTAGGCTCACCAGTATCATCGTCTCCCACGATGTACAGGAGACGGCGGAGATCGCTGACCTGATCTATGTGATCTCCAACGGCAAGGTGATCGAGCATGGAGCGCCGAAAGCGATGATTAACTCTGAATCGGCTTGGACACGCCAGTTTATGCAGGGGCTGGCTGATGGGCCTGTGCCCTTTCACTACCCCGCTGATGAGCTCGGTCGGGATCTGCTGGAAAAATCATGCTAGATCAGTTGGCACGGTTGGGCCGTAATGGTATAGGTACTCTCGAGCGCTTGGGGCGGGGGCACTTGCTGCTGCTCAATATTCACCGGGGGCTGAGAGATCTGGCGGCAAGGCCGCAGCTGCTGGTGCAGCAGATTCACTCCATCGGTGTGTTGTCGATGCTGATCATCAGCGTCTCCGGACTCTTTGTTGGCATGGTGCTGGGGCTTCAGGGCTACTATATCCTTTCACAGTTTGGTGCCGAGCAGACATTGGGGGTGATGGTGGCGGCCTCCCTGGTGCGTGAGCTGGGGCCGGTGGTGGCGGCGCTGCTGTTTGCCGGCAGGGCTGGGTCGGCGCTGACCGCTGAGATCGGTCTGATGAAGCGACAGAACAGCTCTCCGGGTTGGAGATGATGGCGGTGGATCCGATCAGACGGGTATTGACTCCGCGCTTTCTTGCCGGGTTTATCTCCATGCCGTTGCTGGCGGCGATGTTTAGCGCCTTGGGCATCATTGGCGGCTATTTCGTCGGTGTCGGCCTGCTGGGGGTGGATGATGGGGCTTTCTGGTCGCAGATGCAGGCCAAGATCGATCTGCATGAAGATGTATTCAACGGTGTGATCAAGAGCCTGGTGTTCGGGTTTGTCTGTAGCTGGATCGCACTATTTCAGGGGTATGATGCGATACCGACTTCCGAGGGAGTCAGCCGCGCCACGACACGTACGGTGGTACATTCGTCCCTGGCGGTGCTGGGACTCGATTTTATTTTGACCGCGCTAATGTTCGGAGAGTGACCAATGGTGCACAGTAGGACAATGGAGATACTGGTGGGTGCATTTATGGCCCTGGGATTTGTGGCGCTCTTCTTTCTTGCCATGCAGGTGAGCAATCTGAGTGCCGGTACTAACGGTGCCGGTTATACTCTAAGTGCGCGCTTCGATAATGTCGGCAGTCTCAAGGTGCGCTCACCAGTGACCATGGCGGGTGTGCGGATCGGCCGGGTGAGCGAGATCAGCTTTGATCCCCAGACCTATGAGGCGGTGGTGGTGATGGCCGTCGAGTCAGGCTACGACACGATACCGGAAGATACCATAGCAAATATCTATACGGCGGGACTGCTGGGTGAACAGTATATTGGCTTGGACCCCGGCGGCAGCGAGAAATATCTAGGTCAGGGCGGTGAGCTGACTATGACCCAGTCAGCTCTGGTGTTGGAACAGATTATTGGCCAATTCCTGTTCAGTAAGGCCGAGGAGGGTGGAAATGGTGAGTAGGCTGAGTTTGATCAGGTGGTTTCCCTTGTTGTTGCTGCTTTTCGCGCTCCAGCCTGCGACCGCCGCTACCGAACCAAATACGATTGTAAAGGAGACGGCGGACAGGATCCTGGCTGAGGTGATATCACTGAAGCAGGAGCTGGATGAGTCTCCCGGCAGGATCTACCCGCTGGTGGAACATATTTTACTGCCTCGTTTTGACTTCGTCCGCATGTCACGCCTAGTCCTTGGGAAACACTGGCGGCGGGCGGGAGCTGAGGAGAAAAAGGCATTTACCCGCGCTTTCCGCGAACTGCTGGTGCGTACCTACACAACTGCCCTGCTCAATTACTCAGGCCAGGAGATCGATTATCTGCCGATGCGTGCCATGGCGGATGCTACCGAGGTGACGGTTAATACCGAGGTCAGCAGTGCCGGTGCACCACCGGTACCGATCAACTATAAGCTCCACTTGGTTGATGATGAGTGGAAGGTGTTTGATGTGGTGATCGACGGTATCAGTCTGGTGTCAAATTACCGTTCCAATTTTGCCTCCGAGATCAGACGTCGCAAGCTCTCCGGTCTTATCGGGCGGCTTGAGGCTCGCAATAAGCGAGGTAAGTAGTGCGCCTTGCCTTGAGCGCTGACAAGCTAACTGCATCAGCAATTATCATATTGAAGGAACACCAGGTGGCCGAGATAACCCTTGATGCTGATGGCTGTGCACAGATCACCGGTGATATCATATTTTCTACAGTGACTGGGTTGCTGAAGAGTGGCGAGGGCTCTCTTGCTGGGCGTCAGACGTTGGCTTTCGACCTTGCCGGGGTTACTCATAGTGATAGCTCAGCTCTTGCATTGCTGCTGGAGTTGCTCGATCGTGGTCGTGTAGATGGGGTCACCGTCACCTTCCGCAATATTCCTGATTCCCTCATGGGTATCGCCCGCCTCAGCAATGTCGAGCAGCTCTTGATCTAGATTCCAGGCCAGGCCATGGATCACAGAGCACACGGAGCACCTCAGAGGGCACAGAGTTTACTTCTGTAATGAGTTTCCGGCTTTTATTGGTGCAAAGGTCATCCTCTTGGGGGTACGTCAGTATCTGTACTGCCGTCTCTTGAAAAGTAGATGCTGAGAAATGCCCGTTACAATGTTAACTCTCTGTGATCCTGTGCTTCCTTTGAACGCCCCTTTAGATTTCTCGTCATATTTCATACAATGGCCCGTTCCCCGGGCTTCGGCTCCTTGTTACGGGTATTTTTCCCGATTTGGCCTTTGATTAATGGATAAACTGATTATCACCGGCAGCGGTCCCCTCTCAGGGGATGTGCGTATCGCCGGCGCTAAAAATGCGGCCCTGCCGATTCTCGCAGCGACGCTGTTGGCCGATGGCCCGATGAGCGTGGGCAATGTGCCGCACCTGCACGACATCACCACTACCATGGAGCTTCTGGGCCATATGGGCGTTACCCTGGTGGTGGACGAGCGGCTGCGTATCGAGACCGATACCAGCACTATTAGGGCGTACCATGCGCCTTACTCCCTGGTAAAAACTATGCGTGCCTCGATCCTTGTTCTGGGACCATTGCTGGCACGCTTTGGTAAGGCGGATGTCTCCCTGCCCGGAGGCTGTGCTATCGGTTCCCGCCCGGTCAATATCCATATTGATGGCCTGCGCGCCATGGGCGCCGAGATTGAGGTGGAAGCAGGCTATATCCGGGCAAAGGCGGGGCGTCTTAAGGGTGCCCGTCTGGTGATGGACATAGTGACCGTTACCGGTACCGAGAACCTGATGATGGCCGCTGCACTGGCCGAGGGTGAGACGGTGCTGGAGAATGCGGCGAGAGAGCCGAAGTGGTCGATCTGGCCAATTGCCTCAACCGCATGGGTGCGAAAATCTCCGGAGCGGGTACCGATAGCATCACTATCGAGGGAGTGGAGCGGCTCAACGGCACCCACTACGATGTGCTGCCTGATCGCATTGAGACGGGTACCTATCTGGTGGCGGCGGCAGTGACACGTGGCTCGATTCGGGTGCGCGATACTCAACCAAAACTTCTCGACGCTGTGTTGCAGAAATTGCGTGAAGCGGGGGGAGAAATCGAGACCGGTGATGATTGGATAACGTTGGATATGAAGGGGAAGCGTCCTCGGGCTGTTGATATCCATACGGCACCTTACCCGGCGTTCCCCACCGATATGCAGGCCCAGTTCACCGCACTCAACAGCATCGCCGAAGGAGTCGGAGTGATCACCGAGACGGTGTTTGAAAACCGCTTTATGCATGTGCAGGAGATGCAGCGCATGGGTGCCAGTATCCGGCTTGAAGGGAATACAGCCATCTGCACGGGTGTTGAGAAACTGACTGGCGCTCCAGTGATGGCAACCGACTTGCGCGCCTCTGCCAGCCTGGTGTTGGCGGGTTTGGTGGCGGAGGGAGATACCGTAGTGGATAGGATCTACCATATCGACCGCGGCTACGAGAATATCGAAGAGAAGCTCGCCGGACTGGGAGCTCATATTCAGCGCCTACCAGAGTAAATCGAGTTGGCGGTTATCAGTTATCAGAGGCGGTAATATCAGATGAAGAGCTGTTCACGATAGCTACGGGATTTTTTCCGCTAACATATGGCTGCAGGCAAATAATTGCGGCAAAAACTTACCGCTATCTCGTAAACTCACTGACAACTGACAACTGACAACTGACAACTGACAACTGACAACTGACAACTGACAACTGACAACGGCGATTGGCAACTCGAATAATTGAATGACCGATGAAATATAATACACCGATTACCATAGCGCTCTCCAAAGGGCGGATATTCAAGCAGACACTTCCGCTGCTTGCCCACGCCGGTATTGAGCCGATAGATGATCCTGAGACCAGCCGCAAGCTGATTCTCGATACCAATCACGACAATGTGAAGCTGGTGATCATTCGTGCCACCGATGTGCCACCTACGTGCAGTGGGGCGCCGCGGATGTCGGTGTTGCCGGTAAAGATGTCTTGCTGGAGCATGGTGGTGAGGGATTGTATGAGCCTCTCGATCTGGCTATTGCCCGCTGTCGTCTGATGGTGGCTGGTGTGCCGGAGGCTCAGTTGAGTGGCGACCGGCTGCGCATCGCCACCAAGTATGTCAAATCAGCCAGACGTTATTTTTCCGCACGTGGTCAGCAGGTGGAGATTATCAAGCTCTACGGCTCAATGGAGTTGGCACCCCTGGTTGGGTTGTCTGATCTGATTGTCGATCTTGTGGAGAGCGGCAATACACTGAAGGCTAACGGCTTGGTGCCACTGGAGCATATTGCCGATATCAGTTCACGCCTGGTGGTCAATAAGGCGTCGTGGAAGATGAAACACGACACCGTTACACAGTTGATGGAGGCGATAGGTGAAGCGGTAAAGGCAGGAGATGACAATGGCTGATATTAAGCGGCTCTCTACAACTGATAACGACTTTCAGCAGCAGCTTGATAAGTTGCTGGCCTGGGAGTCGGTTTCCAATGGCGACGTCAACCAGACGGTAAGCGATATTATCTCCTATGTTCGCAGCCATGGTGACGAGGCGCTGCTGGAGTACACCAACCGCTTCGACGGCTGGCTGGCTGGAAGTGCCGCAGATCTCGAAATTCCTCTTGCCCGTTTGGAGCTGGCTTGGACTGCAATCCCCGAGGTGCAGAAGAGGGCCCTGGAACATGCCGCTGAGCGTGTGCGTATCTATCATGAAAAGCAGAAGATGGCATCGTGGAGTTACACTGAGGAGGATGGAACGCTTCTCGGTCAGCAGGTGACGCCTCTTGATCGGGTCGGGCTCTACGTGCCGGGGGGTAAAGCCGCTTACCCCTCATCGGTGTTGATGAATGCATTGCCGGCCAAAGTGGCGGGAGTTGGAGAGCTGATCATGGTGGTGCCCACCCCCGGTGGTGAGCTCAATGAGTTGGTCTTGGCGGCGGCCTATATCTGCGGCGTTGATCGGGTGTTTGCCATCGGTGGTGCCCAAGCGGTGGCGGCACTTGCTTATGGTACCAAGTCGGTACCGTCGGTGGACAAGGTTGTCGGTCCCGGGAATATCTATGTCGCTACCGCCAAGCGTGCTGTCTTTGGCCAGGTCGGCATCGACATGGTGGCAGGGCCCTCAGAAATTCTGGTGGTGTGTGACGGTAAAACCGATCCCGATTGGGTGGCGATGGACCTCTTCTCTCAAGCCGAGCACGATGAGGACGCCCAGTCTATTCTGGTCTCGCCGGATGCCGATTTTGTCGACCGGGTGGCGGCAAGTATTAAAAAACTGCTGCCGACAATGGAGCGTGAGCCCATCATCGAGGCTGCCCTGCGTGACCGTGGCGCATTGATTGTCTGTCGTGATATGGAGGAGGCCTGTGAGGTATCCAACCATATCGCACCCGAGCACCTGGAGTTGTCGGTAGAGGATCCCCAGGCGATGCTGGAGAAGATATGCCATGCAGGCGCCATCTTCATGGGTCGTTACACCTCTGAACCGCTTGGGGACTACTGCGCCGGTCCCAATCATGTGCTACCCACTTCCCGTACCGCCCGTTTCTCGTCACCTCTTGGGGTCTATGACTTCCAGAAACGCTCGAGCCTGATCATGGTCTCAGAAGCGGGTTCAGCTACCTTGGGTGAGACGGCCTCAATACTGGCCCGGGGTGAAGGGCTCACGGCTCACGCACGCTCTGCGGAGTACCGGTTCGAGAAGAAGTAGCCCGTTGGTGCCGCCTCTGCGACTGCGGTTGGCTCCCGGTCCGGTAGGGGCCGTGCAAGTGGTTTCTTCAGTTGAGATTTGCTCTGTCGTCCCCTCCCCCATAATTTTTCTGCAGAAACTATACTTATCGAAAGACAATAAGGTTGTCTGCAGTGGGCTTTAGGGCCTCCGCTGAGGATCGAAGGGGAGAAGTAGATGAATGTGAGAAGGCTGTTTTACTTTTTTCTAGTTCTAGGGTTCCTTTTCTCTGGTAGTGTCGCTGCTGCTGAAAAGCTCTATCTCAATACCGGCACCCGTGCACCCTATACCACAGAACAGCAGCAGGGCTTTCTTGATCTGCTGATTACTGAGCTATTTGGCCGTCTTGGCTATGAAGCGGAGGTGCCTGTCTATGATGCCTCTGCGCGGGCGTTGGCGAATGCAAATGACGGTGTAGATGCGGGTGTTGCCATGCGCATTGCCGGCCTGGAGAAGAAATACCCCAATCTTATTCGTATTCAAGAGAAGTTGATCGACAATGACTTTGTTGCTTACTCCCTGAGAAAGGATATTGCCGTCGATGGTTGGGCGAGCCTCAAGCCCTATCCGGTGGGCTATATTCTTGGCTGGCAGATCTTTGAGCGCAACTTGCCGCCGGATGTGGACAGGACCAAGGTCAAGGATCCTCAGCAGCTATTTTTTATGTTGCAGATGGGGCGGGTTAATGTGGCTTTGTATGAGCGTTGGCAGGGGTTGTGGCGGGCAAAGCAGCTGGATCTGAAGGTTCAGGTTCACGAGCCCCCATTGGCGCAGGTTAAGATGTATATCTACCTTCATAAGAAATATGCTCACCTGGTGGGGCCGGCGGCAGAGGCGCTGGCGGAGATGAAGCGGGATGGCACATGGGATGAGATTGCCGAGAAAACATTGAGGCCGCTGCTGCCAAAGTAGAGTTCCATCGAGAGAGAAGGGGAGGGAGCCGGGAAATGGCTGTTGGTCTGACCCACTAGGGTTTCTTCTGAATACGGGGGCGCTCACTTACCTCTACTTTGATCTCATAGGATTTCCCCTCTCTCAAGCCTCTGAGTGTCACCTTACTGCCGGGAGCGGTGGCGGAGATGGTGTTGAGAACGTCCTGGGAGCTGGAGAGCCTTCGGCTGTCGATCTGTATGAGGATATCCCCGGGTTCAATTCCCGCCCGGTCGGCAGGGCCATCCTCCAGTACGGCTGATACCAGGACACCCTCTTCACCCTCCAGTCCAAAGGAGGCGGCCAGCTCCGGGGTGATATCCTGGCCGGCGATGCCAAGCCAGCCACGCACCACCCGGCCCTGTTGCAGAATCTGGTTCATCACTCCTCTGGCAAGGGTTACAGGAATGGCGAAGCCGATACCCTGGGATCCGCCGCTTTTGGAGAAGATGGCGGTGTTGATCCCCACCAGTTGGCCGTAGGCATTGATCAGTGCGCCACCTGAGTTGCCGGGGTTGATCGCGGCATCGGTCTGGATAAAGTTCTCGAAGGTATTGATTCCCAGCTGGTCGCGACCGGTGGCGCTGACAATGCCCATGGTGACGGTCTGGCCGACACCAAAAGGGTTTCCGATGGCAAGAACCACGTCCCCCACCTGAAGATTTCCGGCATCGCCAACGTTGATTGCCGGCAGATTGCTGGCGTCAGTTTTTAGCACGGCAAGATCTGTGTCGGGATCTGTTCCGGTCACCTGTGCCTCCAGGGTACGACCGTCGGCGAGTACTACCCGTATTCTGTCGGCATCAGCCACCACATGGTGGTTGGTGAGGATAAACCCGCTGTTGCTGATGATTACACCTGAACCCAGGTTGGTCTGCAGTTTTTGCTCAGGCCTGCTGCTGAAGCGGTCACCGAAAAAACGTTGAAACAGTGGATCATTAAAGGGGGAGTCTGAGCGCTCAATCGTCACTTTATCGGTATAGATGTTGACTACCGAGGGGGCGGCTTTTTTCACCGCGTCAGCATAAGAGACAGGGCCGCTGCCGACGCTAACAGGTGGCTGAGTGGGTTGCATCACCTCTGGTGTGTTATCCGGTTGCAGTCCGAGTGCGATGATGGCGGCGACCAAGCCGGCGGCGATAGAGGTGGAGAGGAAGGCGATTAGTTTGGTTGTCTGCATAATATTCAGGAAAGCAATTAATTGGGTACAATCTAACATGTCTTTTATTCTGTGTGTGAGGCGGCTTTATGGCGGATCCGGTTGCATTTGAAAGTTATTGTGATGAGCTGTTGGGTGCTGCGGTCTTTGATGACTACTGTCCCAATGGTCTACAGGTTGATTCCGGCGGCGGTGAGGTGAAGCGGTTGATCAGTGGTGTGACTGCCAGTCAGGCACTGATCAATGCAGCGGTGGAGGCGGATGCAGATCTGCTGCTGGTTCATCATGGCTTCTTCTGGAAGGGTGAGCAGCAGACATTGACCGGTTTCAAGGGGAAGCGGATCGCTACATTGATCCGTAACCACATCAGCCTCCTGGTTTACCATTTGCCTCTCGATGCACATCCACAGTTGGGCAACAATCGGCGTCTTGGTGAATTGCTGGGTGTGGCTGGAGCTGAACCACTCAAAGAGGGTGGTTTAGTGTGGCAGGGTGGGCTGGCATCAGAGGAGTCACCAATAGAGATGGGGCGGAGGATCGCTCTGGCTTTGGGGAGGGAGCCTTTGCATATTGACGGCGATAACGGTGACATACACCGCATAGGGTGGTGCACCGGAGCAGCTCAGGGCGCCATTGAAGAGGCGGCAGCAGCAGGGCTTGATGCCTTTGTCAGTGGCGAAGTGTCGGAGTCAACGGTGCACCTGGCACGTGAGTTGGGTATTCACTACTTCTCCGCCGGACATCACGCCACAGAGCGCTCTGGTGTTCAGGCGCTGGGTAACCATCTGGCTGAGCAGTTTGCCGTTGAGCACCGGTTTATCGATATACCTAATCCGGTATAGTCGCAGCTACTTCTTTCGGGTAGGCCTTTGTTACTCCATGAGAATTTGCCCCTGGGACTGTAGCCTGGTGTAATTCGCGAATCCTAATAAGTCAGATCTATATCCACTTAAAAAACAAGCTTGCCTTGACCTGCGAATAATATTGATGGAAAATCGCCGTCTATTTTGGGGTAAATATCAGCATATTCTGAATTACCTGTTGCATGTGCACAGGCTGAATCGGAATGCGTCCAGCCTACTCCGGGGGTCTAATAAATTATGAGTGTAGACGGCGTGGATCTAAAAAAACGGCGGTTATTAACCGCTGCAACAAGTGTTGTCGGTGCTGTAGGTGCCGGCTTTATCGCAGTGCCATTTTTGGCCTCCTGGAATCCCAGTGAGAAAGCCAAGGCGGCGGGTGCGCCGGTAGAGGCTGACATCAGCAAGCTCGAGTCGGGCCAGCTGATGCGCGTCAAGTGGCGTGGCAAGCCGGTCTGGGTTGTTCGCCGCACCGAGCAGAACCTGAAGGATCTGCCGGGAATGGACAGCATGCTGGCGACCCGGCTTCGGAGATGTTGCAGCAGCCGAGCTACTGTCAGAATACCAACCGGTCGATCAAGCCGGAGTATCTGGTGGCTATCGGTATCTGTACCCATCTTGGGTGTTCTCCGACCTATCGCCCCGAGGTGGCACCTGCCGATCTAGGCAGTGAGTGGGTAGGCGGTTTCTTCTGCCCATGTCATGGTTCCAGGTTCGATCTGGCGGCCCGCGTATACGCAGGCGTACCGGCTCCGACCAATCTGGAAATTCCCCCGCATCAATATCTGTCCGACACCCTGATTCTGGTGGGTGATGATGGAGGAGCAGCCTGATGAGCGCGATGAAAAACTTTGTTGATTGGATTGATGATCGCTATCCAATGACCCAGGTGTGGAATGAGCATCTCGCTCAGTACTACGCCCCGAAGAACTTCAACTTCTGGTACTTCTTCGGCTCCCTGGCAATGCTGGTTCTGGTCAATCAGATCCTGACCGGTGTCTGGCTGGCGATGAGCTATAAGCCTGATGCCGATTTGGCCTTCGGTTCCGTTGAATTCATTATGCGTGACGTGGAGTGGGGTTGGCTGATCCGCTACCTGCATTCCACCGGTGCATCGGCCTTCTTTGTAGTGGTCTATCTGCATATGTTCCGCGGCCTGATGTACGGTTCCTACCGTAAGCCTCGCGAGCTGCTGTGGATCATCGGTGTGATTATCTACCTGATCATGATGGCTACCGCCTTTATGGGGTATTTGCTGCCTTGGGGACAGATGTCCTACTGGGGCGCCCAGGTGATCGTTAACCTGTTCTCTGCTGTGCCTGTGATCGGTCCTGAACTCGGTGTCTGGATTCGTGGTGACTATGTTATCTCGGATGTTACCCTGAACCGCTTCTACGCACTGCACTTCCTGCTTCCGTTTCTGCTGGCGGCGGTTGTGTTTATCCATATTGTCGCCCTGCATAAGGTGGGTTCTAACAACCCCGACGGTATTGAGATCAAGAAGGGGCCCAAAGGTAACCGCTGGAGTGACACTGCGCCCGCCGATGGTATTCCGTTCCATCCTTACTATTCAGTCAAGGATATCGCGGGCATTGCAGGCTTCCTGTTCCTCTTCGCTGCGGCAGTGTTCTTTGCTCCGGAGATGGGTGGCTACTTTATTGAGCACCCCAACTTTGAACCGGCCAACCCACTGAAGACCCCTGAGCATATTGCGCCGGTCTGGTACTTCACTCCCTTCTACGCAATTCTCCGTGCGGTACCCTCTTTCGCCGGTTCTGCGTTCCCTGGTGTGGTTGCCATGTTCGGTTCAATCCTGGTGATGTTCTTCCTGCCTTGGCTGGATAAGAGTCCGGTGAAGTCGATTCGCTACAAGGGTGCTATGTACAAGACCTGGCTGTGGCTGTTTGTGGTGGACTTCATCATTCTTGGCTTCCTGGGTACCAGCCGACGACGGATCTTTACACGCTGATGGCTCAGATCGGAACTGCATACTACTTTGCATTCTTCCTGCTGATGCCTTTCTACAGCAAGATGGATAAGACCAAGCCTGTTCCTGAGAGGGTGACCGAATGAAAAAGCTGATTATTGCATTTCTGTTGGCTGTGGCGCCTGTATTGACTCAGGCAGCCGGTGGTGGGGTTCACCTCGATCACGCCAACATCGACCTGAGTGACAAAGCGTCGCTGCAGCGTGGGGCCAAGCTCTTCGTCAACTACTGCCTGAGTTGTCACTCAGCCAAGTACCAGCGGTACAACCGCATGGCGAAAGATCTTGGTATGACTGAGGAGGAGGTTAAAAAGAACCTGATGTTTGCTACCGACAAGATCGGCGATACCATGGAGATTGCCATGGATCCTGATATGGCGGCGGCCTGGTTCGGTACTGCTCCTCCTGATCTGAGTGTAATTGCACGTGCTCGTGGTGTTGACTGGCTCTACACCTACTTCCGCAGCTTCTATATTGATGAGTCCCGTCCTTTCGGGGTTAACAATACGGTATTCCCGGATGTTGGCATGCCTCACATCTTCTGGAAGCTGCAGGGTATGCAGAAGGCCGTCATGAAAGATGTCGATGGTAGACAGGTTGTTGATAAGTTGGAGCTGGTCGAGCAGGGTGATATGAGCCCGGCTGAGTTTGATGCAGCCATGCTTGATCTGACCGCCTTCCTCAGCTACATCGGTGAGCCGATTCAGATGGAGCGTAAACGCCTGGGTGTCTGGGTGCTGCTCTTTATCGCGGTGTTCTTTGTCGTCGCCCTGATGCTCAAGAAAGAGTACTGGAAAGACGTACACTAGCAGCTGATTTTAGCGGTACAACACGGGGACGCACAGTTGAGGTATACTGTGCGTCCTTTTGTTTTTGTAACAGTAATAAATTTTTTGTTGGAGAGGGTGAATGGCCGTTGTTGCTAACAAACGATCTGTGATGACAATGTATTCGGATGCAAAGAGTCCGTACAGTCATCGTGTCCGCATGGTATTGGCGGAGAAGAACATTACCGTTGAGATCGTTGATACAGATCCTGTTGATATCTCGGAAGATATTATGGATCTCAACCCCTACGGCACGCTACCGACTCTAGTGGATCGTGAGCTGGTGCTGTTTGAGTCACGTATCATCATGGAGTATCTGGATGAGCGTTTCCCGCATCCACCACTACTTCCGGTAGATCCTGTCTCCCGCGCCGGTGCGCGTCTCTTTATGCACCGGGTGGATCAGGACTGGTACAGGAAGATGGATGATATCCTTGCCGGCGGCAAAGGTGTGACCAAAGCACGCAAGGAGCTGCGTGAGAGTTTGATTGCGGCCGCGCCTATCTTTGCTCATAAACCCTACTTTATGAGTGACGATTTCAGTCTGGTGGATTGTGCCATCGCGCCGCTGTTGTGGCGTTTGCCTCAGCTTGGTATTGAACTGCCAATCCAGGCCAAGCCGGTGGAAGATTATGCCGCTCGCCTGTATGAGAGGGAATCTTTCAAGGAGAGTCTGACGGAGTCCGAGCGAGAGATGCGGGAGTAACCGCCGGCACTTTCTGGTCGTCAATGCTGAGTTCCAATCGTCCCTACCTGATCCGCGCCCTCTATGAGTGGCTAGTGGATAATCAATTGACTCCTCATCTGCTGGTAGAGGCGGAGGGGGAGGATGTCACTGTGCCACAACAGTTTGTCGAGGATGGACGCATCGTTCTCAACATCGGCCCCACTGCCGTACAGGGCTTGGAGTTGGGTAACGACTACATCAGTTTCAACGCCCGCTTTGCCGGTTCACCAATGGATGTACTGGTCCCCCCTACCGCAGTCTTGGGTATCTATGCCCGGGAGAATGGCCAGGGGATGCTATTTCCTGAAGAGGAGGAGTATGCAGGGGGCGGCGATGCAACCGATGATGACGATCCTGAGCCTACTCCGCCACGAAGTCGCCCGACATTGAAGGTGGTGAAGTAATTACATAGAGAGATTATCTGTTGAAAAACAAAGTTTTCTCTGTGTTCTCTGCGTTCCGTTTTTATTGCTCAACATCCAGCTAGGATTCGGGCGGTTTGCGCCGCAAGGGTACTACCTTACCGCTGTCATCTGCCTTGGATTGCGTGGTCACCGGTCTGTCGAAGCTGAAATCTTCCAGCTCTACCCCGATCAGGATAATGTAGCCTGTCAATCTGGATGTTCCCTCTTCGCTGTAGTCGAAACGGAACATACGCCTTATTCTGACTCCCTGGGGTGGCCAGCGCAGTCCGAGTCGTTTGAGCGTCACTGTCTGATCGAGGAGTTGTAGGCCCTGCTGTTCGCAGGTCCTCGTGCAGATGGCGGTGGCAATCTCCCGTGCCCTGGCGCTATCGAGCCAGAACCAGATGATGGCGCCAAAGAGAAGTAGGGCGGTGAGGGTCGACATGGTATACCGTTTGACGAATAGGAAGGCCTATTGTTTCAATTTTTTCACTGGCTGGATAGGGGTGCTGCACTGACTTTTCGGAGAGAGTGATGAGTGGTTTGGTCAAAGTGGTGGAGAGTGATATCACTCGCCTGCAGGTAGATGCCATCGTAAATGCCGCCAACCCGAGTTTGTTGGGCGGTGGAGGTGTAGATGGCGCTATTCATCGTGCTGCAGGCCCGAAGTTGCTTGCCGCCTGTCGTGAACTGGGTGGTTGCCCGACTGGTGAGGCACGCATTACCCCAGGCTTTAGTCTGCCGACAAAGTGGGTGATCCACACCGTTGGTCCGATCTGGCGGGGTGGTGGTGCGGATGAAGCGGAGTTGTTGCGGGCCTGTTACGAGAATAGCCTCTCCTTGGGACAACAGAATGGGGTGAGAAGTATCGCTTTTCCCTCAATTAGTACCGGTGTCTACGGTTACCCGAAACGGGCGGCGGCAGAGATTGCCCTCGACGTGATGAGAGGGGCTCAGGGATTTGATGAAATCATAGCCTGCTGCTTTAGTGCGGCTGACAGAGAACTTTATGAAAAGCTTAGTAGGAGTTGTTAATGGCCTGGTTGGATAATATTTCGTTGCAGATGATAGTGATCGCCTGTCTCTTTTTGGGGCTGGCGCCCTTTGTTCCCGAGCCTCATCTATGGGAAAAGCTGAAGATGCTCTCAGCAGGAACGCTGGTGAAGCCGCTCGATATCTTTGACCTCTTGATGCACGGTTCGCCCTTTGTGGTGCTGATCCTGAAGCTGTTGCGGATGCGCGGTATTTTCTAGGTAGTGCCCGTCTGGAAATAATAAAGCGGAACACAGAGAACACAAAGGAGGCGCAGAGGGCACAGAGAAAAGCCCTAGGGAGACTCTGATCAAGTCATGATTGCTTTACGCTGGCTAAAATCGCCCCAATTCGCTTCGAAGATCGCAGCAATAGAATGGCTATTACCGCTCACTTCGAAACAAATTGGAACAATTTTATCTCAGCCTAAATCTAACCAGACTTAATCAGAGGCTCCCTGGCTTTCAATAGGCAAACTATAGCG
>MOXG01000043.1_pt1 | contig 27908 bp, 30 predicted proteins | sample 1471191 | NCBI WGS metagenome assembly MOXG01 (sample SAMN05806437, study PRJNA327811) | mollusc metagenome | isolation source: Phylotype C (NB3) bacterial symbionts from gill | host: Thyasira cf. gouldii | place: Canada: Bonne Bay, Newfoundland | collected 2010-08-19
ACTGACAACTGACAACTGACAACTGACAACTGACAACTGACAACTGACAACTGACAACTGACAACTGACAACTGACAACTGTCAGGGTGCATAAAACTATCCGCTCTGTAAGTGGTATTTGATTTCAAGGTAAAACAATATGGTTCGTATAGCTGTGGTTGGTGCCGCCGGGCGTATGGGTAAGTCGCTGATCCAGGCGATTAATGATGGTGAAGGGATGGTGCTGGGCGCCGCCACTGAAAGAGCGGAGAGCAGTCTCGTCGGTTGTGATGCCGGTGAATTGGCCGCTGTCGGTAACTTGGGTGTCACCGTTACAGACTCCCTGGAGAAGGTAATAGATGACTTTGACGTAGTCATCGATTTTACCGCTCCTGTTGCCACAATGGCTCACTTGGCAATCTGTCGTGCTAACGGCAAGCGTATGGTCATAGGTACTACCGGGCTCGATGATGAGCAGAAAGAGGTTTTGAACAGTGCCGCTGATGAAATCGGTGTTGTTTTTGCCCCCAATATGAGCGTTGGCGTCAATCTCTGTTTCAAACTGCTCGATATTGCTGCTCGGGTAATGGGTGATATGGCCGACATCGAGGTGATAGAAGCCCATCATCGTCACAAGGTCGATGCCCCCTCAGGTACCGCGCTGAGAATGGGTGAAGTGGTGGCCGAAGCGCTGAAGCGTGATCTCAAGGAGTGTGCGGTATATGGCCGTGAAGGAAACACCGGTGAGCGTGACCCCAAAACCATCGGTTTTGAAACGATCCGAGCGGGAGACATCGTCGGTGATCACACCGTACTTTTTGCCACCACCGGTGAAAGGGTGGAGATCACCCACAAGGCCTCCAGCCGCATGACCTTTGCCAACGGTGCCGCTCGCGCCGCCGGCTGGATCTGCCAACGCGATAATGGCCTGTTCGATATGCAGGATGTGCTTAGCCTGCGCTAACTCAGAAACTCAAAAAGCGGGACTCACGACTGCATGGATGCAGGAGGTAGAGCGACGCAGGAAGCCAAAGCCGAGAGAACGCAAAGATCCGTAGAGGTCGCAATGTAACTTATTGGTTTTAACATATTACACTGCTCCTGCGGAGTAACGTATTACCAGACGCTCTGCCCCGGGAACAAGGTACTGTGCCACGCAGCAAGGCACGGAATAGCCAGGTCAGCTAATCTATTGCGGAAGTATAGGCTTTTCTCTGCATCCTCTGCGTTATCTCTGCGCACTCTGCGTCCCGCTTTAAGGGTTATAGATAAGCATCCAATTCAATTTTCAATAGACGGAGTACCCATGTACGAATTCAATCTTACTCTCAATCAACCCTTCGACCAGGCAATGGAACAGGTACGTAAGGTGTTGATGGAAAACCAGCTGGGTATCGTCAGCGATGTGGATGTTCAGGCTACCTTCAAGACGAAGATAGACAAGGATATCCCTGCTTACCATATTCTTGGTGCTTGTAATCCTAAGCTGGCCGACCGGGTGCTTACTGCTGAGCCCAACGCAGGTGTATTGTTACCCTGTAATCTGATCGTACGTGAGCAGAGTGCTGGTGAGACAGTTGTCAGTTTCATGGATCCTCAGGCGGTGCTGGGCCTGTCAGGCTCTGCCGAGGTCAAGCAGATAGCTGACGAGGTGAAGGACAAACTACTCAAAGTTGTCGAGCAGTTGAAGGAGGCATAACACCCTACGGCTGTAGGTTCTCTTTCAAGGGGATGAACCAAGCCAGCCTCTACGAACTACACTTCCACTACGGCCGGGAGACAGCTTGTGCTCAGGAGTTCTTTCTCCATCTTTCTAATCACCCTTATCTTGTTGCTGACAGGCTGCAGCGAAGAGGTGACCTCCCCTGAGGCGCAAATCAGGGCCATGCTTGCTGCGGGTGAAGTGGCGGTGGAGTCCCGCTCTGTCACCGAATCCGCTGCTTTTGTCTCTGAACAGTATCAGGATGAGAGTGGGCGGCATCGTAAGGACATTATGCGCCTGCTCACAGGCTATTTCCTGACGCACCAGAAGGTCCATCTGCTGGTTCAGGTTAATCGAATCACACTGACTGACGACGCCAGGGCTGAAGTGACCCTGTTTGCCGCTGTTGCCGGACGACCGGAAAGTTCACTGGAACAGCTCTTTGCGCTACGTGCCGATCTGGTTCGTTTCGACCTGAAGCTAGAAAAAGAGGGTAGTGAGTGGCTCGTCCACTCCAGCCATTGGCGACGTGCCCGGCAGTCAGATTTTATGGAATAACCACCGTCCCATTACTGTTTCGATAGATTTGGCATCAGTGTTGCACTATTTGATGCAGCAACCTTTTCTATCGAGGGGCGATAAATGGAAAATCTCATCTCCACCACAGGCTTGAGTGGTCTGACCTCTCTAAGTGAGGGCAATACCACTAAAGGATCTTTGCCCGCTGTTCTCGGGGAACATACTGATTCTGAAGAATTTTCAGAGATTTTTTCCCAGCAGGGACTGTCGGCTGAAATCATAGAGAAGCTAAAGGGTTTTCTGCCCGAGGGGCAGCTTAAAAAGCTCGAATCCCTGTTTGCGGATGGCAAGCTGTTGCCGCAGGTGGCAGAAGTTGCCGCAAAGATTGAAGCGATTCTCTCAGAAAAAGGCTTTACACCCGAGGTGCTGGAGCAGTTGCAGGCACTTGTTCCCGAAGGGAAGCAGGGACAGCTGAAGGCGATTTTCTGGGGCAACAAGCCAGTGCCGGAGGAGGTCAGCTCAATTGATGGGGAGCAGGTGACTACACTTGAAGAAGCTCTGTCTGGGGCAGAGCCTGAAGATCTGGAGTCGGCAGTAACTCAAACCACAGATCCACAGGTGCTTACCCCGGCAATGATGGGCACCGTGACAACAAACAACGAAACACCACCACAAAAGGGCGTAATTCTCGATGGGGAGGCAAAGGAGAGACCCCAATCCCTCTCAAGAGAGCCACAGTTGAGAGAAACTCCCTTGTCGGCCCTAAATCTTGCCACATCCAAAGAGCGTTTACCGGGAGACGAGAAGTTACCGCCGGAGGTGATAAAACAGTTCCTTGAGCGTGGAGAAGGGGTGGCAAAGGCACCGGTTGCCCGTACCACTGATCGTCCAGATGAACCCTTGCCGTCCCTGATCAGGGGTACTGAAGCGACACTTAGCGATAAGCGCTTGAGTACGGTAGTTGCTGACAGAAATATTTTGGAGCTACCGATAGCAGCCAATACAGTAAAGATCGCTCCAGTTCTCTCTGAAGGCATTCCTCAACTGGTTAGTGGTTCAACCTCATTACCTCTGGTCAACCAACCGGTTGGTGAAAGCCAGGCAGTGCAGCGAAGCGAGGTTCCCCTCCTATTAACACTCCACCGGGGAGTAAGGGCTGGGATAATGCTGTCGGTGACCGTATTCTGTGGATGGTGGGACAGAAGAGCCAGAGTGCATCGATCCGAATCAATCCCCCTCACCTGGGGCCGATTGAAGTCCATATAACCGTGCAAAAGGATCAGGCTAGTGTCAACTTTTCTGCACTTCACGGTGTCGTCAGGGATGCCCTGGAAACCGCCATACCGCGCCTTCGTGAGATGTTTAACGATAATAACTTACAGCTGGTAAACGTTGATGTAAGCCAGAAAGATGCGAGTGATCAACGCTCGCTACAGGATTTCTCCAGACAACACGAGGGGGAGGGTGGACAGCTTGCAGGTGCCGATGAAGGACAGGTTGGCCACTCAGGTATAGAAGATGAAACATTGACTCTCATTCAACAGCTGGAGGCTAGTGGTCGCGTCGATTACTACGTCTGACCAGGTCAGCAGGTCTACACAACCGGACATCGCGGTAGCGTTGTCCGGTTTTTTTTGGTTTCAGCGATTCCCTGGGTTCGTATCAGCCTGATCTTGGGTATGATGTCATCTATTATAATGTGAGTTGTCGGATAACGGAGACCTCAAAACGTGCAATTTCTTAAGCTTCTGTTGGTTCTCATCATCGCCCTTGTAGGTGCGGCGTTTGCGGTAATGAATGCCGAGGCGGTCAACCTCAACTACTATTTTGGCACGATGGAGTTATCGCTTTCGATTATTCTCGTTGCCGCAGTCATCGTTGGTGCACTGTTGGGAGCGGTGGCCGGGCTTGGCGGGGTGCTCAGTCTCCGGCATGAGAACAGACGGCTTAGACGTGAAGCGAAACTGGCCTCTCAGGAGATCACCAGCCTGCGAACCATCCCAATCAGGGATAAGTAGTCGCTGCTATGGAATGGATGAGATTTTGAGTCAAAAACAATTATTATTTAGGGATAGAACCAGTGTTTAAGATGTATGGAACGGATTCAAAATGATGGAGTTGCTCTGGTTACTGCTGCCTGTTGCCGCCGCTTCCGGCTGGTTTGCAGCAAAGCGTAACAGCGCGCAAAAGGAATCCCCGGTATTTGACTGCACCCCTGCCTATTTTCGTGGGCTGAACTACCTGCTGAATGAGCAGCCGGACAAGGCAATTGATGTCTTTGTAGAGATGCTTGAGGTGGACAGTGAAACTGTTGAGACCCATCTTGCCTTGGGTAATCTGTTTCGTCGGCGCGGTGAAGTGGATAGGGCAATCCGAATTCATCAGAATCTGATTGCACGTCCGACACTTAGTCGTTCTCAGCGTGCTCAGGCACTGCTTGAGTTGGGTCAGGACTATATGCGGGCGGGACTCTTCGACCGGGCGGAGAATCTTTTCAAAGAGCTTGGTGATCTGAACTACTATCAGGATCAGGCGCTTGAGAATCTGCGTATCATCTACCAGCAGGAGAAAGAGTGGCACAAGTGCCTTGAGGTGGCTGCAAAGCTTGAGAAGCTGACTGGCGAGTCATTGGCTGGTGAGTGCGCCCACTACTACTGCGAACTGGTGGAAGAAGCCCGGTCCCGTAAAGACGATAGTCTGGCCAAAAGCTTGTTGAAAAAGGCACGGGCAACGGATCGAGAGTCGGTAAGGGCAAACCTGCTGCAGGCTCGAATAGAGGCGGCTGAAGGTTCATTTAACTCAGCTATTAAAACCTTTTCCCGTATTGAACAGCAGGATCCAGCCTACATAAGCGAGTTTTTACCGGCGCTGATAGAGTGCTACAGGCAGCAAGGCGGCAAACGGGAACTGGCTCATTACCTGCGTAAACTGTTCAGTAAGCACCAAAGTATACCCTCAGCGCTGGCCCTGGTGGATATTCTTCAAGAGGATGAGGGTGATGAGACGGCTATAGGTTTTCTTAACGATTACCTTAACCGCGAACCCAATCTGGAAGGGCTGGGTAAACTGATAGCACTTAACTTAAAGTCAGTCGGCCGTAAGGAAGAAGAGATGTTTTTGATGATTCAACAGTTGATAGGCAAACTGTTGAAAAATCGTCCGGCCTATCAATGTAGTCGTTGTGGCTTTACCGCTAAAACGCTGCACTGGCAGTGCCCAAGCTGTAACGCCTGGGGGAGTATCAAGCCCCACTCAGGCCAGTTGGACAGCGAGGCCAATAGCGGCCTACTTAACCATTTTTCCAAGAAGGCATGAATATAAAGATGAGTGTTATAGAGAGAGAACCCCGCATTATCGTCGCCCTCGATTTCCCATCCGCCGCACCGGCTCTGGATCTGGTTTCCGGCCTGGATCCAAAGCTGTGCCGACTTAAGGTGGGTAAGGAGATGTTTACCCGACTCGGCCCCACCTTTGTCGAGCAACTGGCCGGCAAGGGGTTTGATGTCTTTCTTGACCTCAAGTATCACGATATCCCCAATACGGTTGCCGCCGCTTGTGCCGCTGCAGCCGACCTGGGTGTTTGGATGATCAATCTTCACGCCTCTGGTGGACGGCGTATGATGGAGACCGCCCGGGAGCGGTTGGAAGGGCTGAGTCACCGTCCTCTACTGATTGCCGTTACCATCCTGACCAGTATGGGAGACAAGGATATTGCCGAGATTGGTCTCCATGGAACTCCTGTGGATAACGTGGTCCGGCTGGCTAGGCTAACCGATGAAGCGGGCCTTGACGGTATCGTCTGTTCACCTCGTGAGGCCGGCGAAGTTCGTCCTCTGGTGGCGCCTGAATTTCTGCTAGTGACTCCCGGGGTTCGTCCCGCCACCGCCTCTCTCGACGATCAGACACGCGTGATGACACCACTCGATGCACTCAACAACGGTGCCGATATGCTGGTAATTGGACGACCCATCACCGCAGCGGATGATCCTCTGCAGAGCCTCAATGCCATTCAGAGTGAAATTGCCGGTTTTAGCCGTGGCTGAACCAAGGGAGGTGGTTTGAATTTCCTAGTCTTCCATACATGAAAAAAGCTGAGCCTAGGCTCACCGGATGAGCTTGCACATAGATACAATAACTATAACTTTCCCGGCCATCCAAGGACACGATGCTCCACCTCTACCACAGTAACCGACTGGAGCAACTGGCTGACCTGCTGGCAGAGCAGCTCTCGGATGCACCCGACGATCCGTTTCTGTCAGAGTCTGTGGTGGTACAGCACCAGGGGATGGGACGTTGGCTTTCCTTACAGCTGGCTAAGCGCCTCGCATCTGTGCCAACCTAAAGTTTCCTCTTCCCGCTGGTTATATCTGGCAACTGCTCAAGGTGATGCTGCCTGATACGCCGGACCAGGATCACTATCAACCCGATGTGCTTCAGTGGCGTCTATTTGAGCGTCTGAGCGGTCCCCTTGATGGGGGCGATTTCTCTGAGCTAAGGGATTATCTCAAGGATGCAGATGAGCTGCGTTGCTTTGAGCTGGCAGGGGAGCTGGCCACGGTTTTTGATCAATATCTGGTCTACCGTCCAGACTGGATTGTGCGCTGGGAAGCTGGAAATGAGGCGGTCGTCGGGGACCATTGGCAGGCGACACTGTGGCGTGAACTGATGGCCGGTGGTGATGCTCACTGGGTTGGGCTGGGACGACAGCTTGTCGATTTGGCTCGCCGGGGCGGTATAGATCAAGGGCAACTACCCCCGCGGGTAATGTTGTTTGCCGTCTCCTCTCTCTCTGTAGGATATCTGGAAATACTCTCCCTGCTGTCACAGCAGATCGATGTCCACCTCTTTCTCCTGAATCCGAGCGAGGGGCACTGGGTTGATCTGATCTCCAGGGAGGAGAAGAGCCGCCGCGAGCTGATGGCGGAAGAGTACGATCTCTATCTTGACGTGGGCAACCCGCTGCTCTCCTCGTTGGGAGGGCAGGGTAGAGACTTCTTCTCCATGCTGCTGGAGTTTGATCCCGGTGCACAGGAGCTGTTTGTTGACCCTGATAAAGAGCAGATGTTGGGCTATCTGCAACAGGATATTCTGCAGATTCATGATGGCTCCGAGGATGATCCCCGCCGAATGATGGCAGCCGATGATAACTCGATTCAGTTTCACGCCTGCCATAGCCCGATGCGCGAAGTGGAAGTGCTCCACGACCAGTTGTTGGCTCTGTTCGATGCTGACTCCCGGCTGCAGGCGGATGATATTCTCGTGCTGACCCCGGATATGGACAGTTATGCGCCCTACATAGAGGCGGTTTTCAGCGATACCGCAGGCGGTGGCTACATCCCCTTCAGTCTGGCGGATCGTGGCATTCTGTCCTCCACTCCACTGATCTCCGATCTGTTTAATTTGCTTGCCCTCAGGGGCAGTCGATACGAAGTTAATCAGGTTATCGCCTTGTTGGAACTGCCGGCAGTGAGGCGCTGCTTCAATATAGAGGAGGCCGATCTGCCACTGCTGAGAGAGTGGATTGAAGCTTGTGGCATTCGCTGGGGGCGGAATGAGAGCACCCGTACCGCGCTGGGTCTGCCGTCTACGGATCAGAATAGCTGGCAGGCGGGACTCGATCGGCTGGTACTGGGGTATGCTCTGCCTCCGGCAGGTAGTGAGCTGTTCCAGGGAGTACGCCTTATGGTGATGTCGAGGGCTCCAGTGCCACACCCTTGGGAGGGCTGTTGAGCTTTACCTCGGCACTATTTGATCTTGAACAGCGGCTCGGCGGCAGCAGGCCGTTGTCTGAGTGGGCGTCACGGTTGGAACAGCTACTTGACCGCTTCTTCACTGCCGATGGGAGAGAGGAGGCGCAGCTGCAGGCGGTGAGGGAGAGCCTCTCAACACTGGTTGAAAATGCTGAGAGAGCAAGGTTCAGCCAAGCGATCTCTCTGGACCTGGTGGTGGAAAAGTTACGCCGACAGCTGGAAAGCAGTGGTGGTCAGGGAGGTTTTCTCTCCGGTGGTGTCACTTTCTGTGCGCTGACACCCATGCGGTCGCTGCCATTCAAAGTTATCTGCATGATCGGGATGAATGACGGTGCTTCCCACGGCAGCGGCACACCCCCGGTTTTGATCTAATGGAGGGAAGCTACCGTCCCGGCGACCGCTCTCGCCGTGCCGATGACAGGTATCTGTTTCTCGAAACCCTGATCTCGGCTCGCCACAGCCTCTACTTCAGTTATGTTGGTCAGGATATTCGTGATAACAGCAGGGTTCCCCCATCTGTGCTGTTGAGCGAGGTACTCGACTATCTGGATCAGGGGTTTGTTACCGATACGGGAGTGCCTGTCTCGGAGAAAATTGTCACCCACCACCCCTTGCAGGCATTTAACCTGCGCTATTTCACCTCTGAGAATGAGCGACTTTTCAGCTACTCCAGCATCAATTGTGACGCGGCCAGTGCACTTATCAGAAAAGCTCCGGAGGAACGCAGTTTTTTTGATGACAGCCTGTCCGAGCCTGAGGCGGAGTGGCGGCAGGTGGAGCTGGATCAGTTGATCTACTTTTTCACCAATCCCACCCGCTATCTACTGCAGAGGCGGCTCGGTATCAGGCTTGAGTCGGGAGAGGGCGAGCTGGAGAGTCGTGATCCGTTTGAGTTGGGCTATCGTCAACGTAACGCACTATTCCAACGGCTGGTTACAGGACTCCGCAGTGGTGAGACAAATGAGCGCATCACCCACCTGGAACAGGCTTGCGGTGAGCTGCCCCATGGTGCTGCCGGCGAGACACTCCTTAACTCGATGATCGAGAAGGCAGATCAGTTCGCAGAACAACTCTCTGAAGTTGATAACAACACAGCGCCTATTGAGGAACCTGTCACTGTCGAACTGACTCATGGAGAGATACATTTGACCGGCACCCTTCAACAAGTGGCCGGTCATGGCATCCTCGGCTACAGCATCAATAAACTACCCGCCTGGCAGCTGGTTGAGCTTTGGGTCAATCATCTTGCACTTAACCATGCGGCTCCCGACGGGATCGAACCAGTGACGGTTTGGCTTGATGGGGAGAGGATGATCCGCCTCAATCCAGTCGGTAATGCAGGCGAGCTACTGGGGGAGCTGTTGGATCTCTATTGGCGGGGGTTGTCTACACCACTGCACCTGTTTCCCAAAAGCTCCCGCGCCTATGCCTTGGCGATAAGAGATAACCAGCCGGTAGAGAAGGCACTGAAGGAGGCGGAGAAGTGCTGGTACAGCAACTATAACTTTGGAGGGGAGGGCGAAAATCCCTACTACAAACTCGTCTTTGACAGTGGTGAGCAGCTTGATGGGTTGTTCTGTGATCTGAGTGAACGCCTGTTTCTGCCACTGCTCAATGCCATGGAGGAGGTCTGATATGGAGCGCCTGGACCTCTTCAATACACCACTGCAGGGCGTCAATCTGATCGAGGCGAGTGCCGGCACCGGTAAAACCTACACGATCAGCGGTCTCTACATCCGCATGGTTATTGAGCAGCAGCTGCCGGTGGAGCGCATTCTTGTAGTCACCTATACCAAGGCGGCAACGGCAGAACTGCGGGAGCGCATTCGAACACTGTTGGTGGCGATGCGCTCGGTTCTGGAGGGCGGTGACAGTGATGATACCCTCTGTCAGCAGCTTCTTGAGTCGGTCGATGATCAGCAGGATGCACTGAAGCGGGTTAATCTCGCCATCCTCAGCTTCGACCGTGCCGCCATCTTCACCATCCACGGTTTTTGTCAGCGGGCACTCTCCGATGCTGCATTTGAGGGTGGTTTGCCGTTTCATATCGAAATGGTGGCGGATGATCGCGATCTGCGTCAGGAGATCGTTGATGACTTCTGGCGGATCTCTATCCAGGATCTTCCTTACGGTCTTCTTAACTACTTTACCCAAAAAAGGGTGACGCCGGATACGCTGCTTAAAACTCTGAAGGGCAACCTTGGCAAGCCCTACCTCACCGTCCGCGCCCAAAAGATGCCGGATGATCTTGCCACTCTGGAAGCAACCTACGATCGGCTGTTTCAGGAGGTGATGGATCTGTGGACAGACTCTCGACAAGAAGTATCCGATCTGCTCTTCAAGGCGTTACAAGAGGATCAACTCAATAAAAGGAGCTACCCGGAAAATAAGATTTCAATTTGGTTGGATAGCCTGAACACTCTTTTTGTTGAAACACGAGGGGCGTGGTTTGATCACTTTGATCGCTTTACCCGCAGTAAACTGGAATCCTCCACAAAGAAGGGGAAGCTGACACCGGAACACCCTTTTTTCGATCTCTGTGACCGGCTATTGATAGCACAACAGAGCCTTTCCAAGTGCTATGAGCAGGCACGGGTCGCCTCTGTTGCTGAACTGATTGCCTATGCCGATAGCGAACTGCGACTGCGCAAGGCCGAACGGCGGCTTCAGTCCTACGATGACCTGCTACTCAATCTTGACGAAGCGTTGAGAGGTGCTCTGGGAGAGCGACTTGTCGGTGCGATACGTCGCTGTTACGGTGCCGCGCTTATTGACGAATTCCAGGACACGGATCCGATACAGTACCGGATATTTCGACGGCTCTTTGCTTCAGGTGATGAGCCGCTGTTTCTGGTAGGTGATCCAAAACAGGCGATCTACAGTTTTCGCGGTGCCGATATCTTTGCCTACCTGGAGGCTCAGAGTGATGCTGCACATTGCTATACCCTGGATACCAACTGGCGTTCATCACCGGGGTTGATTAGTGCGGTAAACACCCTCTTCGGTGCGTCGCAACGGAGTTTCCTATTTGACAATATACCGTTCCATGATGCCTTGCCTGCAAGCGATGCCGAGAACCGCCTGAAAGTGGAGGGTGACACCAAGGCACCCTTCAACATCTGCTTTATCGATGGAAAGCTGACTAAAGAGGCGGCTTCTGGAATTGTCGCTGAGTGGACGGCATCGGAGATCAGTCGTCTATTGGCAGCTGCTCGGGAGGGAAAGGCGTTACTCGGAGAGCGTCCTCTCAGGAGTGGTGATATCGCCGTATTGGTGCGCAGCCACAAACAGGGATCCATGGTCGCTAATGCGCTGACAAATCTGGGTATCCATAGTGTTCAGCGCTCTCGGGCGAGTGTCTTTCATTCCACCTCCGGGGTGGAATTGGAGCGCATCCTCAGAGCAGTGGCAGAGCCCCTGCGGGAACCGTTGCTGCCCGCCGCCCTGGCAACCGGCGTGATCGGTTTCGACAGTCACCAGCTTGAGACTCTGCATGATGATCCAGCGGCACTGGATAGCTGGATGGCGTCATTTCAAAACTATCATAATCTCTGGCTGCAGTATGGATTCATGCGCATGTTCCGTCGCCTGCTGGAGGAGCAAGGTGTGGCCAGTCGGTTGCTACAGTGCAGTGACGGTGAGCGCCGTCTGACGGATCTGCTCCATCTCGGTGAACTGCTGCATACTACTGAACGTAGTGAGTCGCCGGGTATGGAGGGGTTGGTGATGTGGCTCTCCCAGCACTGCAGCGGTGATATGCCTGATGATGAGGCCCACCAACTGCGTCTGGAGAGCGATGAGGCGTTGGTACAGATTGTGACGGTTCACACCAGCAAGGGCTTGCAGTACCCCGTCGTCTTCTATCCCTTTGCGTGGGACAGCGGTGTCCACAACATTAAAGTGGGAGAGAGCTACCAGTTTCATGATCCGAATATGGATCACCAGGCGGTTCTTGATTTGGGCTCCGATAGCTGGAAATCGGATCAGCTTCACGCAGATCGTGAAGGGATGGCGGAGAGCCTGCGGTTACTCTACGTTGCGCTCACCAGAGCGGAGCAGCGCTGCTATATTCACTGGGGCAAGATCAATGGTGCCGATCAGTCCCCTCTTGGCTGGCTACTCCATGGCCCTTCAGATCCTGATGCAGCCGATGCGCTTCAGAAGATGAAGAGCGGGTTCAAATCTCATGACGGCAGCAGCCTGCAGATGAGGGTTGAGCAGCTGATAGGATGCGCGACGGTAATCTCTCTCTCTCACTGGATGCACCCATGGTGAGTGCTTCTGCCGACAGTGGCGGCGATATTCCACAGCCGGCGCCCACGGCTAGATCATTTTCACGGTTTCTGAAGAGAACGCGTCAGTTGACAAGTTTTTCGGCACTCTCATCGGGCTATCACGAGATGAGTGAACTGCCGGATCACGATGGCGCCTCCAAAAAAGGCTTAGAGGGTGATCGGGAAGGGAGTCGGTATGATATTTTTCACTTCCCTCGGGGCGCCGCACCCGGCAGTGCCCTTCACGCTATCTTTGAAGAGCTCGACTTCAACAACTATACGGAAGTTGAGTTATCACAGCTGGTTAAGACTAATCTGGAAAAATATGCCATCGACAGCCGCTGGAGCAGGGTGGTGGAGAAGATGGTTGCTGAAGTGTTGACCAAGGAGTTGGAACAGGGAAGCGGCCTAAGGCTGGAGAACCTGACGGCACGCCAGTGTCTGGTTGAACTGGAGTTCTATTACCCAATCAACCGGCTAACCACAGATGGGCTGGCGCAACTGCTTCTACAGCATGGCTTTGCCGATACGCCGGAGATTGAACGGGCGATTAGCGAGTTGGAGTTTTTGCCGGTGCAGGGATACCTGAAAGGGTATATCGATCTGACCTTTGAACAGGGTGGACGCTACTATCTTCTCGACTATAAATCCAACTGGCTGGGTGGAGAGAAGAGTGACTACGGCCGGCAACAGCTCAACGAGTCGATGGCCCGTGAAGGTTATTACCTGCAGTATCTTCTCTATACTCTGGCACTGCATCGCTACCTTCGCCAGCGCCTGCCCGGTTACCACTACGAACAACATTTTGGTGCTGTCTTCTATCTCTTTTTGCGTGGTATTGATGTCTCAGATAACAGTGATCTGGGTATCTACCGGGAGCGGCCTGATAGGTGCCTTATTGAAGCGTTGGACGACTATTTCTATGGTGTAGAAAACAACGATGAGACGAGAGGGGGCAAGCAATGAGCAGTGACAATCAGACGCTGCTCAGCAGTTTTCGGATGCAACGCCTGCTGGATGAGATGGATTACCATTTTGCACTGCTTGTGGGGCGTCTATCTGGTGATTCTTCTACAGAGCTGGTGCTGGCTGCGGCCTTGACCAGCAACCGAACCGCCCGGGGTGATACCTGTCTGGAGTTATTGGAGTGGGGTGGGCGCACCCTCGGAAAATCCAGTGAGGGTGAGACCTTCAGCCTGCCGGATTCAGCAGCCTGGGAGGAGTCTCTGTCTGCAACCCCCGTGGTCTGTCGGCCAGGCGGTTATGCTCCTCTTGTATTGGATTACCATGGAAGGCTCTACCTCTATCGATATTGGGAGTATCAACAGCAACTCGCGGAGATGCTGCTGCAAAGGGCCGGAAGCCCCGTCGATGATGTAGATGAGGAGGTGTTAAAGCGTGGACTCTCTCAGCTTTTCCCCAGCGGCAATAAGGTGCAAACCGATTGGCAAAAGGTGGCGGCCGCCACCGCTGTGCTACAGCGTTTCTCAGTGATCTCCGGTGGCCCCGGTACAGGTAAAACCACTACTGTGGTGCGTATTCTTGCACTGCTCCTGCAGCAAGCCGGTGCCAAGGGGCTCTCTATTGCTCTTGCCGCGCCTACCGGAAAAGCGGCGGCGCGACTACAGGAGTCTATTCTTAGTGCAAGGGAGGGTTTACCCCTTGAAAATTCATTGCGTGAAATGATTCCCCGCCAGGCGGTAACGCTTCACCGCCTGCTTGGGAGTCGCCCGGGATCTGTTTATTTCAAACACAATCGACAAAATCCGCTACCCATCGATCTTCTTGTTATTGATGAAGCGTCAATGGTCGACCTCGCACTGATCACGAAGGTGGTGCAGGCGTTACCTGCAAAGGCCCGTCTGATTCTCCTGGGTGATCGTGATCAACTTGCGTCAGTTGAAGCCGGGGCGGTACTGGCGGATATTTGTGGTCGCCAAGCGGCATGGACTCAGCCTTTCAGGCAGAGAATGGAGGATCTGTGTGATCAGCGATTGCCCGAGCGTGCACAATCCGATTCGCCCATGGCCAACGCCATTGCCTTGCTGCATCACAGCTACCGTTTTGATGATGAGAGCGGCATTGGGCGTTTCTCCCAGTCAATCAAAAAGGGTGATGGAGTAGCTGCCGTCAAACTGATAACCGACGCTTCTGTGGATGATGTCAGTTTGATTGAAGGGCGTGATCAGTTGGTCGATATTGCCGTCTCAGCTTACCGGGAGTATCTCCAACGGATTGATAACGGAGATGATATCACTGTCATTATGAATGAATTTAACCGTTTCAGAGTGTTGGCCGCTCTTCGTCATGGTCCCTTGGGTGTTGTTGAACTCAATCGCCTGATTGAGCGAGCGCTGCATAGGCTGGGTCTTATTCGTTCACCAGATGACTGGTACCCTGGGAGGCCCGTTCTTATTCTCAGAAACGATTACAATCTACACCTCTATAATGGTGATATCGGGATCTGCATTCATACCGAAGAAAATCGGCTAAGCGTCTGTTTTACAGACAGTGAAGGTGAAGTCAGGCAGATTGCTCCAAGCAGGATTTCAGCCTGTGAAACGGCTTTTGCCATGACGGTACATAAAAGTCAGGGATCCGAATTTGATAGGGTGCTTCTTGCGCTACCAGCCGATGACAGCGCGTTACTCAGTCGGGAACTGCTCTATACCGGGGTTACCCGTGCTCGACGGCAAGTTGCTCTCGTTGCAGATATCGACCTGCTTCCTGAGGTCATTGGGCGGCGGGTGAGGCGTCCATCAGGGCTAAAAGATGCGTTATGGGGCGGAAGATAGGGAGCGACGCTCAAAGTTAGACGGAGTCGCCACTTTTTGTTAATCTCCACACTTGCCTTTAGTCAATTTAAAGATGATAATTCCCATGGAAATTATCAGTGTACTTGAGGTGCTTGGCTTATTTAGTGGTTTGGCCGGATCAGATCTCCAGAGAGGTGGATCGATCACATATTACATGCACGCCAAAGGATCGTAGAATTCAGCGGGCAAGACATAATCGCAAATTGAGGGAATGGCGGCCCTATGCGTTGATACCTTTTTCGGGAAACTAGAATATGCACACCATCATGGTGCTTAATGCGAAGGGCGGCAGTGGGAAAACAACCATTGCGACAACGCTGGCCTGCTACTTTGCGGGTCGGGGCTACAACACCTCACTGATGGACTATGACCCGCAAAACTCCAGTGGCCACTGGCTCTCAATCCGCAACGACGATCAACCTAAGATCACTTCAATAGATGCCGTCCGACCAAAAGTTGGACTGACACGCAGTTTTCAACTTTACGGTGGCAGTGGAGCCGATATCACCATTATGGATACACCTGCGGGTGTTGCTGGTGGACAACTGAGCGATCTATTCAATCGAGCTGATACCATAATTATTCCAGTTATGGCTTCGGTAATTGATCTACATGCGGCTCGGGGCTTCGTCACTGAAATGATGCGCATGGTAAAACATCGGCTTCATGGGAAACGGATCGGTTTAATAGCCAATCGTGTGCGGTCTACATCGGGTGCCTACAAATCGATTGAAGAGCTTGCCGAAGAGACCGGTATACCCTTGATTACCTCTCTAGGTGATTCAGTAAATTACACCATCGCCATGGAGTCAGGCATAGGTATCTGTGAGCAGAAGCATTACCTCAAATCGAAGGATTACAAACAGTGGGAACCGGTCTACGAATGGCTGATGGATGAGATTCCGGTCAAGGAGTTACCCATTGAGACAAAGCCTGTAACGTCAGAACCGGAAAAAATCAGGCAGATTGCAGAGCAGTGCAGCTGGGATTTCAGCAAAACAAATTTGGCAATGTCCTAAAGTTTCAAAACTAAACTCCCCTCCAGAGAAGACTACTGATTGAGAGTCGGGAAATCAAAATCCTCTCAATGATACTCTTATGTCTATATTTTAATGTAAAAATAAACGCTAATATTTAATATAAAACATATAGTTAAATTGTTTTTTTTAAAGTTAAATGTCAGCTTTATTGACCTGGGGTTTGCTACTGTAATTAAGACTTCGGCTACATGCTGGATCAGATGGTGGTTTAGTCTTCGATATTAAATATGGCATTTTTAATGCCATTAATTGGCACCAGTCAAACGTTTTTTTTACTGGCCTTATAAATAGAAACTAGAGATATCCTAGCTCCCATGTGGTAGGGTATTTCCGCCGTTTAGTAAGTAATTCTATCACAGCATAAATAGCGGATGAATATGCGCGATAATCAGGCAACTTAATTAAAGAATATTGGCTGCTGCATGTCTGACATGCAGTAGAAGAATAATTAACACACTCATATCTCTCACCTTGCAAGGAGACGAAGCCAGATGATCAATCCTGTCGGATCCGATAAACTCCAGCCACTTTTTGTCTATGACACTGATAAGCATCACGAACTGATGCGTGAGGCTGAAACTCTGCCTCTGTGGTAATCAGTTCACAGGCTGCAGGCAACGCAGTCATGATGGGCGGTGGTTACTTTACCCCGCTGAAAGGCTTCATGACCGTTGGCGATGCCGTAGCTGTGCCGAAAACATGAAAATGTCTGACGGCAGTTTCTTCCCGGTACCGGTACTCTGTCTGCTTGAGAACATCGACGAGATCAAGGGCGCCAAACGCATCACCCTGCGCGATCCTAATATGGAAGGCAGTCCAGCGCTTGCAGTTATGGATGTCACCGCCATTGAAGAGGTGAATGACGACCAGATGCGGATGATGTCCGAGAGAGTCTATGGCACTACCGATCCAGAGCATCCTGGAGTTGCAGCATTTAACAGCCAGGGGCGCTTTGCGGTCTCCGGCCCTATCCAGGTGCTTCACTTCAGCTACTTCCAAGACGATTTTCCGGATACCTTCCGCACTGCGGTTGAGATTCGCAATGAGATCAAGGAGCGCGGCTGGAAGACCATCGTCTCATTCCAGACTCGCAACCCCCATGCACCGTGCTCACGAGGAGCTGTGCAAGATGGCAATGGAAGCCGTGGACGCCGATGGTGTGGTAATTCATATGCTGCTGGGTAAACTGAAGCCTGGTGACATTCCCGCCCCTGTACGTGATGATGCTATCCGCAAGATGTCAGAGCTCTACTTCCCGCCCAACTCGGTTATGGTTACCGGCTACGGCTTCGATATGCTCTATGCCGGTCCCCGTGAAGCTGTTCTGCACGCCTATTTCCGTCAGAATATGGGCTCCACCCACTTCATCATCGGCCGTGACCATGCCGGTGTGGGTGACTACTACGGTGCTTTTGATGCTCAGACCATCTTCGACGATGAGGTACCTGAGGGCGCAATGGATATCGAGATATTCAAAGCCGACCACACCGCTTACTCGAAGAAGCTTAACCGGGTGGTAATGATGCGTGACGCACCGGACCACGCCAAGGAGGATTTTGTCCTCCTCTCTGGTACCAAAGTACGTGAGATGCTGGGAAAGGGCATGGCGCCTCCTCCTGAGTTCTCACGCCCCGAGGTGGCCGATATCCTGATGGCCTACTACAAGACTTTGAGCTGAGTCTCCATCAGGTTGTAAAACAGCCTGCGCTGTTTACAACACATAAAAAACCCGCACTCCATCATCGGAGTGCGGGTTTTTTTAGGCTTGTTGAGTGGCTTATTAGCGGAGATTTTCCTTGTAGGAGGGGATCTCTGCATTCAGTGCCTGTGAAAAGTTGGCAAAATCCATGGTGACCGTTGCCAGCTCAACACCGGCAAAATTACACCCCGCAACGTTGGCGCTACGCAGAATAGCTCCTCCCAATACAGCGTCACTGAAATCGACATCGGCAAGATTCGCGTTACGAAAATTCGCATCTTCAGCAGAGATGCCCCGCATTTTTGCACCAGTCAGCTTGGCGTTTTCAAAGTTGGCGAGGTTGATAACGGTAAAGCCCGCAGGGCTGCAAGATTCTAAAACAGCCCCCGACAGGTCTGCAGAGATGAGAACGGCATCATTGAGGTGGCTGTCACTGAGGTTACTCTGACTGAGGTCAGCATCTCTGAGATTGGCCCTGATGAACAGCGCATTGATAGCGGTAACCGAGGTGAGATTACAGGAGGAGAAGTCAGCACGTCGCATGTCGGCACGGGTAAGTGTGGCTCCGACCAGATTACTCCCCCTAAATTCAACATTTCTCAGGTCTGCTCGGCTGAGATCAGCTCCAGAGAGGTCACATTGCAGCATCATGGTTGCCAGGGTATGACTTCCCGCCCCGAGCTTGGCGCCGCTCAAGTTGGCACCGTTCAGGTTGGCACTGTTTAGACAGGCGAGGTAAGAGTGGCGCCACTTAGATCGGCACCACTGAGATCCGCATCCGAGAGGTCTACATGCTCCATTCGGGTGTTACGTAAATCGGCGCCCGCAAGGTCTGCACCGGCAAGCCGCATCTCCCTGAGGTCTGCGCCTGCAAGGCTACTCTGCTCAATTGTGGCCAGTAGATCACCACTACTCTTGTGCCTGATATCAACCATTACTGACTCCCTTATCGTTGTCCTCTTAGTTGAAGTTTAACCTACTGACACAAAATTTCTTCCTAATCCGAATTTTCCTCCAGTCGGCGCTTCTCCTCCTTAAAAGCCAGTTCCGACTGCTCAATCTGTTCGCGGGTCATTGCGGCCGCCGCCGCACGTTGAAACCTCTCGGCTTCCTTGTCTCCAGTGTCGGCGGCTAAACCGAACCAGACATAGGCTTTCTGATAGTCTTTATCGACTCCGACACCGTAGAGATAGAGCGCGGCGAGCTTGCCATAAGCTCGGATATCTTTAGCCTGAACCGCCTTACGATACTGCTCCACGGCAGTGACATGATCGCCGCTTCTATAAGCAGCTTCGGCCGCCTCAAAATCAGCGTAGAGAGGGGTGTGGAAAAGTGTGAGGAAGGGGAGTAAAAGTGCTTTATGGAATCGTTTCATTTCGTCACAGCTGCTGGTTGGATGTAAAACAACATTATAAACCAGGAGTTGAAGGCAAAAAAAGTAGTTAGATCAAGTAGCGCTGTCAGCGCTGAATTAGCTGACGATAGAAGACATGGAGGATAACTCCCCCATGGTCTTTTTTTAGAGTTTGTTTAAAGAAGCCTGTGCATCCTTGATGGCGGTTGCCAGGTAGTCTTTGTACTCAGTGACATTGTTATAGCCAATGATCGGTGAAGTCAGCTGATTACCGTTGTAGTCAAGCAGTACCACGGTAGGGGTGGCATATATCTTGTAGCGATCAACAAAGATTCTGCTGCGAACACGATCACCATCAAAATCGACTACCTTGCCGCCACTGCTAATATTGAACTCATTGATATGAACCTGTTTATCCAGTTCACCATCTTGCATTAGGGGCTTAAGCAGGTCACTCTTCAATTTGTCACAATAGACGCAGCCTTCAGAGCTGAATACAACCATCACTGGGAGTTGATCACTGTGGGCATTCATCGCTTCGGCTTCCCAGTCTGTGGCCAGTGTGATTTCTGATGCAGATACTGAAGAGATCGCCTGAATAGAGGTGATAATGAGGAGAGTCGCAATTAGGGTCAAGTACTGCTTCATTGATCTAGACTTGAAATGCTTAAGAATATAAGAATTTTATAATATACATTAATAGAAGGCAAGTTTTTCCCGCCATTAAGTACGCTTTTTGTCCTTCCAAGGAATTATAGTCAGGTATTTTAAAATATGGAGTACAACTTCACACTTTTATCCAGCAAGACTGAGTTTCAGGGTTTTTTGAAACTGAATCGCTATCAGCTTACACATAACCTCTTTGCCGGTGGTGAGAGTCAGGTATTAACCCGTGAACGTGTCGAAAGCTTTCGGGCAGCCAGCGTGCTCCTGTACGACCCGCAAATGGATGCTGTAGTGATGATCGAACAGTTCAGAATTGGCGCAATGGAACACTCGGAAGGGGCATGGGTGTTGGAAATAATCGGCGGAATCATAGAGGGGGAGGCCACCCCCGAAGGAGTGGCCAGACGCGAAGCCATGGAAGAGGCGGGCTGCCGGATCACCGACATCATCGATATCTGTGAATTCATGGTGAGTCCGGGTACATCCACAGAGCGTATCCACCTCTATTGTGGCCGTGTTGATGCTTCAAAGGCTGGTGGTATACACGGCCTGGAAGAGGAGGGTGAAGACATCCGGGTAGATGTGCTGCCGGCTGACGAAGTGATCGGAGAGCTCTACGGAGGGCGCGTTAACTCTACCAGCTCAATAATTGCGGTTCAGTGGTTGACGGCAAACCGACAGCGGCTTCAAAAGGCGTGGTCCAAGTAGCAGTCACCCGGTAACAGATGCTTTCTTCTAGTTATCTCATCCCGATGCATAGTGAAACCCTGTGAATTTAACGTCTTACCGTCTCTTCGTTCGTGGTACATCTATGTGCCACTACGACAGCCTGTGGCAGGATGAGGAGGGCCATTATTTTTTTGCATATTTTAAATAATAAGAAGTAAAGAAATAAAATGATTGACATAACCCTGATATTTGTAGTTTTATGGGATAGGAAGTTAATTATATAAGAATAAAGCCTACTAAAAGGATTTAGGATGGGGGTTAAGGGAAGTAATTCAGAAGGGGTAGAGGATATTGACCCTTCGGCAGATATTACAAATGAGAAAGTACCCCAAGAAGAGAGCATAGATACCGGGCTGGCCTGTCTGGTACTGATGGCCCGTTTTCATGGGCTACCTGCCGATGCCAAACAGATTGAGCGTCAGTTTACAGATGGCACTCCTCTTTCCGGGTTGATGCTGTTACGTGCTGCCAAGCGTCTGGGGCTGAAAGCAAAACAATCCACCATCAAGTGGCAGCAACTCGATACAACCCCTCTCCCAGCCATTGCCGAAGATAAAAATGGGCAATATTTTGTCCTTGCTAAAGTCGACAATGACACCATTCTGATTCAAGATCCGGCGGCAGGCAGACCACAAACCCTCAATAAAGAGACTTTCCTTGAGCGCTGGTCAGGCTCTCTTATCTATTTCACAAAACGCCTGGGTAACCCGACCACAGGCCGCAATTTTGACTTTACCTGGTTTATCCCCTCGCTGGTCAGGTATCGGCGGCTGTTTGGTGAAGTGCTGCTTGCCTCCTTCTTTCTACAGCTCTTCGCCTTGGTCACTCCTCTGTTCTTTCAGGTGGTTATCGACAAGGTACTGGTACATCGGGGCTTAACCACCCTGGATGTACTCGCCATTGGGATGATTATCATCTCAGTTTTTGATGTGGTGATCGGTGGTATGCGTACCTACCTATTTTCACATACCGCCAACAGGGTTGATGTGGAGCTGGGTGCCAAACTCTACCAGCACCTTACCGCACTTCCACTGGGCTGGTTCAAGCGCGCCGGGTGGGTGACAGTGTAGCGCGGGTACGTGAACTGGAAACCATCCGTAACTTCATCACCGGCTCGGCCCTCACACTGATCATTGATCTGTCATTCACTGTCGTGTTTTTCGTGGTGATGTACTACTACAGCTCCACACTGACCTATATCGTCCTTGGTACCATCCCCTTCTATATACTACTGTCGGTTTTTGTCACCCCCGTTCTGCGCTCACGGCTTCATGAAAAGTTTAATCGTGGCGCCGAGAACCAGGCCTTTCTGGTTGAGTCAGTCTCCGCAGCAGAGACTATCAAGGCGATGGCGGTGGAACCGCAGATGCAGCAGCGATGGGAGGCCCAGTTGGCCGCCTATATCCGGGCCTCCTTCAAATCAGCCAATCTGGGCAACATCGCCTCCCAAACAGCCAGCCTGATCAACAAGATCACAGTGGTGCTCATCCTCTGGATTGGTGCGCGCCTTGTAATTAACGGCGAACTCTCTGTGGGTCAACTGGTAGCCTTTAATATGCTGGCCAGCCGGGTCAGTGGCCCCATATTGAAACTGGTGCAACTCTGGCAGGATTTTCAGCAGGCCTCCATCTCGGTGCAGCGATTGGGAGATATTCTCAATACCAAGCCCGAACCCCAATACAGCCCCAACCGAGCCTCACTGCCGGAGCTTAAAGGTCATGTCTCTTTTGAGCATGTCGGCTTCCGTTACCGTCCCGATACCCCCACCGTCTTGAACGACGTCAATCTCACGGTCAATGCCGGCGATATTGTGGGGATCGTCGGTCGATCCGGTTCAGGTAAAAGTACTATTGCCAAACTGATTCAACGCCTCTATGTCCCGGAGAATGGCCGGGTATTGGTTGACGGTGTTGATCTGGCTCAGGTTGAGCCCGGCTGCTGCGCCGCAATGTCGGTGTAGTTCTGCAGGAGAGTATCCTGTTCAACCGTAGTATTCGCGATAACATCGCATTGACCGAACCGGGCATGCCGATGGAGCGGGTTATAGCCGCCGCTACGGCATCCGGCGCTCATGAGTTTATTCTCGAAATGGCCGAGGGCTACGACACCATCGTAGGTGAGCAGGGGTCAACTCTCTCTGGTGGTCAGCGCCAACGCATCGCCATTGCCAGGGCCCTCGCCACCAATCCCAGAATACTTATCTTTGACGAAGCCACCAGCGCACTGGACTACGAATCCGAGAGGATCATCCAGCAAAACATGCGCACCATCTGCCGTGGCCGCACGGTAATTCTCATTGCCCACCGCCTCAGCACCCTGCGTGAGGCCAGTCATATTCTGGTACTGGAGAAGGGTAGGGTGAGCGAGCAGGGCAGTCATGATGAATTGATAGAAAAAGGGGGACAGTATGCTCACCTTCATGCACTGCAGGTAGGTGGCCCGGTACCGGTGGGAAAGCAGCAGGCCCAGATAACAGGCTGAGATATTGAAATGGAATTAAATGGAGAGCGGGATTTGTGAGTGGTGTGACCGATAATCTAAAACGACATGGTGCCGTGTTTATCAATGCATGGCGGCATCGTAACCAGCTCACTGAAACAAAGCGCTCACGTCAGGAGCTTGAGTTCCTGCCTGCCGCACTTGAAGTACAGCAGACCCCACCATCGCCTATAGGCCGGGTTATCCTCTGGCTTATTATATCTTTCGCCGTCATTGCCGTTATCTGGGCCTCGGTGGGAGAGATCGATATCGTTGCCGTAGCCCATGGCAAGATAATCCCCGCCGGTAAAAGCAAGGTGATTCAGGCCTATGAGATCGGCAAGGTCACGGCTATCCATATCGAGGAGGGAGAGCGCGTAACAAAGGGTGACCTGCTGATTGAGCTCGACTCCAGCATGACCAGTGCAGACCATACTCGGCTGACACAGGAACTCTCAATGGAGTTGGCGGTACATGCCAGACTCACCGCATTGGTCAAAGCAGCAGGAACTGGAGAGATTACCCCCCCCAGACTGAGTGTTGTTGAGAAGACAAAGGAAGAACATATTCATGAACAGCAGCTCATCCTTCATGCTGAATTGAAAGAACACCAGAGTAAGTTAAAGACCCACCAGGAGACCATTGCCCAATACCTGGCCAGTGCAGAGACCCTTAAGGAGCAGATCAAGAAAGTGGAATCCATTATTCCACTTATCAACAGACGACGGGACTCCGTCAAGAATCTCTTCGACAAAAAACATATATCCGAGACCGAATACCTGAAACTGGAGCAGGAGCGTATCGAGGCGGTGCAGACCCTGGCCGCACAACAGAGCGAACTCAAGGAGACACAAAAGAGAATCGACCAGGCCCGTTCCCAGTATGAAAGCTACGAGGCAGAGTTCAGCAGCAGGCTACTGCAACAGAAAGCGGAGATCCAACGCAAGATAGAAGGTTTGGAACAAGAGCTCATTAAAGCCGTTACACGTCAGGCACTGTTACGCATCACATCACCGGTAAGCGGACAGGTACAGCAGTTGTCAGTCCACACCATCGGTGCGGTGGTTAAGCCTGCAGAATCCCTGATGATGATTATCCCGGAAACCAGAGGGCTTGAAGTCGAGGCGTTTATCGAAAACAAAGACATCGGATTTATCCACAAAGCACAACAGGCAGAGATAAAGGTAGATGCCTTTCCCTTCAATAAATACGGCACTATCGATGGCAGAATAATCAGCCTTTCAAACGATGCCATAGAGCATGAAAAACTAGGCTGGAGATTTCTGGCAAGAGTGAGCATGGAAAAGAACCAGATGAGTGTTGAAGGTAAGCAGATCAACCTGACCCCCGGCATGTCTGCATCAGTAGAGATAAAGACTGGAAAACGTAGGGTGATGGAGTTTTTTCTCAGTCCGTTGTTGAAGGGGATGAAAGAGTCTGTAAGAGAGCGGTGATACGACTATGAAAATAATTACCAACAAAATAGGTAACTATTCAGTGGCACCTGTTTATGGGTTACTTTCGCCAGGGGTCGGAGTCGATTGTGCCAAGATTAGTGGTAATTACCACCTATTTCCGATGCAATCGACTCGACCCCGTACCCAACTGAATAGTTACCAAAATAGATGATTATGTTTCGACATACCCCCATCTGCCCTAATTATTTTAAACCAAAGAAGTGATAAATACAGGATACATAGATGAAGCTATATATTAGTGATCTTTCAATTTACGTACTGGTATTTACCTACCTGCCACTTGTCATATATCTCTTGGTTCGTCTTTTATTCAATAGAAACCTGAGTAAATTTGCAAAGACGGTATCAATTGCAGTTGCAATACCGATTATCTATGCCATTCCTTTTGGTGATGTCACCCTCAACTCCATGGCAATGGCCAGAGCCTGTCCGCAAGCCGGTCTGCATGTTTACAAGAAGGTGAAAGTGGATGGCTATCTGGACAGCAGTGCAGTGTCAAGAAACATGGAAAAACATGGCTATCTTTTTATGGAGTCCTATGTGATCGGTGGTGGATATGCCCGTCATGACCTTCAAGAAGACGGATCGATAAAAGAAACCTTTATGGATAAGCCAACGGCAGAGTATGAAGTGGTATACAAAAGCTACTATCGGAAAAGAGATGGCACTTTCCGCATGGTGTATTCACGAGATGAGTCCTCTGTCTATCCATCAGAAGACAACCTCAAAGCGTTGCCAGGAGGAGAAACGCGTATTGGTGGAATGCATCGCTGGCAAGCGCGTAACCGCATTACAGGCGAAGTGATTGGTGAGTGGATCACCTTTGGGCCACTTCATGGTTGGCTTGATAGGATATTTCTCAACCGCCTATTTGGAGCAAGTCTTAGTGGGTGTAGTGGGCGTTCAACTTGGCCTGAGTCTGACTATTCAAATTTTAGACACATTATATTGCAACCAAAGAAATCATAAGTTAGGGAGGACATCGTGAATATTCTAGAAACATATTATACTTATGCAAAACTGGCTCAAGCAGCATACATTGATTTAAGTCAGGGCGAATTATCTGTGGGTGATGACCCTAAAGATCAAGATGTAATAGTTGATGCTGGCTCTTCAAAAGATCAACAGCGCATGCCTGAATATCTTGGTAAGCAGCTTTTCGGTGCAGGACTAAACTCCACCCCAGACTACTGGACCATCCTCTCCCCCTACCACCTCACCAGCCCAAACAGCGGCCACAGCGACCCGGACAGCGGTTTTGCCGCCATGCTGCTGGAACACCCAGTTCATGGAAAAGTTCTGTCAATTGCGGGCACTGAACCAGGAAAAGGTAAAGATGAAGGCTCTCAAACCAAATGGGATTTACTCGATGCGGATGTACATGATATTGGATTTTTAGGTGCCGCATTCAAACAGCTAGTGTCTCTGTATAACTATATTCAGGTACTAAAAGCACCAAAGGGTAGTACGAACATAAGACGCCTGGAGGTTCATTCAAGAGACTATATTCCGCCTTTTGGAACACCCTATGTAACTGAATTTGATATATTGGGAGGCCCTAATCCAATAACGGCGCCACCTACATTCTGGTGGTTGGAAGAGCACCATGATGGGGTACCTTTGGTTTTGGATGAGCCTCTCCTGGCCCCTGGTGAACAATTGACAGTAACAGGCCACAGTTTGGGTGGTCACCTTGCAGGCATGGCAGTTGCACTCTTTCCAGACTTATTCACTAAAGCATATACCTTTAATGCCCCCGGTTACAACCCACCTTCAAGCCTCCTGGCACAACCGGGTGGAGCCGACGACTTACTTGATCTCTTCAGACAATTTGGTGAGACACCCGATGCGGTGTCATCAATCGCAGGTAAGATTGTAACGCTTGAGAGTGAAGATGCCGTTCCCGGAGATGATGGCGATGTGATATCGGGTACTATAACCGGTCTGCCTTTCAGCCAAGAAACCTATATTACGACAGAGGAAGTGAGTCATGATATCGGCCACTTGATGGATAGTCTGGCGCTTCAATCACTCATGGGAAGGATGAGCCTTTAGATGATCCACTCACTTATCAACAGGCAGGTAAGATACTGGAAGCTGTGACTGCAGATACCGGTATAACCTATGAACTACTATTTGAAAAACTCTATCTCACAATAGTTGGTAGTGCTACTCGATTGCGAAGGACAGATCCCACCCTGACTGAAGCCGGAGATTTTGATGTCCGAAATGAGTATTACGGAAAGATTATTGAGCTGGAAAAAATATTGGATGCAAGAACCAGTGCATTAACCATAGAAAGTTTAGTCGATAAAACTGAATCTGAATTGATTAATCTTGCATCAACAGATACCGCCTACCGCTACGCCATAAAACACCTCAATCCTTTCGTCATCCTCGGTGATGAAACTATCTACAACCCCCACAAGAACAACGGCACCCTCGATCTATATGACCCGGTAAACAATCCCAATGGCATGACGCCAGAGTACATTGCAGACCGTACAACAATGCTTGCACTCCATCTGCAAAGGAATATTACCGACAGCCAGGTAGCACCCAGTGTGGACTCACCATTCGATACCTGGGATGACAGGGAGAGTGGTACACGTTTCACCACCCATCCTTCGATGGTTGGTGTTCTTGGTGGGAGTATCGATAAAGCGCTTAACAACCAATATATTTTTGGCTCTGAGGACTCTGATATTTTAAAAGGTGGTTCAAAAGATGACCGCCTCTACGGCGGTGCCGGCAGCGATATACTTTATGGCAATGGTGGTAATGACTACCTGGAAGGTGGCCAAGGCTTCGACCTCTACCACGCAGGCAACGGTGACACCCTATTCGATTCAGATGGGGAAGGTATGGTTTTTCTCGAGAATAGGGTGCTTACGGGTGGTTTTCGCCAAGACGGTGATCCTGTCAATCTATATCGCTCCGATGACGGCCTGGTGACCTATCAACTGAACGGAGATACCCTGATGGTTTCCACAGCCACGGAAACCCTCACCATCAAAAACTTTAATAAAGAGAATGCAGACCTGGGCATCTTCATCGATGATATTACCGTTGCCGGTGGCATTCTGAACCTGAACAATGATGACAACTATGCGCCCGGCCGCTGGGAGAAAGACGGTGAAATTATCGCACTGTTTGACGGTTATGATGGTGTGAATGGAATGGGTGGGAACGATACCATCTTCATCGGCTCTCACAGAACAAGTTTCGTTATTCGAGGTGGAGCTGGCGATGACTCTTTATTTGAGGATGAGCAAAATCCTCAAGGTCTCCCAAATTCACCGGGAAATGGCGCACTAATCTTCGGTGAAGGAGGAAAGGACAAGATATTTGGTTTCAATCGCTCAAACTTTCTCGATGGTGGTGAACAATCGGACTACATTGATGGTGGCGGAGGTAACGATAC
>MOXG01000044.1_pt1 | contig 27618 bp, 29 predicted proteins | sample 1471191 | NCBI WGS metagenome assembly MOXG01 (sample SAMN05806437, study PRJNA327811) | mollusc metagenome | isolation source: Phylotype C (NB3) bacterial symbionts from gill | host: Thyasira cf. gouldii | place: Canada: Bonne Bay, Newfoundland | collected 2010-08-19
ACTCCATCAGCTATTTACCCTGCAAAATGAGTTACTATTATGCTGGTTTGATATAATGCTTGGAATCAATGGATGGAAGGCTTCTGTTCTGGAGGTAATGAGTATTGTGTGTTTCGGATGAGCCTTCTGAGCAGAGTCTTCGGTTACTACCGCCACTGCGTGGTGCTTTTGTTTGAAAAATATATTAAATTCATAGGGGGCTTGTGGACCGGCTGATCCTTACCTTACTTTCTGCATGACCCACTAGGAGTCAGAGATTGAGCAGCTGATCGTCAAATCAACTCAGGGTCACTGATAATCTCCACCAGCGCCGGCCCGTCATAGGCGATAGCTCCTGCAGCGCCTTTTCCAAATCCTCGGTCTGTTCCACCCGCACACCATGCCCGCCACAACTTAGGGCATACTCGGCAAAGTCAGGATTCTGCAGTTCTGTCTGCCAAACGGGCCAATGACCTGCCCGCTGCTCCTTGCTGATCTTGCCCAGCTGACTGTTGTTCAGCAGCACATGGGTGATGTTCATTCGATACTTCACTGCCGTGGTGAACTCGGCCAGATACTGGCCAAAACCACCATCACCGCTGACCGAGAGCACCGGCCGTCCGTTAAAGGCCGCCACCCGCTGGGTGGCAGCCCAGGCACCGAGGGCCGCCGGGAAAGCGAAGCCGATGGAACCCAGGTACCCGGACATAAGAATGCGCTGGTCACGGCACTCGAAGTAACGCCCGAACGAGTAGGTGTTGTTGCCAACGTCCACCGGGATCACCGCGTTCGCGGGGCAGACCCGGGAGAGCAGGTCGAACACCACCGCCGAGTTGACCCCCTGGCCCCGGTCGCGCGCTCTCCGGCGGGCCTTCTCCTGGCGCCAGATGGACCAGCGCTCGGCCAGTTCATGCCGCTGATTATGCCAATCGCCCTGCTGCAGCCGTTCGCCCAGCAGACCGACAGTGATGCCAATCTCACCCCACACGGGGACTTCAACGGGATGAAACTTGCCCAGCGCCATGGGATCGAAGTCCACCTGGATGATGGGCCGCTTGGGGGTGATGCCGGTGTGATTGGAGAAGCTGGCGCCGAACACCAGCATCAGGTCACACTCGTTCATACACCAGCTGGCCACCGGGGTGCCACTGCGACCCAACACGCCAGCCGCCAGCGGATGGCCGTCAGATATCTGGCCCTTCGCCTTGAAGGTGGTGAGCACCGGTGCATGCAGCTGCTCTGCCAGCGCCGTCACCTCGGCCATGGCGTCACGGGCGCCATAGCCCACCACGATTATCGGGCGGCGCGCACTGTCTATCCGCGCCAGCGCAGACTGCAACGAATCGGCCGATGGGGTGATGCGGTTGTCACCCATGCGGCCATCCGGCCGCCCGGCTGCAGACCCCTCTTCCGCCGGCAGGGTCTGCACCTCGTCGGGGAAGATCAGGTGGGCCACGTCTCGCTGCACCAGGCGTTCTTGCAGGCCAGGTTCATCAGTTCAGCGGGCTTGGAGTCGCGTAATACGGTCTGGCTGAAGGCGGCCACCGGCGCGAAGGCGGAGGCCAGATCGATCTCCTGGAAGGCGCCGGGACCAGCACCTGGGTATTTACCTGGCCGGTCAGTGCCAGCACTGGGGCCCGATCCACCTTGGCATCCCACAGGCCAGTGAGCAGATTGGTAGCGCCGGGGCCAGCGATGGCGAGACAAGCTGCTGGCTCACCGGTGAGCTTGGCGTAGCCGGAGGCGGCGAAGGAGGCAGCCCCCTCGTGGCGGATACCAATATAGTTGAGATTTCCCGCCTCCTCCTGCAGCCGTAGGGCGTCAGCCAGCCCCAGATTGGAGTGGCCCACCATGCCAAATACCTGCTTCACCCCCCAATTCACCATGGTCTCGGCCATCAGGTCGGAGAGAGTGCGCGTATGACTGATCTGCTCCTTCACCGCCACATAGATGCCGTCGTCCCGCTGCTCCAATGGATAGGTGGGAACACCGTCATCGAAGCCACCGGGAGACTTACCAGTGGTGGGATGGTAGTCCCAGCCGTGCCAGGGGCAGCGCAGTTGGCAGTCACCATCACCACTGCACTCGATGGAGCCCTCGCCGAGGGGGCCGCCCTGGTGAGGACAGGCGTTGTCGAGCGCTCCATAGGCACTCTCGTAAAGGGTGAGAGCGATGCTCTTGCTGCCCGCCTGTACCGCACGCACCTCACCTTCCTGCATGTCGTCCAGGTCCGCCACCCGGTACCAGACGGTCTTGAGCCCAGCCTGCTCCTCCAACTCCTCTTGGCTGATCTGCTTGTGGGAACCGTCGCAGAGAGGGGGCTTCCGGGTACGCTTGCACTGGCAGAAGAAATACTTGTCGTCCGTCTCGGCAGTGAAGGCCAGTGGTGTGAAATCGGTACCTTGTGGGCACCGTCACAGAAGGGCTGAGTCTTGGATTTGCCACAGCTGCACCAGTAGACGGTCTCCCCGGCTTTCAGGTCGATGGGCTTGGGGCGGGTATCAGAGATCTTCGGCTTGGTCATTGGAGCACCTTGAATTTGGTATCTATTTGCCATCGAGAGACAGAGAACAGCAGGGTTGGAAAATTACCTGACATTCACCAGTTTAGTAGAGTCTGGTCTATCTGTTTACTTCATTTCTCCATGGTGATTTGCAGCTGTTATGTCACCCCCGGACCTACAATGGAATAACGTTCTGATCGAGCAAGCCAGGGAAAAGATAAGAAAGCGGCTATTGCGCTACTGCGCCCGCCCCCTATTGGCCGGAGAAGGACGAAGTGCTCATCTACCGATTCTCCAAGCCCCGGCACGACGGTCAGACCCTGCCGCGGCTGAAGCCGGCGGAGTTTCTCGACCGCATCGCCCTCCTGATACCGCCACCCCGGCGGCACAGGCATCGCTACCACGGGGTATTGGCGCCCAATGCGCCACTGCGCAAACAGGTAACGGCAAGGGCGGGATAGCCGGTTACCGAAGAAAGCGTGGTGACTGCTGATAAGCTAAAAGCTACAGACTATTAGCAAGATTTTCAACGCAGATATTGCGTCTACTGAGTGCAAGGCAATTGGTCATGACTTGTTCAGAGGTTCCTTATGCAAAAGAGTGCCCGCTGTATACACCTCTAAATGCCTCATCGAGATGACATATATCTAATATTTCCGTTCATAAGCATTTATTCACAGCTATATAGAGCCCAGACTTTTCTACTATGAGCTGGGTATCATGGGTAGCCAGGAAACGAAAAGCAGGCAAAGGCTATAGACTCCACTAATATATAGTGAGGAGAGCCCAATGGATGCAGCCTATGGCTGAGACACTACGACATTGGCTTAATGCCGGACTGAGATCCGAGTGGACAGGCCGTGAGATCAAGCATCGCTATGATGAACATCACAGCCACCTTCGGAGTCTTGCTGAAGCGCGTAAAAAAGAGGCTGGCTTCCTTATTCCAATTGTTGATTTCAGAGGCTAACAGCCGGACGACTCGGTCTGTTATGAGCAATTGGCAAGGGGAGCAAAGGTGGAGTTAATATCATGTTAATAACTCTGCGCGTTTGCTGCTAACCGACCCAAGTCTATATATATGCCCAAATCACAAAGAACTTGCTGCCAGCGGCTATCAAGTAGTCGCCACGAACAACGGTCTCGAGGCCTGGTGGCTGCCAGAGAGAACAGACCGGACCTGATCATCTCCGACATCATGATGCCGAAAATGGATGGCTTCGAGTTATGTCGCAAGCTTAAGGCAGACAATACATTAAGTACGATACCCTTAATCTTCTATACCGCTACCTATCTTGAAGAGGCCAACAGAGAGTTGGGGCTCTCTATCGGCGCAGCCCGTTACCTCTCCAAGCCGATGGAACTACCACAGCTACTCGCTGCTATCGAGGAGGTAATACGGCAACACAAGGCGGGCGAGCTTCCGATATATGCTCCCTCTCCCACAGAGAACAAGGAAATGGATGCCCAATATCAGCAGACCATCGCCAGAAAGCTCGACCAGAAGGTCGCCGAACTGGAACGTACCCGTAACTATCTGCGCAACGTATTTGATTACATGCCCTCACTTCTCATTGGTGTCGACCGTAATGGTAATGTGGAAGAGTTTAATGGAGAGGCTGAGAGTCGTATTGGTATCACGATAGAACAAGCGCGAGGGAAACCGGTGTGGCAACTGTTTCCCTCCCTCGAGGCATATAGATCCCGAATCAAAAAAACGTTAGAGAAACTGCAACCCCTGAACCTCTCCCACCTCAAGTTTACGCATGAAAAAACTAGCGGTTATTTCGACATGGTGGTCTACCCATTGGAGAGTGATTCGTCCAAGGGGGCGGTGATACGGATCGACGATATCTCTGAACGCGTCCGCATGGAGGAGAGCATGATCCAGAGCGAAAAAATGCTCTCGATCGGTATGCTGGCCGCCGGTATGGCCCATGAGATAAACAATCCTCTGGCCGGAATAACGCTTAGCATGCAGAATATCATGCGCCGCATCGATCCTGACTTAAACAAAAATATCGAGGCTGCCAAGAAACACAGGTTGGAACTGGAGGCTATGAACGCCTACCTGAAAGAGCGCAAGGTCATGGATATGTTGGAAGGCGTCAAAGATGCTGCTGCGCATACCGGTGTTATCGTCGATAATATGTTGCACTTCAGTCGTAACGCCACTGCGGAGTTTGAATTAATTGATCTGGCAGAGATTCTCGATCAGACACTGGAAATGGCGGCACTCGATTATGACCTGAAATCACAATACGACTTTCGCAATGTACGCATCACGAAAAGCTATGATTCTAATTTAGCTCCGGTACCCTGTATTTCTTCGGGGATCAAACAGGTTCTGTTGAACCTGTTTAGTAATGCAGCCCAGGCCATGCATGAGGCGGCTAGTGAAGAGAATATTCCCACGCTACTGGTTTCGACCTATAGGCGTGGTGACTCTGCTGTTATCGAGTTGGCAGATAACGGCCCAGGCATGGATCAGGAGACGCAACAGAGGATATTCGATCCCTTTTACACCACTAAAACCGTGGGGCGTGGTACCGGACTTGGATTATTTATCGCCTATTTCATTGTCACGGACACTCATGGTGGCCGCATTACGGTTGAGTCTGAACCGAACCATGGCGCAAAAATCATTATTGAGTTGCCATTGGATCGGCAGCTTTAGTGATAAAGAAACTCCATCGGCGTCAGCCGCAAAGGGGCTGACCATCAGGCCACAGGGTTTTATGCCGATGCAGCGTGAGATGTAGCTGTCCTGTTTGTTTGATCCAGGACTTAGCTCATGCGGAGCAATTAGTCAGGGGAGTGGAAATGATAGGCGTTTTTGCCCGATGATTTGGCTGTATAGAGCGCACAATCGGCATAGTGCAAAAGTTTATCTGCATCTTCTCCATGATTTGGAAATAGGCTAATACCCATGCTGGTGGAAATGGTGTACTCCCTATCTTTCACGTTATAAGGCAGGGCGACTAAGGTTACGAGCTTTTTAGCCATTGTTTCGATCTCGGCAAGCGTAGTTCTAGAGCTGTGAGGCATAACAATGACGAACTCATCACCACCAAAGCGGGCCACCGTATCTGTCTCCCGCACGGCACCTTGCAGACGTTCGGCCACTTTGCATAATAGTTGATCCCCAAATTGGTGGCCAAGTTTGTCGTTAGTCTGTTTGAAGCCATCCAGGTCCAGAAACATTACGCTGACACTTTGCTGGTCTCGACGCCCTTGAGCCATGGCATGGAACAGGCGGTCATTCAATACGATACGGTTGGCCAGGCCGGTTAGTGGGTCAGTATGTGCCTGTTGATATAGCCACTGCTGATGCTCATTTTCAGCGCGTATATGGGAGATGATCCCCACGTAGCAGTGGACTTCTCCCAGCTGATTATAAATGGCACTGACTGAGAGCCACTGAAGGTAAACTTCGCCACATTTACGCCTGTTCCAGATTTCTCCCTGCCACTCTCCGGTTGTATTCAGTGCGTCCCAAAACTTTTCATAGAAGAGTGCATCCTGACGGCCAGACCGAAGTAGGCTGGGGTTTTTCCCCATCACCTCGGCGGCGGTATACCCGGTAATCTGAGAGAAAGCTGCATTGACGTTGATGATGCGTGCAGCAGGATCAGAGATCATCACTGCTTCACTGGTTTTATCAAATACCTCAATCAGTAGTCTTGCCGTCTGGTATAGGTCACTCTTTATCGCTTCTTTGAGCTGTGCTACCGAATTACGTAACTCCTTACTCAGGTTAAGTATGCTCTGAAATTCATCAAGTTTTGGAGCTACCTTCTGCTGTTTTCGTTGTATTATTTCTCGAGTTTTTGCATGCATCTTCTGGTGTATGGCACCAATAGCCTGGAATTCGGGTAGTCTGGCCAGATCTTTATCATGGAATTGTTTGTACCAGGTGCCGAAGGCACACTTGTAGTGTGCATCTTCTGAAAGATCATTTTTCGATGGTGGCGTATTAAATGTGAGATTCAACATGATGTTGGCCAGCCAGCGATGGTGCTCCTCCAGGGCGGTATCCAACATTTTCAGTTGACTGTATATCTGACCCGATATCAATTGGTTATATAGTTGTGAGTTCATTATTAAATCCCCAAGATCAAAGATCCCTCTCTCTTCAAGTGCCGTGCACATCAACTGATGTCGGTCTTCTGGTTAGGTCTAGAACAAGTCATGAACGATTGCCTGGCATCTGGAAGACGCAATATCTGCGTTACCTACAGGGATATAGGTAATAAGCGAGAACAGGATGCGGTAGCGCTAGCTGCGATCTTCACCTCGTTCTTGTATTCCCCGAGCGTAGCTCAATTCGCCCAGGCTTACTCAGAGCTCCCCAGGCCAATTGAGCAATAGGTATACGGAGCAACAATTGCCAACCTTTCTTTTTTGCGGGCCAGCAAAGCAGTCACTTTATCTATACTAGATTGGTTACAAGCAAAATACCATAGTAAATTACTGCGAAAATAATCTGATGCTGGCCAAAGGGCGTAATAGTCCAGTTGGCCTGCTGTAAGCGATGTGATGCTCAAAGCCCCATGGGAGACGAGGCTGGTGAAGTCGATGATCTCACCTGTGATGGTCATGGCCGGACTATAGCACCAATCATCTACAGATAAGTTGGCAGGGGTAATACTCCATCAGCTATTTACCCTGCAAAATGAGTTACTATTATGCTGGTTTGATATAATGCTTGGAATCAATGGATGGATGGTTTCGCTTCTGGAGGTAATGAGTATTGTGTGTTTCGGATGAGCCTTCTGAGCAGAGTCTTCGGTTACTACCATCACTGCGTGGCGCTCCCCTGTTGTTGGTCGAAGATGACGAGATCAATCAGGCAGTATCCCGAGAGATGCTGGAGAGTATTGGCCTCAGGATCACTATTGCTGATAATGGGATCGCTGCTGTGGAAGCGGTGAAGAGTGAGGGAGTTGTGATTGTGCTTATGGATCTGCATATGCCGGTGATGGATGGGCCAGAGGCAACGCAACGGATTCGGCAGCTTGAAGGTTTTTCTGAAATCCCCATCATTGCCATGACGGCCGCCTCTCGTGCAGAGGATTTTGATTGCTGTATTGCCGCGGGTGCGGATGAGTGTATTACCAAGCCACTGCGGCGCCAAAGTCTGGTTGAAGTGCTAAACCGGAGAATTCCTCCGGGTGATTATCAACCATTACACATGCTATCGGCCTCACAAGCCGGCAAAGGAGACTCTTCCTGTCTACCCACCGACGCTGATGCCGAGGGTATCATCGACCTGCGGCGTGGTTTGCATCAACTCGCCGGAAACAGGCAGCTCTATGCCACATTGCTCCGGCAGTTGGATATGCGGCATGGAGACTCTTCCGCTCGTGTCGCCAAGCTAGTGGCGACCTCACAGTTTGCTGATGCTTCAGATCTGTTGCATACCATCAAAGGTGTCTCTGGAAACATGGGCGCCTCTCTCCTCTATCGAGCAGCTGTAGCATTTGAGGCCGAGTTGAAAGGTGAGCGGAAGGTGGATGATCTGATTCGCCTACAGGCCGAGTATGATGAGGCTATTGAGGCAACGGGGACTTTGATCAGAAATAGTGTCGTCCTGGAGGCTGATGGGGTGGTGGACGGCGACTCGTCGACGGTGACGATGGAAGAGATTACTCATAGAGTCAGTCAGTTGCGAAAGATGGCGGTGAACTGTGAATATATCAGTAATGAGGCTGTGGCAGCGATAGTAGGCCCATGTCGTAGCCTGATTGAATCGGAGCTATTAGATCAGCTACGACAGTCCGTAGCCGATATTGATCATGATTCACTGATCGATCTGACGGACCAAATTACGGTAGAACTGGATAGGGTTAATACCGACTGATATCTATCTATTAATTTAGGTACAAAACTCAACAGAGAGGCTTCTTATTATGTCTCAGAGCAGCAGCAAGCCAATAGTCCTTATTGTCGACGATGAACCGAGTAACATTGCCGTATTGGCTGAGTCACTGCGTGATGAATGCATGGTCAAGGTGGCCACATCTGGTGAGAAGGCCCTCAAGGTTGCCAATACTTATCCTCATCCTGACCTGATACTGCTTGATATTATTATGCCGGGGCGGGACGGCTATCAGGTGTGCGAGGAGCTAAAACAGGACGAAGCTCTGGGTCATATTCCGGTGATCTTTATCACCAGTAAGGATCAGATTGAAGACGAATTGCGTGGTCTGGATAGCGGAGCGGTGGATTACATCAAAAAGCCGGTTATCCTCGATGTTGCTATCAGCCGGGTCATGATCCACCTGAACAACGCACTTGCAGAGAAGGCACTGAGGAGTAGTGAGGAGCGTTTTCGTATTGCCGCAGAGGTGACCAGCGACCTGATCTATGAGTGGGATGCCGACCGGGACAGCCTGCACTATTACGCCGAGGATCAACGCTCTCAAAGCAGGGTGCCCCAGGATAAGAATCAACTCACTCTGGATGACTGGTTACGGGGTATCGACGAGAAGGATCTGCTGCAGTTTCGTGCGGCCATCGGCTGCAAGGAGCAGGAGCAGGACAGCATCGATCTGGAGTATGTCATCGAGGACGAACAGTCCCACCCCCGCTTCTTTCGGGACAAGGCTCGAGTGATCAGAGCCCCGGACGGTAAAGTGCTGAAAGTGATCGGCAGCTGTCTGGATATTACTGAGAGTAAGCAGGCGGAGCAGCAGCTTCGCCTTGCGTCTGCAGTCTTTTCAAGTACCGACGAAGGGGTGGTAATCAGTGATTCCGACGGCAACATTCTTCTGGTCAACGAGGCGTTTTCGAGAATTACCGGTTTCTCCTTAGATGAGTTGGAGGGACGGTCGGTGCTGGTTATGGCATCTACAAAACATAGTAACGATTTCTATAAAAAGGTTTATGAGACACTCTTGGAGTCAAATTTCTGGTCAGGGGAAGTATCGCTTGGAAAAAAACAGGGCGCGGATTTTCCAGCCCGCCTGACCGTCACCCATGTTCATGGTAAGGAGAACGACAAGGTGAACTATGTGGCGGTGATAGCAGACGTCACAGAGGAGAAAGAGAACCTGGAGAAGCTTGAGTCTTTGGCAACTCGGGATACCCTGACCGGCCTGCCCAACCGCTTCTCGATCATAAATACACTGAAATCGATGATCGTGACCGCCGAGCAGTACAAGAGAAATCTGGTGGTCTACTTTATCGATCTCGATGGCTTCAAGTTGATCAATGACTCGATGGGCCACGATGCGGGTGATCTACTGCTGATCCAGGCAGCTGCACGATTCTCCTCAGCAATGCGTACAAATGATATTGTCGGTCGCTTGGGCGGGGATGAATTTATTGTCATTGCTGAGATGGACAACAAGTCGTCTGCCGCCACTGCGGTGGCCGATAAATTGATTCAATGTTTGGAGATGCCGTTTATTTTGGGTGATAGTCAAGTAACGGTTACAGGCAGTATCGGCGGCAGTCTTTATCCCGACGATGGTGTTGATGTGGGCGACATTCTGCGCAATGCTGACACCGCAATGTACTCTGCCAAGGCTCGGGAAAAAAACTTTTTGTCTCTTTCTCCAGTGAGATGACGCGGGCGGCCAAGGAACGTTTCTACCTGGAAAACGAGCTGCGAACTGCCGTTTCAACCTGGCAGTTCGAACTTTATTATCAACCACAAGTTGAGTTGAGTGGTGGCAGAGTATTTGGCTGTGAGGCGCTGGTACGGTGGCAGCATCCTACCAAGGGGCTGGTGATGCCCATTCACTTCATTCCCGCCGCGGAGCAGATCGGCATCATCAACGAGATGGGTGCGCGAATATTGATGGAGGCGTGCATGCAGGCGGTAACTTGGCGAAATGCAGGCATTTTTGATGGTCGTATGTCTGTTAATGTCTCGCCATTTCAGACCAGGGACCCCCACTTTCTTGAGAGTGTCTATGGCGCACTGGAAGTCAGTGGAATACCCCCTGAATGCCTTGAATTGGAGGTGACCGAATCTGCGCTTTTGGAGTCAGACAGTGAATTTGTTAAATCTGCTTGGGAGCTGCGCAAATTGGGTGTACGCATCGCCATTGATGACTTCGGCACCGGTTATTCGGCGTTGAGCTACCTTAAGGATTTCCCTGTAGATACACTGAAAATTGATAAATCTTTTATCGCGGAGCTTCACAGCGGGGGGCAGAATGAGGCACTGCTACGGGCGATTGTCGATCTGTCACAGAGTCTTAATATGGATACCCTGGCAGAAGGAGTTGAAACCCAGGATCAGCAGCATATTCTACTGGAGCTGGGTTGTGCCTATGGCCAGGGTTATTACTATCTGCATCCAGAACCTGGCGAGAGATTTATCGATTACTGTCGTACCCGAAATGTACTGACGTCGGTGTGAGAGAGTGTGGGTTGGGTAATCAAGGGTAGTGTGAACACTGTTTCCACGGGTTCCAGTTGAAGAACCTGTTACGGTGATTCGATACCCGCGCTAATGAGGAACTGCCGCAGGTGTCTGATCTCCTGCTTACTTGATACTCCACTATGGTGAGGACGGTGGAAGGAGCCTTCGACACCATTAAACAGCAGTCCAACGCGCGCTCCATGGCCGGATTGAAGCTCTACCCCAAGAGACCTCAATAACGATTCGATATCCCGCCAGTGCAGGTTGCCGCTGACCGGCTCCTTGAAGAGGGCTTGAAGTGTGTGTTTCTGTTTGTGATTCATACCCTAAAGGTAGCAGCAGAATCCACTTATGTGGTTTGGTAGATCAGACCTGTCGTTGTCTACGTTCCAGAGCGGCGAGACTATTCTGCTCGATAATCTGCTGAATCAGACGGACATACTCTTTGCCTTTGGCTGAGTATTTTTCCAGACCATTAGCGAGGGCTTTACTGTTCAGGGCTGCTGCAGAGGCTCGCTGTTGACTGCGGATTTTTCGCAGCGCTTGGTAGGCGGGGTGGCTGTTAAGGCTATACATGTAGTAGCGCACCGACTCGCCTAAAGTGTCAAACTTACGAACCAGATGCTTTTTTCCTTGCTCCCTGCCTTTGGGAATAATTCCCTTACTACGATCATATGTCCAGATGCCAAACAGGTTGTTACCTTCACGGGCAAAGCGGGACTTGCCCCAGGCGCTCTCATTGGCTGCCTGAGCCAGGGTAAGGGCCAGTGGGATAATATCGACTTTCTCTATCAGGCGTCACGGGCACTCCGCTCATTTAAGGGATCCCCCTTGATACGATATTCAACTGCAAGGGTGCTGAGCTGTTGGCTCTCTTTGGTGGAGAGTTTTTTCCCCTGGTTGAGCCGCTCAGTTTTGTTTAGAACACTCTTCCGGAGTTGCCTAATGCGCCCGTTTTCCTTATTTATCAACGGAACCAGAGTTTCGATAAAACTGCTCTTTACCGCACTGGGCTTCGCTTTTTTTACAACATTAGTTTTTTCAGCCCCACTGTTTGTCTGTGAGGTTAGTGGCTTCTCATCTGTAGCTGATTTTGCCACCGGCCGGCGTGGCGCAGGGGCAGTTTTTTCATTTTCAATCGGCTGCCGGCCAAAGGAGCCATAGGGCTGCAAGTAGCGTGGGGTGGGCACTGGGTAGTAGCCATAGGGCAGGGCATTCTGACGAAACATGCCAGCTGGAGGAGTATAGGCGGCGCGCTGAAAACCACCGGGCTGATAGGCGGATGAGGCGAGACTGAGTACCGTCAGAAGGAGTGCGGTAACGATCGAGATGGTAGCCGATGTTTTCATAAAACTAAATAATCTAAGAATTAAAACATTAGATTATACTAATATAGTGATATATCTTCAACTTAATCTTACAGCAGCGGCGAAGAGTAAGAACTGACAGCAGCAGGAGGATAGAGAAGGGCTCTGTTTTTGTCATGGGCACTAGCTGGCGACAAGGCCTGAAACTGCCGGCTCAGGGTGTGATCAGGTGACTTGATAGGCCGTCTACTCCAGCCCGTAGATAATGCCCATGTTCTTTACTCCAGTCGCCGAGGACAATACGTCTCACCTCATCTCCTCCGAGAGCAAAATGGTGGGAACCGGGGCGGTGGGTATGGCCATGTATCAGCAGAGTAGCCCTGTGCTCTGACATGGCCTGTTGGACGCTCTGCTGATTAACATCCATGATATCCGCCGGTTTCAATGAGATGACCTCACCGCTGCGTTTTCTGTACTCGGCTGCCAGGACAATGCGTTCCTCAATACTTTTCGAGAGAAAGTCATTGATAAAGTCGCTGCTGCGAAGAAATTTGCGTGCTTGTTGGTATTCCAGGTCATCGCTGCAGAGCAGGTCGCCGTGCATCAGCAGTGTCTGTTCATAGTGCAGATGAATCAGAGTTGGGTCGGGAAGCAACGAACAACCTGCCTGTACTGCAAATCGATCACCGATAAGGAAATCCCGGTTGCCATGCATCAGATGAACCGCTGTGCCGCGGGAAGAGGTGGCTTTCAGTGCCTCTCTGACGTCGGATGAGGGAGGGGTATTATCGTCATCACCGATCCAGGCATCGAATAGGTCGCCGAGGATATAGAGATTGTCGGCGCTGCCGCCCTGCTCCTCCAAAAAGCGGAGGAACAGGGCAGTGACAGCCGGTCGCTCCCGCGACAGATGCAGGTCGGAAATGAAGAGGGCATCTGCCATGGTACGCGGAATTTATGCTTCGGCTTCCGCTTCGTCGTCGTCGATAATTGCCTGTTCGATGATCAGATCATCTACAGGAACATCCTGGTGGCCCATGCTGGTGGTGGTATCCACACCTTTCATCTTGTTGACTACATCTATGCCCTCTACAATCTTACCGAAGACACAGTAGCCCCAGCCATCCTGTCCAGGATAGTCGAGGAACTTGTTGTCTGAAACGTTGATAAAAAACTGGGCACTGGCGGAGTGGGGGTCCATGGTACGAGCCATGGCGAGAGAGCCAATGACATTACTGAGCCGTTCTTCGCCTCATTTTCAATCGGAGCGCGGGTCGTCTTTTCCGACATGCCGGGCTCAAAGCCACCGCCCTGAATCATAAAGTTGCTGATGACCCGGTGAAAAATGACACCGTCATAGAAGCCCTCTCTGACATACTGGGTAAAGTTTTCACTAGTTTTAGGGGCATTGGCGTGGTCAAGTTCAATGACGATATCGCCCTGGTTGGTTTTCAGCGTAATCATAGTTACGGTTCCTTACTGTTGCTTGGTAATACGTGAAACGGTTTCGATGATGACCGCGCTTTCAGGCACGTTTTTCATGCCGTGGCGGGTCACGGTGTAGACATCTGCAATACGGTTGACCACCTCCATACCCTGTGTAACCCGACCGAAAACGGTGTATCCCCAACCCCTGACTGTCTTGCTGCTGTGATTGAGAAAGCCGTTGTCTGCATGGTTGATAAAGAACTGGGCGGTCGCTGAATGGGGGTCTGAGGTCCTTGCCATGGCGATAGTGCCGGTTTGATTTCTCAGGCCGTTGTCAGCCTCATTTTTGACGGGTGCATGGGTTGGCTTTTTCTCCATCTCCGAGGTGTAGCCTCCACCCTGAACCATGAAGCTGTTGATGACGCGATGGAAGATAGTGCCGTTATAGGTGCCTTCATCAACGTAACGAAGGAAATTCTTAACAGTTTCCGGTGCTTTGTCACCATCGAGTTCCAGTTCGATATCGCCCTGGTTTGTCTTCATTAACACCCGGGTAGCTTCCGCATGGACAGCAGATGCAAGGCTTAGCCCAATAAGCAGGGTGAAGAGCAGGTGGAAAAATCGTGCTTTCATCTCTCTTTTCTCCAGAATCTGTTATTGCCGACAACCGTTGGTTGCGACCTGAACCCACCATCATAAAGGGTATGGCCCTGACGAAAAAGTCCTATCCGCACTTTGTTGGCGCTGGACAATCGTTTACCATTCACCGCACGCGTTTGGCGACCCCGTTTTTTTGCCACTATCTGACCTACCGGAGCGGACATGCTGAAGATCTACAACGATCTCAATAACCAAAAAGAAGAGTTTAAACCCTTGGAGCCCGGCAAGGCCCGGATGTATGTCTGTGGCATGACGGTTTACGATCTCTGTCACCTCGGCCATGCCCGGGTTATGGTGGTGTTCGATGTGGTCTACCGTTATTTGCGGGAGAGGGGCTACGATGTCACCTACATACGGAATATCACCGATATTGACGATAAGATCATCAACAGGGCCAACGAGAACGGCGAACATTTCGGTGAACTGACAGATCGCTTTATCAAGGCAATGCAGGAGGATGCCGCTGCACTGGGGGTGTTGGTACCGGATGATGAGCCACGTGCCACCACTCATATCGCTGAGATCATCAATATGATCCAGAGGCTGATCGACAACGGTCACGCCTATCAGGCGGATAATGGCGATGTCTATTATGCGGTCAACAGTTTTGAGAGCTACGGCAAACTCTCCGGAAAATCACTGGAGGACCTACAGGCCGGTGCCCGGGTCGAGGTGGATAGTGACAAGCGCAACCCCCTCGACTTTGTCCTCTGGAAGATGGCCAAGCCAGATGAGCCCGCCTGGAACTCTCCCTGGGGAGAGGGGCGCCCCGGTTGGCATATCGAGTGTTCGGCAATGTCTACCTGCTGCCTTGGCGACACCTTCGATATCCACGGTGGTGGGGCGGATCTCTCATTTCCCCATCATGAAAATGAGATCGCCCAATCCGAGGGGGCGACTGGAAAGACCTTTGTCAACTACTGGATGCATAACGGTTTTGTACGTGTCAATGACGAGAAGATGTCCAAGTCACTGGGTAACTTCTTCACTGTGCGGGAGATCCTTCAGCGCTATCAGGCGGAAGAGGTGCGCTACTTTATCCTCACCAGCCAGTATCGCAGCCCCCTCAATTACGATGAAGAGCATCTGGATAACGCCCGTGGCGCCCTAACTCGTTTCTACACTGCTCTACGTGGCTTACCTGATGCGGAACCGGCCGGTGGCGAAGCTTTTCCAACCGTTTCCACGAGGCGATGGATGATGACTTCAACACCCCGGAAGCTCTGGCCGCCATGTTTGAGCTGGTGCGAGAGCTGAATAGGGTACGAAAAGAGGATGAGGCACAGGCTGCCGCTCTGGGTGCTGAGCTGAAGCGCCTGGGCGCTATCATCGGTATCCTGCAGGACGATCCGGAGCGCTACCTGCGCGGCATGGCCACCGACGATGGCCTCAGCGATGAGGTGATCGAATCACTGGTTCAGCAGCGGCTGGATGCGCGTAGTGCCAAGGATTGGGGAGAAGCGGATCGTATTCGTGACGAATTGATTGAGAAGGGGGTGGTATTGGAAGATGGCGCCGGCGGAACCAGTTGGCGGCGCGCCTGACACCCACCGCGGCAGCCTCTGCTATGCGCTGTCTCTTACCGTAAACTTCAGCTGCCACACATCTGAAAACAGCACGTTTTGGATGCAGAGGGGAGCAGAGTAACTAGTGTAGTGTCCTGTACTAAGCGGATATTAAGAGACCCACAAAAGATTCAAGTCAAGGCGCAGCCTGCAGTTAATGGTTTCCCCCTTAACAAAGGCTGTAACGCAGAATTGGATCTTTTGTGGGTCTCCCTTCTCGCCTCGCTTAATTACCGTTTAGTACAGGACACTACACTAGAGATTGCCTATTGAAAACAAAGGCATTTCTCTGCGTACTCTGCGACTCCTCTGTGTTCCGCTTCTTTTACGAGCTTCCTATTTGACCGCCGCCTGGGCTGCCGCCAGACGGGCGATTGGAACCCTGAACGGAGAGCAGGAGACATAGTTCAGCCCGATGTTGTGGAAAAAGTCGATGGAGGTTGGATCTCCCCCGTGCTCGCCACAGATACCCATTTTCATATTCTCATTGACGCGCCTACCCTTGGTGATCGCCATCTCTACCAGCTGTCCTACACCGGAGACGTCAATGGATTGGAACGGGTCCTTCTCCAGGATCTCCTGGCGGATGTAGTCAGGTAGGAAAGAGTTGACGTCGTCACGGCTGTAACCGAAAGTCATCTGTGTCAGGTCGTTGGTACCGAAGCTGAAAAAGTCAGCATGTTCAGCAACCTGGTCCGCCGTTAGAGCGGCACGCGGAATCTCGATCATGGTGCCCACAGGGATGTTTATGGTACCTGCTACACCGTGCTCTTTCGCGGTTAGTGCGATGGTCCGCTCAGTACGTTGCCGCAGCAGATCCAGCTCTTTGGCTGTACCAACCAGGGGAATCATGATCTCCGGCTGGGCATCTATGCCCTCTTTTTTGCACTCGATAGTCGCCTCGGTGATGGCGGTAACCTGCATCTCAAGAATTTCCGGATAGGTGATAGAGAGGCGACAGCACGGTGCCCCAGCATGGGATTGGATTCGTGCAGTTGGGTAACCCGAGCCTCGATTTTTTCTACCGGCAAGCCCAGGCGTTCCGCCAGTTCCGCCTGCAGATGCTTTTCATGAGTGAGAAATTCATGCAGGGGAGGATCAAGCAGACGCACGGTTACCGGAAGCCCCTCCATGGCGGTGAAGATGCCTTTGAAGTCCTCTCTCTGGTGGGGGAGTAGTTTATCCAGTGCCGTGCGCCGGTCTTCCACGGTCTCCGCGAGGATCATCTCACGCATCTCGGTGATGCGATCACCCTCGAAGAACATATGCTCTGTGCGACACAGGCCGATACCTTCAGCACCATAGCTGCGGGCACGGGCTGCATCGGCGGGGGTGTCGGCGTTGGTGCGAACCGCCAGCTTACGATGCTGATCCGCCCAATCCATCAGGGCGGTGAATTCATCGGAGAGCTGTGGATCCTGTGTCGCCACTTCACCGGCCATCACTTCACCGGTGGAGCCGTCGATGCTGAGGGTATCTTGATCACCGAAGGTACGGCCGTTGATGGTTATGGTGCGACCCGCTTCGCTGATCTCGACCTCACCGGCGCCGGCGACACAGCATTTACCCCAGCCGCGTGCTACAACGGCCGCATGGCTGGTCATGCCTCCGGTAGAGGTTAGGATGCCGGCGGCGGCATGCATGCCACTGATGTCTTCCGGACTGGTCTCTTTGCGAACCAGCAGTACCAATTCCCCCGCATGGGTGCGATCGACCGCTTCGTCGGCGGAGAAGGAGAGTTTGCCGAAGCAGGCACCTGGAGAGGCCGGCAGGCCGGTAGTCAGAACGTCACGCTCGGCGTTGGGGTTGAAAGTAGGCAGTAGCAGCTGGTTCAGGTCATTGGCCGGCACCCGCAACATCGCCTCATTCTTGGTGATCCGCCCCTCAACGACCATCTCAACGGCAATTTTGACAGCGGCAAAGCCGGTGCGCTTACCTGTGCGGGTCTGCAGCAGAAAGAGTTGTCCCCGCTCGATGGTGTACTCAATGTCCTGCATCTCACGGTAGTGATCTTCCAGAGTACGCTTGACCTCCAGTAGCTGTTCGTAGATATCTTTGCGCCAGTTCACCATCTCATTGACGTTCTGGGGGGTGCGGATGCCGGCGACAACATCTTCGCCTTGGGCGTTGATAAGGAACTCTCCGTAGAATTCGTTCAGGCCGGTGGAAGGGTCTCGGGTGAAGGCAACACCAGTACCCGAATCGTCACCCATGTTGCCGAAAACCATGGACTGTATATTGACAGCAGTGCCCAGCAGACCGGTGATCTCGTTGATCTCGCGATAACGAACCGCCCGTGGGATGTTCCAGCTCTTGAATACTGCCTCGACTGCTTTCTGCATCTGCAGGTAGGGGTCTTGTGGGAACTCTTCGCCGGTATGTTTGCTATAGACTTTTTTGTAGGCGGCAATCAACTCATCCAGCCCTGCCTCGCTGAGATCAGTATCCAGGGTAACGCGGTGTTGCTTCTTGATCCGGTCAAACTCCTCCTCGAAGGCCTCATGGGGAACACCCATCACTACATCACCGAACATATTGAGTAGTCGGCGGTAGGCATCCAGGGCGAAGCGACGGTTGCCGGAGACAGCTGCCAATCCTTCGACTGCTTGATCGGTAAGGCCCAGATTCAGCACAGTGTCCATCATACCGGGCATACTCACGGCGGCACCGCTGCGTACGGAGACCAGCAGCGGATCCTCTTCAGATCCAAACTTCTTTCCTGTCTCCTCCTCGATCAGCGCCATGTTTTTGTGCGCCTCGTCGAGCAGCCCGTCAGGTAGTTGTCCGCCCAGATTATTGTATTCAGCACAGGTTTCCGTGGTAATGGTAAATCCCGGAGGTACGGGGAGACCGATTGAAGTCATCTCCGCTAGGTTGGCGCCCTTGCCGCCAAGCAGCTCTTTCATCTCCTTGTTTCCTTCGGACTTGATTTTACCGAAGTAGTGGACGCGTTTTTGGGATTGCATTGTCATTTTTCGAACCCTTGTATTTTGCGATTACTTGATACTGTTGGTTGACGGATCAACTGACAAAAGATGCCCCATTATCCTTTTCAAACGCACTTGGTCAACTCATAAAGCGACGATTTCCCTATTTTTTATAGCGTTGCTTGATTTGTACTGATTTAGCGCATCTTTTTTTACCAAAAATAGAGGGTGTTTCCGGTGAAAAAGTATTAGCTGGAGTTGGCGGATTCAGTTAATAAGTTTTCATTTCAGAGTCTAGGGCGCTTCTGATTAAGTGACTGGGCACGATTCAGTAAGTCGCCAGAAGAGTTCATACAATTACAATCCTGATACCGTTTTTTCTCTGTGCCCTCTGCGGTTCTCTGTGTTCCGCTTTGCAGTTTAACGATCCAGCCGCTTGTAATGGATACGGTGAGGCTGGTCGGCCTCGGCACCCAGGCGGTGTTTGCGATCCGCTTCATAGTCAGCGTAGTTGCCTTCAAACCAGACGGCCTCTGACTCACCCTCAAAGGCAAGAATATGGGTGGCGATACGATCAAGGAACCATCGGTCATGGGAGATGACAACGGTACAGCCTGGGAAGGTGAGAAGTGCCTCCTCCAGCGCTCGCAGGGTTTCCACGTCGAGGTCGTTGGTGGGCTCATCCAGTAGCAGCAGATTGCCACCGCTTTGCAGCAGCTTTGCCAGATGCAGGCGGTTGCGTTCACCACCGGAGAGATCACCCACACGCTTCTGCTGGTCGGTACCCTTGAAGTTGAAACGACTCAGCCAGGCACGGGAGTTGAACTCATATTTTCCCACTGTGATCAGGTCGTGGCCGCCCGAGATCTCCTCCCAGGCGGTTTTGTTGTCATCCAGTGCATCACGGGATTGATCCACATGAGCGACCTGTACACTCTCACCAATACACATCTCACCGGCATCAGGTTTCTCCTCACCGGTGATCATGCGGAAGAGGGTGGTTTTACCTGCGCCGTTGGGGCCGATAATACCGACGATGCCACCCCTGGGCAGGTTGAAGGTGAGGTCGTTATAGAGCAGTTTGTCATCAAACGCCTTGGTGAGTCCTTTTGCATCGACCACCAGATCGCCAAGGCGCTCACCCGGTGGGATGTAGATCTCATTAGTCTCACTGCGTGTCTGGAACTCCTGGCTCTGCAGTTCGTCGAAGCGTTGCAAACGAGCCTTGCTCTTGGCATGGCGACCCTTGGGATTGGAGCGTACCCACTCCAACTCCTGCTTCATGGTTTTAATACGGGCGTGCTCCTGCTTCTGCTCCTGCTCCAGGCGCTGCTCCTTCTGCTCCAGCCATGAGGAGTAGTTGCCTTCCCAGGGGATGCCGTGGCCACGGTCCAACTCCAGTATCCAACCGGCAACATTGTCGAGGAAATAGCGGTCATGGGTTACTGCTACAACAGTGCCTTGATAGTCGTGAAGGAAGCGCTCAAGCCAGGCCACGGATTCGGCGTCCAGGTGGTTGGTAGGTTCGTCGAGAAGCAGCATGTCCGGCTTTTCAAGCAGCAGGCGGCAGAGGGCGACACGACGGCGCTCACCACCTGAGAGTTTGGTGACATCTGCATCCCATGGCGGCAGGCGCAGGGCGTCAGCGGCAATCTCCAGAGTGCGCTCCAGGTTATGCCCGTCTTTGGCAGTGATCAGGTCTTCAAGCCTTGCCTGCTTGGCGGCCAGAGCATCGAAGTCGGCGTCAGGTTCTGCATAGGCGGCATACACCTGTTCCAATTCATCCATCGCCTGTTTTACATCTCCCAGCGCCTCTTCCACGTTACCACGAACATCCTTGTCTGGATTGAGTTGTGGCTCCTGGGGTAGATAACCCACGTTGATGTCAGCCTGCGGACGCGCTTCGCCCTCGATATCGGTATCCAATCCCGCCATGATTTTCAATAGGGTGGATTTACCCGAGCCGTTGAGCCCCAGTACACCGATCTTGGCACCAGGGAAGAAGGAGAGGGAGATGTCGCGCAGAATGACCCGCTTTGGCGGTACGATCTTGCCGACGCGGTTCATAGTATAGATATATTGGGCCATGCTTTATGTCTTTTCTGGTTGAGGTGCCCAGCCACTTATATAGCAGTGGCCAATGGCAACAGTATTGAATGGGCTGACGCTTGGATTTGATTCACCGTTTATGGGGCGCTATTGTGGCACATTCTGCCGTTTGCCTCATCTAGGGAGCCTCTGAACAAATCATGAACGATTGCCTCGTGCTCATGAGACGCAATATCAGCGTTGAAAATCTTGCTAATAGACTGCTATTAGCTACGATCTTCGCCTTGATCTTGCGTCTCCTGAGCACAACTCAATTCATCCAGACTTATTCAGAGACTCCCTGGCGGAATGATGTGGGTCAAGGCTCTTCAGTTGAATACAATGAAAAATGTCGCTATGAATTCAAAGAATAAGTTTCTATTGCTGTTTATTCCTCTGCTGCTAGCTGGTTGTGGCGCTCATTCCGGTTCCGGAAACTGGCTCTCGACAGGTACGGATAGTGAGTTTGTTCGTTTGGAGGTAGGCTTTGACGGCAGAGCCCAGCTTTATGTTAAAGGGCGTGAGGATTCGGTGCGACGCTGTTTTTGGGGCGGTATCGGCAGTGACGAAATCCAGATGAAGTGCACTGTAGCTGATAACACCGATATCGAACTTAGTTACAGCTTCAGGGTGATCGATGGTGAGCAGGGCGAGTTGATGCTATCCAACCATGCGATAGGTCGCTTTAGTAGAGAGACGAAATGAGTTGTTTGCTAAATCGCCTGCTGCTTTTGATGCTTCTGTTTTTTACCGTGGCGACTAATCTGTCTGCCGGTCAGAACAAACGCAGTCGGCATCTTCATGACCTCTACTGTCGAGGGTGTCACAGTTCCACTATCTACCTTCTGGATGAACGGAAAGTGACATCGCCGGAGGCGCTTGTTACACGGGTATTAGGCTATAGCCGTGATGGCAAGGTGAAACTGACAGAAGAAGAGCTACGGGGTATCGCTGGATATCTTCGTAGCGCCTACTACGATTTCTAAACTATTTTCGAGCAGAGCATTTATACGATTTGCTTACCGGAAAACTGCTACATTGGCGCCAGAAATTTCTTCGAGACATAACCCTCCACTCCATCAGCTGTTTTGACCTGATACCAGGGAGCGCGTTTCTTGTCACTCACAAGGGCCACCTGCTCTGAGCTCTTCAATACTTTGGTAACTGAATATTTGATGCCTGGACCGGCACGTAGGTTGAGCCCTTGGGAGGTCACCCGGAAGAGGTGATTGATCCGCGCTGCAGCCACTAAAATATTTTTCGAGTCCAGGGGCATAGTGCGCACCAGACGCCTAGCCAAATCACTGGTTACACTCTCCATCTCATCAGCGTTGATGATCTGATTGGCCCTGAATACCCCAACCATCAGGTCGATAGGAGAGAGCGGTACGGCACCCTCCTGACTGGTGGCCAGATGTGAGCCCTCCCAGATGATGAAGCCATCAGCAGCACGAACAAGCTGCATTTTCGCCCCCACCTTTAGTGCGGAGTAGATACCCATTCGCTGAACGCTGAACTCAGTGATGGTTCCTCTTAGCTGCCAGCCACAGCCTACCTGTTTTGACAGTGCGGAATCTGTTGCTTTTCCACCCAACTTGGCAAGGGCCGTGTCTACCTCGTGTTGGGAAACCAATTTGATTGGTGTGGAAGCTATATGTGCCTGAAAGAGCTTTCTTACCAGCTTCCTTTTGTCTGCAGGCTTCAGCTTGTGATCATAGGCAAGCTGAGAAAATTCCTGCCCTTCTCCTAACGAGATGGAGGTAAATTCAATGACCTCCTGACTCTCGTCAGATAGATGCAGTGGCATCACTGTTACACAGGAGAGAGGGGCGCCGGTGATATCGGGATTGATCTTGTAGTTCACAACCTCCATCGCCTTTGACGAGAGGTTATCCTGGCCTGAGAAATCCTTATACGTGGGCTGACTCATACAGCCGCTTAACAGCAAAGCAACTATTCCAGATAGGCTCACAGTAATCAATTTCATACTCGTATCCCGTTTTGCGTGCTCTAAGCATAGAGAAGGTGTACGGGACAATAGTTGAATCAGATCACATGTGCAGAGGTGTGTGGGTACAAGTAGAGACGAACTGTGATAAGCCTCTCACCTATGTGGATGCAAGGGAGACCCTGATCAAGTCATGACTATTTTACGCTGGCTAAAATCGCCCAAATTCGTTCCGAAGATCGCTGCAATAGAGTGACTATTACTGCTCACTTCGAAACAAATTGGAACAATTTTATCTCAGCCTAAATCTAACCAGACTTAATCAGAGTCTCCCAAGCGGTATGGAAGGGCGGCATCACCTGGAAGACGAGATGACGCCGCCATTGTCACTGTGTGAAGGGTTATTACTTGTTGATGGGTACCAGTTCAGGAATCGCACCTTCATTTTTTGTCTCCACCTTGTGGTAGAGGTCGTAGAGCGCCGCCTGCAGTGCCTCTTCGATCACCGGGTGGTAGAAAGGCATCTGCAGTAGTTGACCCACGGTCATTTTCTGCTGGATGCACCAAGCCAGGAGGTGTGCCAGATTCTCCCCCTTGGTGCAGATCATTTCTGAGCCCAATAGTTTGCCGCTGCTCTTGTCGGCATAAACGCGGATAATACCCTTGTTTTTTCCCATGATCAGGGCGCGACCGAAAGGTGGCAGTTTCACCTCACCTACGGCAGTAGTTGCCTCATCAAGCTCCGACCAGCGGGCACCTATGTGGCAGATGTTAGGATCACAGAAGTTGATAGCCAAGGTGGTTTTTCGCTCAAATGCCTGAATCTGTTCACTGGTGGCGTTATGGCCGGCTATGCGCCTTCGTCGCCTGCCTCGTGGAGTAGGGGGCGCTCACCGTTGACGTCGCCGGCGATAAAGATATGGCTATCTCCAATCTGCATGGTGTTGCGGTCATAGGCCGGGATGCCGCGCGTATCAAGCTCAATGCCGGCGTTTTCGATTGCCAGATTGTCGAGGTTGGGACGGCGCCCGAGGCTGGCCAGCACCTTGTCGACCACCACTGAATGTTCGCCGGCGGTGACCCGCAGTTTTTCTCCTTCTTCGGTAACCTCTGCAGCAGCGCCGAGGTGGAGCGGAAACTCCTTACCGAGGATATCGATGGCACTCTTTGCCACCTCCGGATCATCGAGACCGCCAATGGTCTTCAACATATCAAAACCGGTGACCTCAACGCCGAGGCGGGAGAGGGACTGACCGATCTCCAAACCGATGACGCCGAGCCGATGACGGCAACGGATGCCGGCAGGTCTTCCATCTCAAACACTTCATCGGTAGTGAGGATGCGGTCGCCAAATGCTCGCCAAGGGGCTGGGACGACGGGGGTGGAGCCGGTGGCAATGATGATTTTGTCGGCACGGAAGCGTTTGCCTTCTACGTCGAGGAGGTTGGGCTCAACGAATTTGGCATAGCCTTCGATGAACACCTCGTCGCTCATATGGTCGGTGCTGTTGCCAAGTACCCGATCAACAAAGGTGTCGCGCATATCCTGGACGTATTCCATGGTCTCTTCACTGTCCAGGGTGAGGGACTTGTGACCCTCTACGCCGTAACGGCCAAGAATGTTGGTGCGGTGGTAATCCTCGGCCACCTGAATCAATGCTTTGGAAGGCATGCAACCGACCCGGGCACAGGTAGTGCCGGGTTCGCCGCCGTTGATCAGGACGAAACTCTTACCCGAAGGCTTGACCTTGCCCAGGGCGTATAGCCCGGCGCTACCGGAACCGATGATGCGACGTCTACATGCTTCTCTTCCACTGTTCTCTCCTAGAAAAGGTTGCCGGGCATTTGGCCCAGTCTGATTTTGATGGTGTGATTCTACACCCAAATCCAGTGTGAAATGAGCTTATGAAAGGGGGGGTTATTTGTGGAAGCTGTTGTGGGGGGAGGGGAGCACAGGTCGCAAGCAAGCCTTAATGCTTTTCTCTGCGACTTCTGTGCTCCTCTGTCTTCTCTGTATCCCGCTTTGTTAGGCAGTCTGCCCGGCCATAAATAGCCAGGTATCGACAACTGTGTCCGGGTTGAGGGAGACGCTGCTGATGCCCTGTTCAAGCAGCCACTTCGCCAGGTCGGGGTGATCAGAAGGGCCCTGGCCACAGATGCCGACATATTTACCTTCGCCTTACAGGCGGAGATTGCCATGCTCAGCATTTTTTTAACCGCCGGGTCGCGTTCATCGAAGCTCTTGGCGATGAGACTGGAATCGCGGTCGAGGCCGAGAGTGAGTTGGGTCATGTCGTTTGAGCCGATAGAGAAACCGTCGAAATACTCGAGGAACTCATCCGCCAGCACCGCATTAGAGGGGAGCTCGCACATCATGATTAGACGCAGTCCGTTCTCTCCGCGTACCAGACCATTGGCTGCCAGTGCTTCTACAACATTTTTGGCCTCATCCAGTGTGCGAACGAAGGGGATCATGATCTCGATATTGGTGAAGCCCATCTCGTCACGGACATACTTGAGTGCCTTGCACTCCATCTCCCAGCAGGGCTTGAAGCTCTCAGAGACATAACGGGCAGCACCACGGAATCCGATCATCGGGTTTTCCTCCTTCGGTTCGTAACTTGTACCACCGATCAGATTGGCGTATTCGTTAGACTTGAAGTCGGACATGCGCACGATGACAGGGCCGGTGTGAAGGCCGCTGCCAGGGTGGATACCCCCTCTGCGATCTTGGAGATGTAAAAATCCTCAGGGCTTTTGTAGGCGGCGATACGTGGTGCAATCTCCCCTTTCAGGTCATCCGGCAGATTGTCGTACTCCAGCAGCGCCTGTGGGTGGATGCCGATCATGTTGTTGATAATAAACTCCATCCGTGCCAGACCGATACCGGCGTTGGGAGTGGAGGCGAAGTCGAAGGCACGATCTGGATTACCCACATTCATCATGATTTTGGTGGGGATCTCCGGCATGGCATTGAGTTCGATCTGCTTGTACTCAAAATCGAGAATACCTTCGTAGATAAAACCGGTGTCGCCTTCGGCGCAGGAGACGGTGACTTCGTGGCCGGTCTTGATCTTGCGGGTGGCATCGTTGGTACCGACCACCGCCGGTACGCCCAATTCGCGGGCGATAATGGCAGCATGGCAGGTACGGCCGCCACGGTTGGTGACGATGGCGGAGGCACGCTTCATGATCGGTTCCCAGTCAGGATCGGTCATGTCGGTCACCAACACATCACCGGGCTGGATCTGGTCCATATCATCCAGGCTTTTAATCACTTTGGCGGTACCGGCACCGATGCGTGAACCGATCGAGCGGCCTTCGGTGATCACTTTGCCGCGCTGCTTGATCTCGTAGCGCTCCATGATATTGCCGGCGCGGCTCTGTACCGTCTCAGGGCGCGCCTGAACAATATAGAGGCGGTGGTCGAGACCGTCACGGGCCCACTCAATATCCATTGGACGGCCGTAATGCTTCTCAATGATGACTGCCTGTCGGGCCAACTCTTCACACTCAGCGTCGGTAATGGAGAATTTATGGGTATCCGCCTCATCCACATCAACGATCTTCACCGGGCTGTCGCCGTCGCTGCTGTAGATCATTTTTATCGCTTTGTGGCCCACGTTGCGGCGCACTACGGCGGGGCGGTCTGCCGCTAGAGTTGGCTTGTGAACATAGAATTCATCTGGATTGACGGCACCCTGAACCACCATCTCACCCAGGCCATAACTGGAGGTGATAAAGACCGCATCACGAAAGCCGGATTCGGTGTCGAGGGTGAAGGCGACACCGGAGGCACCGATGTCTGAGCGGATCATTTTCTGGATGCCGGCGGAGAGCGCGACCAGACTGTGTTCAAAGCCTGGTGCTCGCGATAGGCGATGGCGCGGTCATTGAAGAGGGAGGCAAATACTTCGTGAATCTGCTGTTTGATGTTGTCGAGGCCGAGGACGTTGAGGAAAGTTTCCTGTTGTCCTGCAAAGGAGGCATCCGGCAGATCTTCCGCCGTAGCGGAGGAGCGTACCGCCCAAGTGACCTGATCACCATACTCCTCGATGAGTGCGCTGTAGGCCTCATCGATCGCTTGATTCAGCGCTGGTTGGAATGGTGTGTCCATAATCCATTGACGAATCTGCGCGCCGGTTACCGCCAGTGCTTTGACATCATCTACATCTAGTGCGTCGAGTGCTGCATTTATGCGACCAGCTAGACCGTCGGTGGCAAGATATTCCCGATAGGCGTAGGCGGTGGTGGCAAAGCCGCCCGGAACCTGTACTCCAAGCTTGGTAAGATTCTGGATCATCTCGCCGAGGGAGGCATTCTTGCCACCGACGTTCTCAACATCGGACATCCCCAAGTCACTTAGCCACTGGACATAGTTGCTCATCTTTTTCCTCAAACAGTCTGAATTGGGTGGTTGGGTGCGGTGGAATGGTAGGGTTTTTGTAGGGGATTGTGCAATGCAAGATCATTGCCCAATAAAAATATTTTTGCCTAAATCAGCGTGGGATGATTTTTTCTGCAAAATTGGCTGAGTTGGGAGTTAAAAATAACCACAGCATCACAGCAATAGCCTCACTGCATGAGAAGGTTGCAGTGAGGCAGGCTCCCTAACCTTACCTGGCTATACGGAAGCCCTGGAACGCATACCGATGGTTACGATAGTTCCACCGCGATTTGAGGGGCGGAGTCTCTTCGGTATGCTGCTCCAGGAGCCGCCACGAACAACCCCACGACTACAATCGCCACTCTGCCATGCTGAGCCGTCTCTTGGTGCTTCCTCGTAATTGTCATTCCAGCAGTCATCCGTCCACTCCCAGACATTGCCGTGCATGTC
>MOXG01000045.1_pt1 | contig 27415 bp, 37 predicted proteins | sample 1471191 | NCBI WGS metagenome assembly MOXG01 (sample SAMN05806437, study PRJNA327811) | mollusc metagenome | isolation source: Phylotype C (NB3) bacterial symbionts from gill | host: Thyasira cf. gouldii | place: Canada: Bonne Bay, Newfoundland | collected 2010-08-19
GGGAGTCATTGTCTCTCTCCTTGTTGTCAGGTTCTTGATGAACCATACAAAGAGTGTTGTCGATGACTCGAAGGAGGGCTACGGCCTCGGGGGTAAATGTATTGAGGGCTCCGCGAAGCGTTTAGTTCAACAGTTGATTATGCGACACGCACAAGTAATGTGTTATGCGACATGCACAAATAATGTGTTATGTGGCATAGATTAATTCCTAAAATCGTTTTGGAATGCGATGGTTTTATCCCATGTGATCTTGATTCTGCCGCTTTGGGTGCTGTGTGTATCAAAGAGGTGTACTCCTTATTTTTAGCATCGCTTCCCTGTAAATTCCTGAATCATTGTGTGTGTTCTGGAAATAAACTCCTTTTTAAACCAGACCTTATATATATGCAAGCATCTCCGGTATATCTGGTGGGGTAGTTGTCTGTATCTGTTTGGGATCGACTGGAGGGCGGTAGGCGCTAGGCAGGGGCAGAGTAGCTAGATTCCCCTGGAGCTGCCTGAATAGCTTTGAAAACTTCATCTTCGACAAAGAGTTGCAGATGCTCCGGCTTCTCTGTAGAATCGCGCGTTTCCTGGCATGGGAGTCTCTCTCATGCCAACTCCTTGCCTCACCGTTAATGATGACGGGAGGCTGTATTATTCCGTAAGGGGAAACAATGAGACATTACGAAGTCGTGTTCCTGGTCCATCCGGACCAGAGCGAGCAAGTACCCAGTATGATCGAGCGTTACCGTTCGACCATCGAGACCAAGGGCGGTGTTATCCATCGTCTGGAGGACTGGGGTCGTCGTCAGCTCGCCTATCCTATTCAGAAACTGCCCAAAGCTCATTATGTTCTGATGAACATTGAGTGTGGCGATGATGCGTTGAATGAGCTTGAGAGCGCTTTCCGCTTCAACGACGCTGTTCTGCGTAACCTGGTGATCAAGTGCAAAAGGGCTATTACCGAAGCTTCTCCACTGGCCAAGCCTGTTGATGAGCGTGATGAGGCACCCCGTGCCGCTGCGCCAAGCGAGGCGCCTGCACCTGCACCGGCTCCCGCTGCTGCACCGGCTCCCGCTGCTGCTAAAGAGACGGGCGACGCCGCGGAGTAAATCCCGGGTTGCTGATCCGCCATCCTTTGGGAGCCTACAGCTCTGCCGTGATGGCTTGATGAAGAATTGAATAGAGAGATAGAGATGTCACGTTATTTTCGTCGTAGAAGATACTGCCGCTTTACCGCTGAAGGCATTACCGAGGTCGATTACAAGGATCTCAACCTGCTGAAGGCGTTTGTCAGCGAGACCGGAAAGATTGTCCCCAGCCGTATTACCGGCACCAAGGCCAAGTATCAGCGTAAGCTGACCACTGCCGTCAAGCGGGCTCGTTTCCTGGCGCTGTTGCCGTTCACCGATAGCCATGCTGATATGTCAAACCGTCGCATCTGTTTGGTTGCGTCGGAAACTGTTTGAATTTGCCGATTGAGGAAAGATGCACGGGTTAGCCTCCCTGGCGATGCGGAGCAGGGTACATGCTGTGATGATGGTGGCCGTACTGGCTATACTCTCCATCCTGTTTCCGCCTGCAAGCATTCTCAGTACGGCACTGGTTGCACTGGTTACTCTGCGTAGCGGTGCATCGGCCGGAGCTGTTCTCCTGCTGTTGGCGAGTGCCGCCGGCGGAGTCCTTGCCCTGCTGTTGTTTGGCAGTGTTATGCCGATTGTCGGCTTTGTTCTGCTGATGTGGCTACCGCTAATGCTATTGGCTTTACTGCTGAGGAGCGGGCGCTCACTGGCGCTGGCCTTGCAGGGTGCACTGGTTCTCAGCCTGCTTATGCTGGCGAGCCAGTATCTCCAGTCGGAGGATCCTGTCACGGTATGGCGCACTCTGTTGGCGCCATTTGTTGAGACGCTGGTGGAGGCCCAGATTGTGGTGGCCACCGAGCAGGCGTTGCTGGTCGACAGGATGGCGGAGTGGATGCCCGGGGTTGTAGTTGCAGGCTTTTTTCTGCAACTGATGGTTACCCTGCTGTTGGCGCGCTGGTGGCAGGCAAAGCTCTACAACCCAGGTGGATTTCGTAGTGAATTCCATCAGTTGAGGTTGCCGCGTTACCTGCTGATCGCGACGCTGCTCTACTTCGGACTGGTCATGATGGTCGGGAGTGGGGTACCGGAGTTTCGCTATATCACCATGCTGTTACTTAGCGGCTGGTTTTTAGGCGGGCTGGCACTGGTGCATGGAACGGTTTACCGAATGAAGATGGGCATTGGCTGGCTGATAGGGGTATACATCCTGTTGGTTATGGCGATGCCTCATGTGATCGTGCTACTGGCAGCGGCAGGCATGGCAGATGGATGGTTTGATTTTAGGGCTCGAATACGGTCTGTAAATGGGCCAAACGAATAGAATTGAAGGTTTAAAACCTGTTCAGGGGTAATAACGATGGAAGTTATTCTGTTAGAGAAAGTAGATAACCTAGGTGGTCTGGGCGATAAGGTAACCGTTAAATCCGGTTTCGGTCGCAACTACCTGATTCCTCAATCCAAAGCGGTTTCCGCTACCAAGAGCAATCTAGAGGCCTTTGAAGCCCGTCGCTCTGAGCTTGAGAAGCAGGCTGGAGAGGCAGTGACTGCCGCTGAAGCACGCAAGGCGAAGCTGGAAGAGATTACCGCTACTGTTGCCCGCAAAGCGGGTGAAGAGGGTCGTCTGTTCGGTTCTGTCGGCACTGCCGATATCGCCGCAGCAGTCATCAAAGCTGGTGTCACGCTGCTGAAGAAAGAGATACGCCTGCCTGACGGTCCTTTCCACACACTGGGTGAGTTCGAGGTGCAGGTTCATCTGCACTCCGACGTGGATGCGACTATCAAGCTTGTTGTCGAAGCAACGGAAGACTAAGACGCTTTACGCTGAACCACCAGGTTTGGTCAACTGCAAGGGTTGGCCGTTAGGAGTTGGTGGTTTGTCGTAGATGTTTCGGTACTCTCCTGCTGTGGAGGGTATAGCAAATGCTCCAGCTCCTTCTCCCTATGGAGGGTGTCGTAAAAGCACCAGTCCCTTCATCCTACGAGGGAGAAGGGACTTTTGCGACACCCTCCTATGAGGGAGAAGGGGCTGTTGTGGCATCCTCCCTATGACGGGGCTCCGATAAGTGCCCGGGTCGAAGTTAAATCCAACCAGTCTATAGACTCCCTCTCAGAGAGCAGAGCCAACTCGACTCCAATTTTTCTGTCTGCTTGACGGCGCATGAGTGTTTTCGGTGCAACAAGCACAGCGCATTACACCATTTTGATCCCGCTAATATAATTAAACCTAAATGGATGTGCACAATAATCCGAGAACCGGGTGTGGGAGCGAACTTGTTCGCGAAGAACATGCCCCGGAGCCTGATCGCGAATAAATTCGCTCCTACAGATGCACTTTGTTTCTATGAAGATAGTGCTTCAGAACTATTGTGCATAGCCACTTAAGCTTATTTGCTACAGTGAGATAGGTGTTTATATCTCACCTGTGTTCCTCATTTCAGACATTTGTGCATTGCCCATAGGGTGGCCATCCCTTATCCTGTCAGACTCCTAGCCAGCTGATCAGAGTCCGATGCAAGAGTCACCTTTTCCTACCGATATTCCACCACCTTCGTCGAGTACCGACTCGCTGCGAATGCCTCCCCACAATATTCAGGCGGAGCAGTCGGTTTTGGGTGGGTTGATGCTCGACAACAGCACCTGGGATCAGATTGCCGACCGGGTGGTGGAGATCGATTTCTATCGCCGTGAGCACCAGCTGGTTTTCCGCACCATTGAGCTTTTGGCTGATCGTAGCAAGCCCTTCGATGTGGTGACCCTCTCTGAGTCCCTGGAGCGTCATGGGCAGCTGGATGAGGCGGGTGGCATGATCTATCTTGGCACCCTGGCACGGGATACTCCCAGCGCGGCCAATATTCGCGCCTATGCCGATATCGTCCGGGAACACTCGGTGATGCGCCAGTTGATCAAAGTGGGCACAGAGGTGGCCGACAGCGGCTTTGCACCGGAGGGACGGGAGAGTGCTGAACTGCTGGATGAGGCTGAGCGCAAGGTGTTCGAGATTGCTGAGAAGGGTGCCAAGAGTCGCGGCGGCTTTGTGTCGATCAAATCACTGCTGACCAAGGCGGTGGATAAGATCGAGACTCTGTTCGAGCAGGATGAGCCGATCACCGGTCTGAGTACCGGTTTTTCAGATCTTGACGACAGAACTTCCGGCCTCCACCCTGCAGACCTGGTGATTGTTGCCGGTCGTCCATCAATGGGTAAGACCACCTTAGCCATGAATATCGCCGAGAATGTGGCCATCAACAGCGGCTTGCCGGTGGCGGTCTTCAGTATGGAGATGCCCGGTGAATCGCTGGCGATGCGTATGATGTCTTCCCTCGGGCGGATCAATCAGTCACGGGTGCGCAACGGCAAGTTGGAGGATGACGAGTGGCCCAGGCTCACCTCTGCCGTCAGTCTGCTGGCGGAAGCGAAGCTCTATATTGATGATACTCCGGCGATGAGCCCCCTGGAGGTGCGCGCGCGGGCAAGACGGCTAATGCGTGAGCATGGCGAGTTGGGGCTGATTATGATCGACTACCTGCAGCTGATGCAGGTGCCTGGTATGGGCGATAACCGTACCAATGAGATCTCCGCCATCTCCCGCTCACTGAAAGCCTTGGCCAAGGAGCTGAATGTACCGGTGATTGCACTCTCTCAGCTCAATCGTAGTCTGGAGTCACGCACCAACAAGCGACCGATTATGTCGGATCTGCGTGAATCGGGCGCCATTGAGCAGGATGCGGATCTCGTTGTTTTTATCTATCGTGATGAGGTCTATAACGAGGACAGCCCGGACAAGGGGCGCGCAGAGATCATTATCGCCAAACAGCGTAACGGTCCCATTGGTACACTCAATCTCACATTCCTGGGTGAATTTACCAAGTTTGAGAATTACATCAATGATGTTTATAGCGATGGGGGCTATTAGGGCTCTATTCACTCTTCTATCTATCCATGCCAAGAGTGAGGGGATACGTGTAGGAGCGAATTTATTCGCGATTGGCTCCGAGGCGTATTCATTGCGAGCAAGTTTGCTCCCACGCGATGTTACAGATACGTAGGGTGTACTACTCATACTCTGTGTTACACACATTTAGCACTTTTTTCTGGAGATACGATTCATGGGGCCGCGAGTACTTATCGACCTCTCTGCGATGAAACATAACCTGCAACGGGCACGCGAGTCGGTGCCTGATAGCAAGGTGTTTGTTGTCATTAAATCCGATGCCTATGGTCATGGCATATTGCGGGCGGCAAAGGTGTTGGCTGATGCTGGTGCAGACGCTCTGGCGGTGGCGCGGGTAGACGAGGGGATAAAGCTCAGAGAGGCCGGTTTTACTCAGGATCTGCTGGTTCTTGAGGGTTTTTTCAATACCGAGGAGCTACAACTCGCTTCCCATCACCAGTTGCTGCTGACCATTCATCAATCCGAACAGTTGCGAATTCTGGAACAGCAGGAGGTGGAGCTACCGCTACGTTGCTGGCTGAAGGCCGATAGCGGTATGCACCGGCTGGGTTTTCAGCCTGACGAACTGCTTGAAGCCTGGAATACACTGCAACAGCTACCGGCGGTGGCGTCGGTAGAGGGCGTGATGACCCATCTCTCCAGTGCCGATGACCGTAATGATCAAAAAACTGAGGAGCAGCTTGAGTTGTTTCTCCCGCTGGCAAAAGAGATCGGTTGTGCCACGTCCATCTCCAACTCTGCAGGCATTCTCGGTTGGCCTGAGTCCCATAGCGACTGGATAAGACCTGGCATTATGCTCTATGGTGCTTCACCGTTTATAGATGGCAGGGCCGAACAGGAGGGGCTGCGCCCGGTTATGACACTGGAGAGCCGTCTGATCGCAATCAGTCACTATTCAGAGGGGGCTCCCATTGGCTATGGCGGAACCTACAGCTGCCCTGAGGCGATGTCTGTGGGCGTGGTGGCTGTCGGTTATGGAGACGGTTACCCAAGACACGCCCCTTCGGGTACGCCTGTACTGCTCAACTCCCGACGGGTGCCTCTGGTGGGTCGTGTCTCCATGGATATGATTACCGTGGATCTGCGCAGTCAGCCCCATGCAGAGGTCGGTGACACGGTGGTGCTGTGGGGCAGGGGGCTGCCGGCGGAGGAGGTTGCTGAGCAGGTTGGCACCATCTCATACGAGCTCTTTTGTGGTGTGACCAACCGTGTGCCGCGGGTTGAATTTGGTGGCTAAGACTGCTTGTAACTCACAAATAATCTCTTCCAGTAGGAGCTCTTTCTCGAAGCGTGATCGGGCACCCATCGCGCTTCGAGAAAGCGCTCCTACAATTATGGCATTGTCTGTCATTTTCATTCACTCCGGGCTATGAGTTAAGGTCATGGCGAAAATCAAGAAAAACTACGTCTGTACCGAATGTGGTGCGGACTATCCTTCCTGGGCCGGGCAGTGCAAGGCATGCAGCAGATGGAATACGCTGAAGGAGATAAGGATATCGGCTGGAAAAAACAGTGCGGCAGCGGCTCGTCACGGTTATGCCGGTGTCCCGGCATCAGCAACAAAGCTGAGCGAGGTGGATGTCGAAAGTGTCCCGCGTTTCACCTCGGGGTTGAGTGAATTCGACCGTGTACTCGGTGGTGGTTATGTGCCGGGTTCGGTGGTGCTGCTGGGTGGCTCGCCGGGCGCAGGTAAGAGCACCATCCTGCTGCAGAATATTTCTGAAATTGCCAACAGCCGCTCGGTACTCTACGTCTCCGGTGAGGAGAGTGTCGAACAGATCGCCGACAGGGCGAGGCGTTTACAGATAGCCAACAGTGCCAATATCTCGGTACTTACCGAGACCTCCACCGATAAGGTGATTCAGTACATTGAGGAGCACAGCCCCAGCTTCGTTGTCATCGACAGTATCCAAACTATGTACCGGGAGGGGATCGACTCGGCTCCGGGTGGAGTGAGTCAGGTGAGGGAGAGTGCGGCGGCACTCACTCGCCTGGCGAAGCAGCGGCAGGTCACTTTTGTTATTGTAGGCCATGTTACCAAAGATCAGTCACTGGCCGGGCCAATGAGTCTGGCGCATATTTGCGACACCTCGCTCTCAATCTCTTCAACCGAAGATGAGAAGTTCAGAATACTGCGTACCGATAAAAACCGTTTTGGCGCTACCTCGGAAATCGGTTTTTTTCGCATGCAGGAGAGCGGTCTGGCCCAGGTAAAAAATCCCAGTGCCATCTTTCTTAACCGCTCCGATACCGAGAGTCCGGGTACTGTGATTACGGTGCTGTGGGAAGGTACCCGGCCGTTGCTGGTAGAGTTGCAGGCGCTGACTATCGAGTCACCCCACGGCAATCCACGCAGGCTCACTGTCGGTTTCGACCAGAATCGATTAGCCCTCGGCATTGCAGTGCTTGCCCGTCACGGCAATATCTTTGCCGCCGATATGGATATTTTTCTCAACGTTGTCGGTGGGGTGAAGATACAGGAGACTTCAGCCGATCTGGCAATGATGTGTGCTCTGATCTCTTCCCTGAAATCACAGAAGATTCCGAAGAATACTGTGATCTTTGGTGAGACCGGCCTCAACGGCGAGATCCGCCCGGTGGCCAATGGTCTGCAACGGATTGCCGATGCCAAAAAGCATGGTTTTGAAGTGGCAATTGTACCCAAGGACAACGCACCCAAGAAAAGGATGGCGGGCATTAAGCTCTATCCGGTGGCAAACGTTGCAGAGGCTATTGATGTGCTGAGTGAGTTGGCAAACTAACCACCCTTAGGTATTGAATCAGACAGAGTAGAGACCACAGGTTTTCAATGCTTTAAAACTCTGAGACAACTCGTTGCTCGAGAGTCCTCCGGTGGCTATGCTGCTCAACGGCCAACTGTTCTTCCACACTCTTCTGTCACCGCTATAGGTCAAGAAGCTTACCTCTTCCATAAAGTCATCTATTACCTCCTGTGAGCTGCTGTCGGTGAGAAAGGTGAGTGCCTTCTGGAGACGTTCCGGGGTACTTGAGATATCATGTCTAGCCATGACGGTAATTAATGATGGATACCATAACGCCAGCATACGGAACATGTGCTGAATCAGTTCTACGGTGAGGACTCTCTCAATAATGACCCTCTCTCTCGGGTCCGATTTTTTCCGGGCATTGTAGAAGGCACGGCGGACGGGTTTATAGTTATTAGGCAGAAAACGGGTTAGAAACTCCGGTTGTTGTACTGATTTTTTTTCTCTCTTGAGGTAGGTTGAATCTAACCCGTAAAGATCGATCTGTTGTGCCACGATATTCAATGGATCATCGATCAGCAGTAACATCTTGCACTTCATGGTGCGTAGTAGTGCTTCTGTACCCAGCAGTGCGTGGGTCTCTTTAATGATACAGAATTTGGTTTGTCCCTTGGCGCTTGTTTTCTGCTTGCGAAATTCACGTATTGACTGGTGAGTCAGTAGATTATAAATATTAAAAAGTGGGTGATCGTCAGGCAGTGTTTTACTGTAATCGAGCGCTAGACTATCTTTGTCTTTATTAAAGAATAAACGTGGAGTTAAATTATTTAGAGGACCATCATGGACATCGATTGGCACTAATGATTTTTTCATCAACTGTGCGATATAGTCGATGCCGCTGCACCCAAGGCCGCCAAAAAAAATCGGCTTTGTACGAACGCCTATAGCTTTATTATTATGCTTCCGGCCAACACGTTTCTGCCAAACCCAGCGCTGCAAGTTTTTATATTTATTAGAAGTTAGCTGCAGATTCATTGGGCAATGTCACCTTGTTTATAATGTTTGTCGCTGATAAAAAAAGATCATAAGCTGGAAAAATTATGAGTTTTTATCATAGCCTCCCCGTCGATCAGGTGATTTGGATTGGTTCACATGGTTGCTATGATAAGCCTCACAAAAATTGAAAATATTTGGCTGGAAAGGAAGTATCTGATATTTTATTTACTGTCCCACTAAGGCAGCTTTGAATAAGTCTAGGCGAATTTAATTATGCTCTGGAGAGGTAAAGTCAAGGCGAAGGGCGCAGCTGATAGCCAGCTAGTAGCATGATTTTAACACCGACATTGCATCTCCTGAGTGTAAGGCAATCGTTCGTGACTTGTTCAGAGTTTCCTTAAGGAGGGTGTCGTTAAAGGTTTTAGTAAATAGAGCGGTGTGAGTTGATGGCTGTATACACTGAAAAATCATCCCGATGATTTGCTTCCAAGCAATATGCCAAACAACATGGCACTTTTAAGTTTTTTACGTGAAACGCTATACGACCTCAGAGCTCTCCTGGTCTTAACGATTTTTTCCAGGTTCTGCGTAGGTTGGAAATTCGATGGTGCTAAGCTATTCAAACCAGAGTATTGATTTATCTCTGCAGGTTGCAGGGCGCCCGATATTCCGAGCAGAATTATTGCTGATAGATAAGTTGCTGATTTTCTCACCTTCCGGCTCCTCTGTTTTTCTTGTGATGATCTAAATTTATTAGGCGAGAGGAGAAAAAGCTCCAATCCATGTCACAAAAAGATAAAGGCTGTTGCTGGAGAAGGGAAAGGTGTGAACTGCTGCACGCTGAGGGCGTTGCAAAGAGAAAGAGGGCGGCAGTATTACCCGTGTTTCGCAAGCTCAACCCGGGCTACTCATTTTGCTTAGGCACGCTCATTGATCCAGGGATGCGCCAGATTAGATGTGTCGCTAAGCTGACACGTATCCAGACTTCCAGTCAAAAATAGTGACTTACCGGTTTTAACCGGGGACTTATTTATTGCCCATCGGGAGGTGATTCATTTACAAGTCCCGTAGCGGTTGCCGGCAGTTGGTTCAGGTCAATACCGAACTCGCTATCTTCCGAAAGGTAGAGGAACAGGGTAACCCCGACCAGGATAGCCAGTAGTCCGGAAAGCACAATTTTCCCTCTGGCCAGGCTCTTTTTTGGCAGTGGCATAGGATCGAAATTGCGATGCAAACTCTCTCCTTTACTGATTGCCTTCAGATTGTCCCTGATCTGCTCATTCTCTTGCGGTGTGCTTTTGTGCGCCTTGTACTCACCGGTGGTGGTGATGCAATTTGGGCATCTCTCAGGGGGGCGTTCGTCTCTGGCCAGACTTTTCTTGAAACCACAGTTGTGGCATATGAAGAGACTATTGATCTCTGTTGGTCCGGGGTTTAGTCCCAGGGCACTACAGGGTAGGACTTCACAGTAGACCCCAACCCTGGCAAACAGCTGCTGCAGTTTTTCCGCTCTGGGCAAGTCGATCCTTCGTTTCATGACCACTTCGTTAGGATCACTGAACAGTTTGTCACACTCCGTGTGGCTGATGCGGAGAAGTTTAGTTACCTTGTGTTTGATCTGCTCTTCCTCGGTACCCCTCTTTTTGGTGCCGCGGAAAACAACCTTATATTGCTGTTCCATTGCTCTATGTCCCTATAAATTATAGCATTTTAAAGTGCTGCAGACAGTAAGGTATACCGAGAAGTATACGCGAGTCCAGTGTTTGTACTGTCGCTGGTGGGTTGATGTTTAAAATACATAAAGAGAAAAGAGATTTCTGTGAGGTGGTTAGGGTTTCCTGCTACATGGGGTCTCCGTCTGGGTTCCAGGGATGTTTATCTGCTACAGTTTTGGTTGTGAGGGTGAGATTAGAAAAATGAAAATAAAACCTGAGGTCTTGATAGAGCAGAGCGGTAATCTGCTGTCACTGCCGGAGGCCTGTATCCGGGTCAATGAACTATTGGATGATGGACAGAGTTCTGCCGCTGAGATTGCTGCTGTCATAATTCAGGACACAGCTTTAAGCAGTCGGCTACTGAAGGTGGTTAACAGCTCCTTTTATGGTTTTCCCGGGCGGGTTGAGACGATTTCACGGGCAATTACCCTGGTTGGCTCAAAGGAGCTTCGTGATCTGGCAATTATCTCTGCTGCAGGCAACCTGTTTACCGGGATACCCGGTGATCTGATCAATATGCCCAATTTCTGGCACCATTCGGTGACCAGTGGTGCGGTGTCGCGGGCACTGGCCAAAGTACGGCATGTGCTGCACCCCGAACGCCTCTTTGTGATGGGTGTGCTGCACGATATCGGTCATCTGGTGCTGTGCCAGGAATTGCCGGAGCAGTCACGGGATGCATTGCTGATCAGTAAGGGGCGTGATGAGCTTATACCTTTGGCTGAGGGGGAGATATTTGGTTTTACCCATCAGGAGGTAGGTTACTTGCTGGCGGCTTCCTGGAAGCTGCCGGAAAGTCTGCAGGCGGCTATACGCTGGCATCACCGGCCGGAGGAGGCGGAGCATCATACTCTTGAGGCGACGCTGGTTCATATTGGTAGTGCGGTGGCTGATGTCATGTTGCGTGAAGAGGACCTGCAGGAGATAACAGAACTGGTATTACCACAGGTCTGGCAGCTGGCGGGGGTGTCGCCGGAGATTATTCCCGAAATTGTGATGACGGTGCATGATGAGATCACCGAACTCTTCTCGCTACTGATCGGTGATCATGGATCAGCCTATTTGAGTTAGTTTCCCCCCTGATGCGAAAAAGTGGAATGCAGAGGGCGCAAAGGAGGACAGAGTATGCAGAGCTGTCTCATATTCTCAGCAATTATTGCGTCTTCTCTGAGATTTCATCGTCCTACTTGTAAGTTCCACTTGCCTTCAAACCCCCATCTCCTGAAAAAGTGCTTTTAGACCCTCTTTATTCTCCATCATCTCCTCCCTACTCAGGCCATCGAGCTCATGAGGGAATACCAACCACTGATCGGTTGAGTGGATGTAGTAGTCAGGAGTGAACGTGGTTTTGTTGTTGTTCGGCTTGAACCAGGGAGTGGCGATACGGATATCATATGGTTTATTTCGACGCGCCTTCAGCTCCAGTGTGTCGAGAATCGCCTGGACACTGAGGCCGGTGTCGAAGACATCATCGACAATAAGCAGAGAGTCTTCTGCATTGATATTGCGTATCAGGTAGCTGAGGCCATGCACCCGGACCTCCTTATTCCGCTGGGCAATGCCGGTATAGGAGGAGGTACGGATGGCGATATGGTCGGCTTTTACGTCAAAGATATCGAGTATCTCCTGTACTGCAATACCTACCGGAGTCCCCCCTCGCCAGACACCAACGATAAAATCAGGCTTGAAGTCACTTTTTAAGACACTCAGACCAAGCCGAAAGGAGTCCAACAGCAGGTCATGGGCTTTGATGTAGTGTTTGTCGCTCATATCTTCAAATGTTCTTCTTTGGGGTTGGATAGGGGGGCTAGGAGCCTGTCCGAGAATAGAGAACCTACTGCGGGAAAGCCCTTTTGGCCCATTTCCCCGCTCATTTTCGTTGAATAAGAGCGACTATTCGCCTCAAATGATCAAAAAAATGGACTCAAAATGGCTTCCCCTCGCTACGGCTCCTATTCTCGGAAAGGCTCCTAGTAAGATATTACCGGATATCGCCTACGGCGTCTGTTGCTCGATTGTGCGCAGGCTATACCAGGAGTGGAGGAGCAACAGGGTGGCGAGCATGATGCCTCCATCAGCAAGCCATGCCGGAAAATGATATTCCGGCCCTCCGTCTGTACAAGGCGGATCAACAGGCTGTAAAAGCTGAAAAAGAGTGTGTCGGTACTAGAGATCAGTACTCCCTGAAGATACACGGGGAGGGCTTGTGATCGCGCTATCACAACGCTGCGGCTCAAGATGACAAGGTCAGTCGATTCAGTGTTTCTATGATGAGGTTCAACTCAGTGGGTTTTGATAGCCTGTGATCGCCTTCCTTTATCAGAGTGAGTTGAACATCGTCACTCTCGATCCACTCCAGAGTCTCCCGGCTGATCTGCAGGGACATCCTTATCTGCTTCTCCGTGAAGCATGTGTACTGCACAGTGGATTGAGATCGGTTGGCCCAGCAACAGGTTTTGCAGTCCGTCATCGAGTAGGCGCCTGGTGATGGGGTAGGGTGAGTGGTCGTAGTTGGAGGGGAGGTAAGCAACGCCGTGAGCTTCTATTTGGGCTCGCTGTATCACTGTCAATGCTGGCCTTACCAGCCGCTCGGTAAAGTCAGTGGCGCAAGCGATGGTGACTAGAGCATGAACCGCCGGGGTCGTGCAAGTGCAAGAAGCAGGGCGATCCAGCCGCCCATACTGGAGCCGACCACAAGTTGTGGTCCGGTGGTTAACTGATCGACTATAGCTGTCGTCTCTCCCAGCCAGCGGCTGATGGTGCCGTCTTCAAATTCACCACTGGAGGCGCCGTGACCAGAGTAGTCGAAGCGGGTATATGCACGGTCCGTGGCACGACACCAGTCGGCGAGGGATTTGGCCTTGGTGCCGCTCATATCCGAACGGAAACCACCGAGAAAAAGTACCCCGGGTTGACTGCCCGGCTGCTGCCGGTAGGCAAGTTTTTTGTCACCGTAGAGAAGGGTGTTTTCCAATTGAGATGGGCTCATCTAGGTAGAAGTTATTCGTTATAGTTTACCTGATTACCCATGATGCACAGCCAATGATAGAAGAAGATGAGCTAAATATTGGCCGCGAATAAACGCGTATGAACGCAAATATTTGAAATACCCCGCATATCGCGAAGCATCTGAACATGCTCTTGGTAATTATTTACCTCCAATGCCCTGACTATTTACCCGCAAAGAGTAAATCAAGCGCTATATTCATATTCGCGTTTGTTTGCGTTCATTTCCGGCTGAGCTTCAGGAGTAATCAGGAAACCTTTATCGGTACAAGCAAGAATGCAGTCATGACCCAGATATGGATTGCGATGTGTGTATATAGCAGTCTGTGTCAGGTGTGGCAGGAGTTGTTGTCCTGATGGGGAGCTTTCCAGTGGTGTGCCGTGCGGTGCTGCTGTGAAATAATGGTAAATATGGAATTGAATAGCGACAGGATATATCGCCTGATTGCAGATGGTGAGAAGCATCGGCTTGAGGCTGACAACTACCCCGAGGGCTTTTTTTCCGGGCCACCGAACCCTGCTGCGGTGCTGATGCCGCTATTTAGAGCGAGTGGGGCATGGCATCTACTCTTTATTCGTCGCTCAGAGCATGAGAATGATCACCATAGCGGGCAGGTGGCATTTCCAGGAGGCAAGGTTGATGGCGGGGATATTGACGCCGTTGATACCGCCCTGCGTGAAGCACGAGAGGAGATTGGCCTTGATTCATCGCATATCACTCTCCTTGGTCGCCTGGATCAGTATCGTACTATCAGCAACTATCTGGTGAAGCCTGTGGTTGCCGAGATTCCATGGCCTCTGGTACTTGTGCCGGATAAGCGTGAAGTGAGTCGAATATTCAGTATTCCACTGAACTGGTTGGCAGATGGCGCCAACTATCAGGTTAGTCATCGGGTAATTGAGGGCACGGAGCTGCCTATGAAAGTGATCCGCTTTGAACCCTATGATGGAGAGGTACTCTGGGGAGTGAGTGCCCGGCTGACGATAAATCTGTTACAAATTCTTGGTTTGGTGGCACTCGATGTCACTTCTCAATAAAACCAAGTCTCAGGGGTTTAGGAGCGAGAAGAGGGTGTATTTATTGGCGTGGGTTTCATGAGCCCAGTCCAATCCATGCTCTGACAACTGACAACTGACAACCCATGTCAGTTAGATATATTTTACCGAGATCAGGCCAAGGCCAAGGAGTAATGCAACAATCCCTGGTGCAAGGCCGACCTTCAACTGTTTTTTACCGATAAGCAAGCCAACCCCTGCGATGCTGAAAAATATTCCTGCATAAAAAGCGATTACTTTCAGAAGGGCTATTTTATCGGCTGAATTAGATGCTACGCCGCCCGAGATGGTGACGAATTTATTGGCCGCTGCATCTCCGGTAATGAGAAGAAGAAGTACTGCACTCAAATAAAATAGGGGAAGCCTGCGTATCATTGTAGAGAGCCCAATCCGTTGCTGTGTTACCGACTATTACGGTAGCAGAAGGGGAATCTTAAGCGGTAGTCGATTATTGAGTCAATTACTGCCGGCGGTTGGGGTGGTTCTTTCGCATTATGAATCATGCAATAGCTTGCCATTGCATAGAGCTATGACGTAGAAATCGTACAAGGTACGAAATCACGAATTGATCAGAGGCTTCTCAGGCCCTAGGCCGGGCGGCTGGTTGACTGTATATCTCCGGACCAGAATGGGTTGGTGGGATCAAGAAATTCATCCCAGGGCAGATAGTGAGAGCCGTCGCAGGAGAAGTTGAGCCCAACCAGTCCATTAAATATATTGAGTGAGCCTGAACGAAGATAGACCGTCTGATCAGCAAAACGCAGACGTTTGAAACTTTCGTAAATTTCGCTGACCTTGTGTTCCGGGACAACGGCATTTGCCGGGTAGTCATGGAGTGGATAGGCAAAGCAGATAGCGGGATCCATTAGTGCCTCGATGTCGAGCATGCGATAGCGATAGGGATCATTCATTAACCAGAGGCTGGCACGGCTGCTGGAGAAGAACAGCTTGCTGTGAAACACCCCGTGCTTGCATATCAGTTCAGTCAGCAGGGGCGTCACTTCATCAATGTGCTGATCAATGATGCTGGTGGCTCGCTCCTGTAGAAATAACATGCCTCGAATCGAGGGGTCGCCCTTTATCTGACGCCACTGCTCCGGCTCATCATAGAGCTCCTGGGACAGTGGTAGGTCGCGCAGGTCGAAATCACAGCCAAGTAGGCCTACGACCTTGCCATTACGCCTGATTAGCTGAATTGCGGTGATGCTCGGTCGGTTGGAGAGCAGACTGATATAGGCTTCTGATAGCCAGTAGTCCACCGCTGGGTAGACACTGTTGAGATAGGGGCGCTGGGAGCGGTCACGGCCAAAATGCTCGGGAAAATGGCTGTTGGTGTTGATGTTGTCTGTGATCTGAATTGCATCTGTGCCGAGTGCATAGAGGTAGGAGCAGTAGGGTAGCTCACTGACGCGCTGGGTGAGGGTGTTGTTGAGTCCCTCACGGTTCGGCCAGTGGTGGCTGCATGCTTCGGCTATCCCCTCCAGTTTTGGGGCAATCATATCCGCCAGCAGTTGACGCTGTTTCGATATACTGTGTTTTAGTGAGCTGGGCATCAGTTTTTCCGATCAGGGGATCTGAACCCCCTCATTGGAGAGCATGGTGATGAGCTGGATCAGTGGCAGACCGATGAGGGCGTTGGGATCGTCCCCCTCAAGACGTTCAAAGAGGGAAATGCCCAAACCTTCAGACTTGAAGCTGCCGGCGCAGTTATAAGGTTCCTCAATATCCAGGTAGCGTTCAATCTGGCTACGGCTCAGGGCCCTGAAGTGCACGTGAAAAGGTTCACACAGTACCTGGCTATTGCCGCTGGCACTGTTGAACAGGCAAAGGCCGGTGTAGAAACTTACCCGTTTGCCTGAAGCATTTTCGAGTTGAGTTATGGCATTTTTACGGTTTCCCGGCTTACCCAAAATCGTGTCATCAATGCAGGCGACCTGGTCAGACCCTATGATAAGTGCATGCGTATGATCACCCGCCACTGCCTTGGCTTTTTCGAGTGCAAGCCTACAGACTAGCCCCTCCGGGGCCTCATCTGCGTGGAGGGACTCGTCAATGTCGGGAGAGGCGGTGGTGAAATCTATTGCAAGACGCTCCAGTAGCGCTTTGCGAAAAGGTGAGGTGGAACGAGCACCAGCTCGGGTGTATCAGAGGTCTGTTTCATTACTACTTCATGGTGGCTCATCAGTTGAGTGGATCTTATCAAAGAAGTAGTGGTGACAGTGATGAAATAGCGGGAAAAACATTCGTTCGTAAATAAAGATGGCACTTTTAGCCAATATGTGGGTGGGCAGTTATTGCATTGAGATATTCAATGCTATATATTTCTTAGCACAATAAAGAGAGAAAAAAATCATATAAATCAATAACAAAATAGAAATACAAGAAATCGGATAACTTGACAAGAAGGTCGCTATCCAATAAAAAACCCACTCCATATAAAACTACTGTTTTTATGGAGTCATTTAAATATTTTTACATGAGAGCTGGATGTCGTCGGATATTGGCGATTTCGCTTTCTGCTGCTGGAGCGTTGAAAGATGCCAATATCGACCTACTTATGCAGGGAGTCAATCTCATGCTGCTTGGCATGGGAAGCGTGTTCATTTTTCTCGCTGTACTGGTACTTGCTATGTACGGCATGTCTGGTTTGGCGCGGGCTATTTCAAAAGAGGAAATTCACACAGGAGCACCCTCCGCTGTAGCCGTAACCAAAGCCTCAGATGATGAGGGTGAACTGATAGCGGTGATTACGGCGGCCATAAGCCGGTTTCGGTCATCTGATAGATAAATTTAGCGCATTCCGGTGACACCAGGATGCCGGCTTTCCACACCTTTAGCGTGTAACCACAAGAAAAAGTGAGCCTAATGAGCGACAAAAAAACACTGGGTGTAACAGAATTAGTACTGCGGGATGGTCATCAGTCCCTGTTTGCAACCCGCATGCGTATCGAAGATATGCTACCGATCGCCGCCAAGCTGGATCAGGTAGGCTACTGGTCGCTCGAGACCTGGGGCGGTGCAACCTTCGACTCCTGCATTCGTTTTCTTGGAGAAGATCCTTGGGAGCGTCTGCGTAGGCTCAAGGCGGCGATGCCGAATACTCAGATGCAGATGCTCTTCAGGGCGCAAAATATTCTTGGTTACCGTCACTATGCAGATGACGTTGTCGAGAAGTTTGTGGAACGGGCGGCGGTTAACGGCATGGATGTGTTCCGTATTTTTGATGCGATGAATGACCTGCGTAACTTCGAGACAGCCGTCAAGGCGACCCTCAAGGTTGGCAAGCATGCTCAGGGTGCTATGTCCTATACGGTCAGCCCCGTGCACAATCTTGAATATTGGCTTGATATGGCCAAGCATCTTGAGGATATGGGTTGCACTTCAATCTGCATCAAGGATATGGCCGGTCTGCTCAAGCCCTATGTGGCGTTTGAACTCATTAGTAAACTGAAAGAGACAATTTCAGTGCCCATCGCATTGCACAGCCATGCCACTACCGGGCTAAGTACTGCCACTATCACCAAAGCCTCTGAAGCGGGTATCGATATGGTGGATGCCTCCATCTCTTCGATGAGTATGACCTATGGCCACTCCGCCACCGAGTCGGTGGTCTCTATTTTCGATGGTACCGAACGGGATACCGGGCTCAATCTCACTCTCCTTGAAGAGATCTCGGCTTACTTCCGCGAGGTGCGCAAGAAGTACGCTAAGTTCGAGGGGGCGCTGAAGGGTGTAGATTCACGCATTCTGATAGCCCAGGTTCCCGGTGGTATGTTGACCAACATGGAGGGCCAGTTGAAGGAGCAGGGGGCGGAAGACAAGTTTGATGCGGTACTGGATGAGATACCACGGGTACGTGAAGACCTCGGCCTGATACCGCTGGTAACACCAACCTCACAAATCGTTGGTACCCAGTCGGTACTCAATGTGCTGACGGGTGAACGTTATAAAAGCATCACCAAAGAGACTGCCGGTGTCCTCAAAGGGGAATACGGCACTACCCCGCGCCGGTTAATAAAGAGCTGCAGGCCCGGGTACTCGAGGGAGGAGAGGCGATCACTTGCAGACCTGCCGACCTGATCGAGAATGAGCTGGATAAGCTGACTGCCGAGTTTGACCAGTTGGCGACGGAGAAAGGTATTCAGGTGGCTGCAGACAAGGTCGATGATGTTTTGACCTATGCGTTGTTCCCACAGGTCGGTCTTAAGTTTCTTGCGAACCGCAACAATCCTGACGCATTTGAACCGGTACCCGGTAGTGAACCCGAGCCTGTTGCCGCAGCGCCTGCCCCCCCTGTCGGCGGTCCAGAGGCCTACACGGTTTCGGTCAACGGAAAGGCCTACAATGTCACCGTTTCAGCCGGAGGTGAGGTTCAGAGTGTCGCACCAACGGTAGCGGCAGCTCCCACCACGGCACCTGCTCCCGCCGCAGCACCTGCTGCTCCCTCTGGAGGCGAGCCACTACCTGCACCGCTATCGGGTACCATCTTCAAGGTCCAGGTTACCGAGGGCCAGTCGGTAAGTTCCGGTGATGTGGTGATGGTGATGGAAGCGATGAAGATGGAGACTGATGTTCGAGCCACTCGCGACGGTGTGGTTGCATCTATCACAGTGAAAGAGGGGGATGCCGTGCAGGTTGGTGATGTCCTCCTCATGTTGAGCTGATTTTATGGGAGGCATAGAGGCGTTGTGGCAATCGATGGGGATTGCCAATATGGGGTGGGGACAGTTATTGATGATGCTGGTCGGTGGCCTGCTCATTTTTCTGGCTGTGGCCAAGAATTTTGAACCTTTGCTGCTGTTGCCTATCGGTTTTGGTGCAATTCTCAGTAATATTCCTGTGGCTGGCATCGGTGGCCCTGACGGTCTGCTGGGTATGGTCTACCATGTCGGCATCGAGACCGGGGTGTTCCCACTGCTGATTTTTATGGGGGTGGGTGCCTTAACCGATTTTAGTGCACTGATCGCTATGCCGAAAACACTGTTTCTCGGAGCAGCGGCGCAGTTTGGGATCTTTGCCACACTGATGGGGGCTCTCGCTCTTAATTATATTCCCGGTTTTGATTTCACTCTGGCAGACGCTTCGGCAATTGCTATTATCGGTGGTGCCGACGGGCCGACGGCGATCTTCCTCGCCTCCAGGCTGGCACCGGATCTGCTTGGTGCTATTGCGGTGGCGGCATACTCCTATATGGCTCTGGTACCGATTATTCAGCCTCCTATTATGCGGGCGCTGACGACGGAGAAAGAGCGTCAAGTGGTGATGTCCCAGCTGCGGCCGGTGAGTAAGCTTGAGAAGATATTCTTTCCTTTTTCGGTTCTGATCCTCTGTATTCTGTTTCTCCCCTCAGCTGCACCGCTGATCGGTATGCTGATGTTCGGCAATATTCTTAAAGAGACCGGAGTAGTGGAACGGCTCAGTCGAGCGGCTCAGAATGAGATCATCAATATCGTCACTATCTTCCTAGGGTTGGCAGTTGGTTCCAAGCTCTCCGCCGATAAGTTCTTGACCCTCGATACTCTCGGTATTCTCGCTCTTGGCGCCGTTGCTTTCTGCATTGGTACGGCGACGGGATTGCTGATGGGTAAGCTGATGTATCGTCTGACCGGAGGGAAGGTGAATCCCCTGATTGGCGCTGCCGGGGTCTCCGCCGTGCCGATGGCCGCGCGAGTTGTCAATAAGGTGGGGCTGGAGGCGAATCACCATAACTTCTTGTTGATGCACGCCATGGGTCCGAATGTAGCGGGTGTGATCGGCTCTGCTGTGGCTGCTGGTGTTCTACTGGCACTTGTGGGTAACTGATCCTCTCATTGCCGGCTTTTGCAGAGGTTGGCGACTTGTGCTTCCCCTACCGAGGGATGCCGTGAACCCATTCATGGGGGCTTGACTGCGGCATCCCTGCCGCAGACACCCTCAGCAGGGGAAGCTCAAATCGCTCTTAAAGCTCAGGACTTTCGTTACAGCCCCAAATCTTTCCTGCCCTAACCCTGTGAAACCGCGCATTTTTTTTGACGTTCTCCTCTCTACGTAATATTATTGCGCGCTTATGTCGTCGCGCTTGCCAGATTTTGTCGATCCATGGCGTCTTGCCAACCTCGGAAAGCAGTTATCCGGGGCTGTTGGACTGGGTGAATTGTCCCGTCTGGCAGAAGCACTTGTCAGTGTGGAAGGTGAGTCACTATTCACTCTCGAGTTTTATCGAGATGAGAAGAAACGGGCGCGTATCAAGGGAAATGTTGAGGCAGAACTGGTACTTGAGTGCCAGCGCTGTCTTGAGCCAGTGACTCTGCCAGTGGATGCCGAAGTAAACTTGGCGGTAATAGAAGTTGCCGCAGAGGCGGAATTGTTACCCGATGAGTGTGATCCGGTGATGGTGGAAGAGGGACGTATTCAGCTGCTTGACCTGATAGAGGATGAGCTGTTGTTGGCGATTCCTCAGGTACCGATGCACCCCCAGGCACATGCCCGGTGGAGATGGAGACGCTGTTTACCAATGGTGACTTCGAAGATGTGCAGCAGGAAAGTGCGACAGATGAGGCTAACCCTTTTGCCGTTTTGGCTGGGTTGAAGCCGGACAAACAGAATTGATTTTTATTTTTTTATCAGGAGCTTGAACCATGGCGGTCCAGCAGAACAGAAAAACACCTTCCAGACGCGGAATGCGTCGCTCACATGATGGACTGAATGGAGAGACCCTCTCTATCGATCCTACCTCTGGTGAGACTCACCTGCGCCACCATGTCACCCCGGATGGTTTCTATCGTGGCCGCAAAGTGGTCAGCGGTAAAGGCGAATAACCCCCATTATTGTGGGTGGCCTGCAGTTTTACGGTATTCGGCCGTCCCGTATGGGGCGGCCGAAGCTGTTGTGCCTATATGAATCAAGATTTTCATATGGCTGGAGTTACTGAATGAGTGACAGAATAACCATTTCACTAGATGCAATGGGGGGTGACCTCGGTGCTTCGGTGGTGGTGCCTGCCGCAATTGACTTTTTGCGGCGTGACAACAGCGTTAATCTTATCCTCGTAGGAATCGAGGAGGAGATCAGGTCTCACCTTGGTGATGAGGAGACCAGTGAGCGGCTGCGAATTCATCCTGCATCTCAAGTGGTCGCCATGGATGAGTTGCCGTCGAGGGCGCTGCGGGGGAAGAAGGATTCCTCCATGCGTGTTGCTATCGATCTGGTAAAGGCGGGCGAGGCGGATGCCTGTGTCAGTGCCGGTAATACCGGGGCACTGATGGCAACGGCGCGATTTGTTCTCAAGATGCTCCCCGATATAGATCGGCCGGCAATTATCAGTGCGCTACCGTCAATCGAGGGACATACCTGGATGCTCGATCTCGGTGCCAATGTCGATTGCAGTGCAGAGCATCTGTTTCAGTTCGCCGTTATGGGCAGTGAATTGGTGGCTTCGGTCGATGAAATTGAGAACCCACGGGTGGGATTGCTCAATATCGGCCAGGAAGAGATCAAGGGTAATGAGCAGGTGAAGGTTGCGAACGATTTGCTGTCGAGCAGTACCCTTAACTACATCGGTTATGTAGAGGGCGATGATGTTTATAAAGGCGGTACAGACGTCGTCGTTTGTGATGGCTTTGTCGGCAACGTTGCTTGAAGAGTGCGGAGGGTGTGGCAAAAATGATCAGCCACTTTCTCAAAGAGGGGTTCAATCGCAATATTTTCACCAAGATGGCAGGCTTGTTGGCGATGCCGGTGATGGCGGGTCTTCGCAGAATGATCGATCCCCGCCGTTACAATGGCGCCAGTTTTCTTGGCCTGCGTGGGATTGTAATTAAAAGTCATGGCGGAGCAGATGTTCTGGCATTTGAGAACGCTATCAAGATGGCTGAAAAAGCGGTTCATACCAATGTCCCCAAAAGGATTGCTTACGGGGTGGAGAAGCAGTTGGATAAAGGGCTGGAGAGTTGACTTATTCACGTATCATAGGAACGGGCAGTTATCTGCCAGAGAAAGAGCTTACAAATCACGATCTTGAAAAAATGTTCGATACTTCGGATCAGTGGATTCGTGAGCGTACCGGCATCTCCAAACGACACATTGCGGCTGAGGGCGAGACCACCTGTGATCTCGCCGAGCACGCGGCAAGGCGTGCTATCGAAGCGGCGGGCAAGAAGCCTCAGGATATAGATCTTATCGTCCTCGCTACCACCACGCCTGACCAGATATTCCCCAGTACAGCCTGCCTGTTACAGAGTCGTCTCGATATTCACGCTGTCCGGCTTTCGATATTCAAGCCGTCTGCACCGGTTTTATCTATGCTCTCGGTGTGGCGGATAACTTCATCAAGCTGGCAGTGCAACATGTGCACTCGTGATTGGTGCCGAGACCTTCTCTCGCATCGTCAACTGGAAAGATCGCGGCACCAGCATCCTGTTTGGTGACGGTGCCGGCGCCGTGGTAATCGAAGCGAGTGATGAGCCTGGAATTCTCTCCACCCATCTCCACGCTGACGGTGATTATGCCGAACTGCTGCAGGTGCCTGATGGTGTCTCCAAAGGCTACGACAAAATGAGTGCCAACGCGGCGTTTGTCGAGATGCGCGGTAACGAAGTGTTCAAGATGGCGGTTAATACCCTGGGCCGCATCGTTGACGAGACCCTGGAAAAGAATAATCTCGACAAGTCGGACATCGATTGGCTGATTCCACATCAGGCCAACATAAGAATTATCAACGCGACCGCACGCAAATTGCGCATGCCGATGGATCAGGTGGTGGTGACGGTTGCCGAACATGGCAATACGTCGGCCGCATCGGTTCCTCTGGCGTTTGATGTTGCTGTTAGAGATGGAAGGATCAAGAGAGGCGAGACCTTGCTGATGGAAGCCTTTGGTGGAGGCTTTACCTGGGGCTCTGTCTTGGTGAAATACTGACCGGGCCTACCCGGAAAATAGTGGAGATGGTGATGCTTGAGAATGACATTGCACTTGTAACCGGCGCCAGCCGTGGAATCGGCCAGGCGATCGCTCACGCCTTGGTAAGCAAGGGGCTACCGTCATCGGTACGGCTACCACTGAAGGTGGTGCCAGCGCCATTGGTGAGCGACTCGCTGCCGAAGGTATTAAGGGTGCGGGAATGTTGCTGAATGTTACCGAGCAGGACTCGGTCAATAGTGTATTGAAAGCCATTGCTGCAGAGTTTGGCGCACCGACTATTTTGGTAAATAACGCCGGTATTACACGAGACAATCTGCTGATGCGGATGAAAGAGGCTGAGTGGGGCGATATTATCGAAACCAACCTGACTTCTATCTATCGTCTCTCAAAGGGTTGTATGCGCACCATGATGAAGGCCCGCGCCGGACGCATCATCAATATCGCTTCAGTGGTGGGCTCCACCGGTAACGCAGGTCAGAGCAACTATGCAGCTGCCAAAGCGGGGATGATCGGCTTTACAAAATCCTTGGCTCGTGAGATCGGCCCAAGGGGTATCACGGTCAATGCCGTCGCACCCGGTTTTATTGATACAGACATGACCCGCGAGTTGCCGGAAGAACAGCGCAAGGCACTGCTTGCGGGCATCCCGATGGGACGCCTGGGTGAGGCGGAGGAGATCGCAGATGCTGTCGTTTTCCTCGCTTCTCCGACTTCAGGTTATATCACCGGTGAAACCCTGCACGTCAATGGCGGCATGTTTATGGGGTAATCCCGAATGGTACTTTACCCTGATATTTATTAAGTTTATATTTGAACTTATTGAATTGGCAGATATTTTTACAATTTTTCCCTACAACTGAAAGAGAGTATAAACCTCTTTCAACTTTTAGGGATTATGAATACAATAGCCACGGTCGATCTGGGATCGGCTGTTTATTTATCCGGAGGAAAGAAAGAACATGAGCTCTCTCGAAGAACGTGTTAAGAAGATTGTTGTAGAACAGCTGGGCGTATCTGAAGACGAGGTGACCACGGAAGCCTCTTTTGTCGATGACTTGGGTGCAGACTCTCTTGACACAGTTGAACTAGTCATGCAGCTCGAAGAAGAGTTCCAGACCGAAATTCCTGATGAAGAGGCAGAGAAGATCACCACGGTTAAGCTGGCTGTTGCGTACATCGAAGCCCATACCTGATTTTTTCGACTGATTCGAGCGAGGCCGCACTTGCCGTATCATCGCGGATTGCGGCCTTTTGCTTTTCCTGATCCAAATAGGGGGTAGACCTCAGATGTCTGTAAGAAGGGTTGTAGTGACTGGACTGGGTATGGTGGCGCCGGTGGGCCACACTGTGAAGGAGTCCTGGGACAATGTGCTTGCGGGTAAGAGCGGTATCCGGCCGATCACCCACTTCGAAATTGAACCTTTTAGTGTTCATTTCGGCGGTCCGATCTACGATTTCGATATCACACAGTATGTATCGAAAAAGGACGCACGCAAGATGGATAAGTTTATCCATTATGGTGTGGCCGCCGGCTGTCAGGCTATCGAAGATTCTGGCCTGGAAGTGACCGAAGAGAACTCCAGAAGGATTGGTGTGGCAATCGGTGCTGGTATCGGTGGTATAACAGGTATCGAGAACAGCTATCATGCTTATCTCGATGGTGGTCCGAGAAAGATATCTCCCTTCTTTGTACCGGCTAATATCGTCAATATGGTGGCGGGTAACCTCTCCATTAAATACGGTCTTAAAGGTCCGAACTACTCCATCGTCTCAGCTTGCAGCACCGGTACGCATAATATCGGTGAAGCGGCACGTATGATTCGCCACGGCTACATTGACGCGATGCTTGCCGGCGGTGCTGAGATGGCTACTTCACCGGTAGGCCTGGGCGGTTTTGCCGCTGCCAGGGCACTATCCACCCGCAACGATGATCCTCAGGGTGCCAGCCGCCCCTGGGACCGTGATCGTGATGGCTTTGTTCTTAGCGACGGTGCTGGTGTGGTCATGCTCGAAGAGTATGAGAGTGCCAAGGCGCGTGGGGCGAAGATCTATGCAGAGCTGGTGGGTGTAGGCATGAACTCCGATGCCTATCACATGACCTCACCCTCCAAAAATGGTGAGGGCGCCCGTGACTGCATGCTCTTGGCACTGCAGGACGGCGGCATCAATATTGAAGAGGTTGATTACATCAACGCCCACGGCACCTCCACCCCTGCCGGTGACGTTGCAGAGACCATGGGTATCAAGGGCGCGTTTGGCGATCATGCTTACAAGCTCTGTGTCAGTTCCACCAAGTCGATGACCGGCCATATGCTGGGTGCCGCCGGTGGTGCTGAAGCGGTCTTTACCGCGCTTGCCATAAGCGATCAGGTGGCACCTCCCACCATCAACCTGGAGAACCAGGATCCAGATTGTGACCTGGACTATGTGCCCAATACCGCCAGGGAGATGAAGATTGATATAGCCATTTCCAACTCCTTTGGTTTTGGTGGTACCAACGGTACGGTGGTGATGCGTCGTTTGAAAGACTGAGCGGTATCACACCACTGAAAAAACGGGGCCCCAGAGCTCCGTTTTTTTGTGCCTGAGTTCTTGAGATAAAAGCAAAAGCGGGACGCAGAGGTCGCAGAGTAGATACAGAGAGCACAGAAGAAATCACATAGCGAGTTTTCTATCTTTCTCTGCATTCTCTGCGTCTCCTTTGCATTCTCTGTGTCCCGCTTTTTTTTTACAATCCGTTCATTTCAGCCGGGTTATCCACTGAAAAATCGGGCATAATTACTCTCTATGTTGCATCGTCTTTTTGGCCTGTTTGTCATCCTCGTAAGCATCCTTGCCGCCTGGGCATGGATGGAGCACGACCGTTTCATTGATACACCACTCTCTCTGCCGCAGCAGGGTATCGACTACCAGCTTGCCCCAGGCACCTCTATCTCACGCTTGGCTATGGAACTGAAGGCCCAGGGTATTGTTGAGAGTGGACTCTACCTCCGCTTGCTGGCGCGCTGGGACGGCAGTGCCGGCAAGATCAAGGCGGGTGAGTATCATCTGGCTCCCGGCATAACACCAAAGCAGCTTCTGACGCTACTGGTTTCCGGTAGGGTGGTGAGCCACTCGTTGACCCTGATTGAGGGGTGGGATATCCGTCAGGTACTAGCGGCGGTACGCTCACACTCCGCGCTTAAGCAGACTCTTGAGGGATTGTCTCATGATCTGATCATGGAGCGGTTGGGATATCCAGGGCAACACCCGGAGGGCCGCTTCCTTCCTGATACCTACCACTTTCCCAGGGGAACCACAGACCTCGCTTTTCTTAAACGTGCCTACCATGCTATGGAGCGTCGATTGGCGGGTGAGTGGGAAAAGAGAGATAAGGGGTTGCCACTAAAAACTCCGGAAGAGGCCCTTATTCTTGCCTCCATAGTGGAAAAGGAGACAGGGGATGCGGCTGAGCGCCCCATGATTGCCGGGGTGTTTGTCCGCCGCTTGCACAAGAGAATGAAGCTTCAGACAGATCCCACCGTGATCTACGGTATGGGTGAGTCTTTTGATGGTAATATCAGGCGTAAGGACCTAAAGCAGGACACCCCCTATAACACCTATGTCCATAGGGGCCTGACACCGACACCAATCGCGATGGCTGGAGCTGATGCGATTCATGCGGTAATGCATCCGGCAGCGGGCAAGAGCCTCTATTTTGTCGCCAAGGGTGGAGGGTTGCACTACTTCTCCAATACCTTGGAAGAACACAATCGGGCTGTGCGTAAATACCAGCTGAAACGGTGAGAGCAACGTTGTCAGTTTACAGTTGTCAGTGGGGGATGATACCGACCTGCTTCATATGATAAGGCTTATAGCAACTAGCTGAATTTAAAAATAAAAACATCTTTAGACTTGACCGAGTCAGAGAACGAATTTTTTAATTTACTGACAACTGACAACTGACAACTGACAACTGACAACTGACAACTGACAACTGACAACTGACAACTGACAACTGAC
>MOXG01000046.1_pt1 | contig 27096 bp, 29 predicted proteins | sample 1471191 | NCBI WGS metagenome assembly MOXG01 (sample SAMN05806437, study PRJNA327811) | mollusc metagenome | isolation source: Phylotype C (NB3) bacterial symbionts from gill | host: Thyasira cf. gouldii | place: Canada: Bonne Bay, Newfoundland | collected 2010-08-19
TAGCCGCGATCGACCCCTTGATCTTGCGCCTCCTGAGCACAATTCAATTCGGCCAGACTTATTCAGAGCTTCCCTAACCCTTTGGTCCGGCATACAACTTAGACATAGTGTCGGTAGGTCGATGTCCATTGTATAGAAATTGATCAATCCACCCACTTTTTTGAACTTGACGTTAACGTAAAACGAACCTATTATTGACGAATCGTCACTGACGGATCGTCAATTTAAACATGAGTCCCAGAATTTTAGATGAAGAGAGCCTCCATGCTCGTGAGCTGGAGCTATTGGATACCGCCCTCTCAATTATTGAGAAGGAGGGCGTCGCCGGTCTTAACATGGACAAACTGACCTCCTGTGTACCTTATTCTAAAGGCACTATCTATAACCATTTCAACAGCAAAGAGGACCTACTTACCGGCATCTGCTGCCAGGGCATGCGCATTCTGACCGATCTATTCAGCAAGGCAGGAACCTTTGCAGGTAGCACACGGGAACGAATTATGGCCCAAAACCTGGCCTACCTGCTCTACGCCCTTCTCTACCCAACTCGCTTTCTGCTGGTGATCTCCGTCATGTCTCCCACGCTATTCGAACGTACCTCGGAACGGCGCCGAGAGGAGATTCAAACACTGGAAACAGAACTACTGGGGACTGTGTTGACTATAGTGGATGAGTCCATAGCCAATGGTGATTTCACCCTGCCCGTTCATATGAACCGAAAACAGGTGGCCTTTGCCAACTGGTCAACCAGCTTTGGCACTATCGCACTGCTCTCTAACGATACGGAGAGTTGTGAATGCAGGCGCGGGCTCTCCATCGGATGTGAACTATTCAATAGCATCAACCTCATTCTCGATGGTCTGGGGTGGAAACCCCTCAGCAGTGAGATTGATTCTGCAGCACTCATACAACAGTTGCTAAGTGAGATATTCATTAAGGAGAGGCTGATGCTTGAATCCAAAGGCATAAACTTGGACCTGTCAGCTCCCGCCGTAGCTGAAAAAAACCACTCAAAATAATGAACAATACCTGAAGAACCCAGAATGAAAGAGAAACTATTCAACTTTGCTCTCAAACACCCTATGTGGGTGATCCTTGCAGCACTGATCTTTGTACTGGCCTCAGCAGCCGGGGCCAGCAAGCTGGTCTTCAAGAGTGACTACCGGGTCTTCTTCGGTGAGGGGAATCCACAGCTCACCGCTTACGAAGAGATGCAGAAGGTCTACATCAAGAGTGATAACGTCGCCTTTGTGCTTGCGCCCAAAGATGGCAATACCTTCACGTCAAAACACCTGGAAGCCATCCGCCAACTTACAGAAGCCGCCTGGCAGGTCCCCTACTCCACCCGCGTAGACTCGGTAACCAACTATCAGTACAGCTGGGCCGAAGAGGATGACCTGATTGTCGAGGACCTGGCCCTGAATCCCCTGTCGCTGGATCAGGCAGGCGTGGAGCGTGTACGCCATATAGCGACTACAGAGCCACTGATGGTGAACAAGCTTGTCTCCCCTGACGGCAAGGTCTCGGTGATCAACGTCGCTATCCAGCTACCGGGAATCAACCCGGTAGAAGAGGTGCCTGAGGTTGCGCTCAAAGTACGTGAGATGACCCGTGATTTTCTTGAGAAAAACCCCGATTTTGAAGTCTACCTCTCGGGCATGGTGATGATGAACAACAGCTTTGCAGAGTCATCACTCAACGATAGCGCCACCCTTGTCCCTCTGATGTTTGGCATTGTGATCCTCACCATGATTGTCATGCTGCGCACCTTTTCCGGCACCGTCTCAACCGTGGTGGTCATCATCTTCACCATTCTGACAACCATGGGGCTGGCCGGTTGGAGCGGTTTTTATCTGACCGGTCCCACCGCCAGTGCTCCCACCATGATCCTAACCCTGGCGGTGGCCGATTGTGTGCATATCCTCACCACCATGTTCTATGAGATGCGCCATGGTGTGGAGAAGCGTAAAGCGATTCTCGACAGCCTGCGGATCAACTTCCAGCCTATATTTCTCACCAGCCTTACCACGGCCATCGGTTTTCTGAGTATGAACTTCTCAGACTCTCCTCCCTTCCGTGACTTGGGCAACCTAGTCGCCGTCGGTGTCATGCTCGCATTTGTTTTCTCTATCACCATCTTCCCCGCCCTGCTCTCGCTACTGCCGATCAAGGTCAAGCAGGTACATGAGGAGAAGAGCGACTTCATGAAAGGTCTCGCCCACTTTGTGGTGGCCCGCCGTCATCTGCTACTGCCGGTCACAGCACTGATCATGACCGTCATGATGGTCTTTGCACCGATGAACGAGACCAATGACGACTTCGTTAAATACTTCGATACCAGTGTACCCTTTCGACAGGCAACAGATTTCATGCAGGAAAACCTCTCCGGCATGACTACCCTGGAGATATCCATAGAGAGTGGAGTCTCAAGCGGCGTCAATGCCCCGGCGTTCCTCAAGACCCTGGACGAATTCAGCACTTGGCTAAGAGGGCAACCGGAGACCGATCACGTCAATACCCTGAGTGATACCATCAAGCGTCTCAACCGCAACATGCATGGCGATGATCCCAGCTGGTACAAACTACCCGACACCCAGGAGATGGCGGCTCAATACCTGTTGCTCTATGAGATGTCCCTGCCCTATGGCCTGGACCTCAACAATCAGCTCAATGTGGACAAATCATCCACCCGCCTGATCGGTACCTTTAAAAACATCACCAGTAACGAGCAGATTGCCCTGGAAAGGCGCGTCTATAGCTGGTTCTCCACCAATGCACCCGAGTACAACGTAGTGGTCGCAAGTCCTGGTCTGATGTTTTCCCATATCGGTCAGCGCAACATCAAGAGCATGCTACTGGGTATCGCCATGGCGATATTGCTTATCTCCATCCTGCTTGGAATTGCATTGAAATCGGTACGCTTTGGACTGATCAGCCTGCTGCCCAATCTCACCCCTGCCGCCATCGGCTTTGGGCTCTGGTATATGATCGATGGCCGTGTCGGTCTGGCACTCTCTGTGGTGGCCGGTATGACACTCGGTATCGTGGTTGATGACACCGTGCACTTTCTGAGCAAGTACCTACACGCCCGCCGACACAGCGGTGCCGATTCACACCAGGCGGTAGAGTACGCCTTCGGCAGTGTCGGCCGCGCACTCTGGATCACCACCCTGGTACTGGTCTGCGGCTTCATGGTGCTGGCGCAATCCAGTTTCAAGCTAAATGCCGACATGGGTCTGCTCACCGCCCTGACTATCTTAATTGCACTGGCAGTAGATTTTTTCTTCCTACCGCCACTGCTGATGAAACTTGATAACGAGTCTTCGACCGTCTCTGAAGGAGTAAATGAAAATGAACCGGCTCAAGAAACCATTTAACCTGCTGCTCTCCGCATGGCTGCTAACATCAGCCACTGCCATTTATGCAGAGACAGCCGAAGAGAAGGGCCTTGCCATTGCCAAAGAGAGCAAGGCACGGGACATCGGCTGGAGTGATATGCAGGCGGGTATGAAGATGATCCTGCGCAACAAGCAGGGCCAGGAGAGCCTGCGTGAGATCCGTCTGAAATCACTGGAACTGGAGAGTGACGGCGACAAAAGCCTGAGCATCTTTGATAAACCCAGGGATGTAAAGGGTACCGCTTTTCTCAGCTTCTCCCACCCGGTAGGCGCAGATGACCAGTGGCTCTATCTGCCGGCACTGAAGCGGGTCAAGCGTATCTCATCACGTAATAAATCCGGCCCATTCATGGCTCAGAGTTCGCCTACGAGGATCTCACTTCCTTTGAGGTAGAGAAATACAGCTACAAATACATCGGTGACGAAACGGTCAATGGTGAAGAGAGCTTCAAGATAGAGCAGTACCCGGCAGATAAAAACTCTGGTTATACCCGTCGCATTGTCTGGCTCGATAAAGCGGAGTACCGTGCTCAGAAAACCGAGTTCTATGATCGAAAAAACAGCCTGCTCAAGACCCTTACCTTTGATGGCTATCAGCAGTATCTTGGAAAATTCTGGCGTGCCAACAGATACACCATGGTTAACCACCAGAGTGGAAAAAGCACCGTACTGGATTGGCGAAACTACCGTTTTGGTACCGGCCTGAAGGATAGTGACTTCAGCAAAAACAGCCTCAAGCGTGCGCGCTAGAAAACAGACAAAACCAAGCTATGAGAATACTCTTTGCCACCATTCTAATCACCATCAGCCTGACTGCCGCTGCTGAAGTTCCCTTTGAATTCAGCGGCAAGGCCGGTGCTGAATTGCGCCTGTTTACGGAGGATGCCCAGTATTCAGGACAGCAGGGGAACAGTAACCTCTCAGGCTTTATTGAACCCGAGTTCTTCTGGGATTTGAACGAGGGCAACGACACCCTAATCTTCAAGCCCTTCCTGCGAGTGGATCAAAATGACAGCCGTCGCAGCCACAGTGATGTCCGTGAACTGATGTGGAATCACCTAGGTGATGACTGGGAGCTACGTGCAGGCCTCGGAAAAGTATTCTGGGGTGTTACCGAATTTCAACACCTGGTAGACACCATCAATCAGACCGATGGTGTTGAAGATATGGATGGTGAAGCAAAGCTGGGCCAACCCATGATCAACCTCTCCCTAGTGCGGGACTGGGGAATTATCGATCTATTTCTATTGCCCGGTTTTCGCGAGCGCACCTTTGTCGGCACCAGTGGCCGCCTGCGTACCGCATTAGTGGTGGACAGTGATCAGGCCAGCTATGAAGCAACCAATGAAGAGCAGCATCTGGACATTGCACTGCGCTGGAGTCACGCCATCGGCGACTACGATATAGGTTTGCACTGGTTTCATGGCACAAACCGTGATCCGCTTCTTGTCTCAGGCACTAAGGGCAGCACCCCGGTACTCATCCCATATTACGAACAGATGGATCAAGTTGGCCTTGATCTTCAGGCCACCATTGAGGCGTGGTTGTGGAAACTTGAGACTCTTTGGCGAGATACAAACAGCGCACAATACTGGGCCGCCCAAGGTGGCTTCGAATACACCATCGTCGGCATCAATGAAAGTTCAGCGGATCTCGGATTACTGATGGAGTACGGCTGGGATGAACGGGGCACCAGTGCGAGTGCAGTTATGCAGAATGACCTCTTCGTCGGCGCGAGACTCGCCCTCAACGATGAAGCCGGCAGTGAACTGTTGGCTGGTCTAGGCTACGACTTGGACTACAAGAGCAAGAGCGTGTTAATAGAGGCCAGTCGTCGCTTGGGAGATAACTGGAAAGCGAGTATGAATGCACGCTTCTATTTTATTGACGATTCCTCTGATCCCATATCGAGTACCGCTGACGATAGTCACCTGATGTTTACACTGGAGCGCTATTTTTAAACTCAAGTTTCGGAGTTCAAATGACGTAAAAGGCCTTGGATAGGCCGTCCCTTCTCCCTCAGGGAGAAGGATAGGATGAGGGAAATCAGAAGAATCAAAGCGTTAGCTTTTCAACTCTCCTCACCCCAACCCTCGGCAAGCTGCTCCTGCGTTGCTCTACTACCTACATATATGTAGGCATCTCTCTGAGGGAGAGGGGGCTAACGAACTCCGACCCGTAAAGTGGCAATAACTCTCATTCATGGTCATGGAACCCTAGCCTGGATATTTCACCCGGTCACTTTTGAAGAATGATAACTCATTGTTGATAATAGATATTTAATGAATATTAGTGAAGTGCAAAGTGTAACCGGGCATCGTTGAGTGCGTTTCGTCTATGTGCAGATGGCATTGTTGCTAATTCTCTGAGTGCTACTACCCTTAAATAGCAGGAGTTTTTCACCACCTGATACCCAAACAGTTTCAGAGAGGCACTTTTCGATCATGGACAGAGGCGTTGATCGACAGATTCAACACCAACAACAGCCGGCTATCCCGGCGGATGTGGTGCTGAAAGAGCAGTTACACCTGCTCAATGCAAACGCCTTTACCGCCATCACTGTCAATCTGATTGTCTCGCTGGTTTTTGTCGCACTAATGCGTGAGCATGTCCCCCTTAGCCTATTGACCACATGGCTGGCGGTACTATGTCTCACAGTAGCTGCACGTGGCGTGGTCGCTACAATCTGCAGCCGCACACCACTATCCCCGAGAAACATCCACACTTGGGCCAGACGTCACATCTACGGCGCGGCCACTACGGGTGTCTTGTGGGGGGCTGCCGGTATCATAGTGACGTACTACGGCACAATGCCCCACCACTTGATGGCCGCATTTATTCTCGGTGGCGTTGCCGCAGGCGCGATGTCAACAACCGGTGCGCTACCCGGCACATATCTACTGTTTATACTCCCCATGCTCGTACCTATCAACCTAACCTTTTACCTGGAGTACTACGGTGGGGGTGCTACAGAATATCTAGTCATGGGGGGGCTGATTACACTCCACATAGTGGTCTTGTTGGTATCGTTCAACCGTTATCACCAACTGTTGCTTCGATCCATCACCCTGGGATTTGAGAACCTGCAGATACTCGAAAAGTTGAAGCAGAATAACCGCCTGTTAAATCGGAGCGAGCAGCGGATGCGCGACATCACATCCAAACTGGCCGAGGGACTGGTGGTACTGGATAGAGAAGCCAGAGTCTCCTATATGAATCCGGAGGCAGAACGCCTTCTCGGGTGGCCTGCTGACAGGCTTGTAGGTAAAAGCCTGCATGAATCCATTCATCACGATATCGATGGCAATCCAATCCACGAAGGTGACTGCGGTGTGATGAAGGCCCTCAGGGAGAGTAGTATCTCACGTGTCGAGTATGATGAATTCGTACATCAGGACGGCACACGTTTCCCCGTATCCTTCATTGCCGCCCCAATGAGTGGAAGTGATAGCGAGCAGGCCCTGGTCGTATCGTTCCAGGACATCACAGAGCGTAAAAATGCAGAACGGAAACTAAAGCTTCCGAAAAGCGTTTTCAGGATGTCGCCATGAGCTCAGCGGATTGGATCTGGGAGACAGACAGGGATGGAAAATATACCTACACCTCCGGCAGGGTGGAGGACATCCTCGGATACCAGCCGGAGGAGCTATTGGGGAAAACTCCCTTTGACCTGATGCCTGATGAGGAGGCGAAGCGAATTCAGGCGATCTTGAATATGATCTTTGCTGAGAAAATACCCATTATCGACCTCGAAAACTGGAACCTGACCAAAGACGGTCAACAGGTATGCCTACTGACCAGCGGCATACCTCTGCTGGATGACGACGGCATCCTTGTGGGTTACCGCGGCGTCGACAAGGACATCACTGAGCGCAAAAAGATGGAAGCCGAACTGGCACATATGGCGACCTATGATGAACTGACCGGCCTGTTCAACCGGCATGTATTGAACGCGCTGCTTGAGGATGAGATCAGCCGCAGCGAAAGATACAACCGGGCATTCTCTGTGTTTATGGTCGATATCGACCACTTTAAAGCGATCAACGACACCTACGGACATGATGCGGGGGATATCGTTCTGAAAGGACTCGCCGGTCACATGCAACAATCCATTCGCACCACTGACCACGCAGCCCGTTACGGCGGTGAAGAGTTTACGATCATACTTCCAGAGACCCCCATCCACAATGCAATCACTCTGGCTGAGCGGCTGTGCAGAGATATCGAGGCTGTGAACTTCAAGCTGGACGGTGGCAGCTGCTTGACGGTGACAGTAAGTATTGGCGTATCGAGTTTCCCGCAACACGGCCCAGACCGGGATAGCCTGCTCATAGCAGCCGACAAGTCACTCTATAACGCCAAAGAGACAGGGAGAAATAGAGTTTCGGGTGCAGCTGACACCGCAGTATCCAGGCCAGAATAAAGCATACCTACCGCCCATTGCGGACGATGGAAATATTACTACTAGCCGGCCGGAGTCGACCCTGATCGGTATTCCAGCTCTTCGCTCGCCACGGCCGACAACGAGTGATTGACATCAATCATAGGTGCAACATAAGTACTGTGATAGCGTGTCAGGGCGGATGGTGATGAATCTAATCTCAGGGAAAGGGCCTGTTTACATGCCTGCTACATGGCAGAAAGTGCTGAACCGAGTAAGAGGAATCTAAACCAGTGGCACAAAATCAGGCACAGATCCCTTCAGGTGCTTTCAGGATTAAGGTCTTCGTGAGCTTTGCGACTCTTGTCGTAATTGCTTCACTCATTCTCACACTTGCTTTTTATTGGAACTTCCAAAACCAATTGCGGCAGGATGTGAAAGAGAGGCTTCACGATGTCATTGCCATCGCCGCCCTCCAGATTGACGCAACAGCCCACAATACGCTGAAAGAGCCGAAGGATGAAGGCAACCCAACCTACCTCAGGCTCCGACGCGACCTTCAGAAAATCCGTGATGCGGCAACTGATATCCGCTATGTCTACACAATGAGACGTGGAGCGAATAATGAGATCGTATTTGTTCTGGATGCCGAGACCACTCCCGAAGAGATTGCACACTTGGGCGATATCTATGACGACGCCAGCGAATTGCTGGCAAAGAATTTCAGCACGCTTGACCGGCCCCTTGTAGAAGAGAACTTCTACACGGATAAATGGGGGACATGGCTCACGGGATATGCCCCGTTCTACACCAGTGATGGCCAACGGGCTGGAGTAGTCGGCATTGATATTGCCGCCAGTAACATTTTGGAGAAAGAACGCCGGCTCCTCCTGACTTTACTGCCAGCCCTTGCCGCTGTCATTTTAGTTATCCTGTTTCTGGCATGGTTAATTGGTAACTGGCTGGCAGGGACAGCAACAACGGCGATGAACGCACTGAGGGAGAGCGAAGCACGGTTCAAAGCACTATCCGAAGCTGGATTTGAAGCAATTTTTATTTCTGAAAAAGGTATCTGTCTGAGCCAGAATTTAGCTGCGGAGGAGATGTTTGGCTACACGCTGGAGGAGGCCATCGGCCGGCCTGGGATCCAGTGGATCGCGGAGGAATCACGTGACATGGTCAAACACAACATGCTCTCCGGCTATGAAGGGTCTTACGAAGCGATAGCACAACGTAAGGACGGGAGCCGCTTTCCCGCCGTGGTTCGCGGCAAGGTGATTGATTATCAGGATCGTCAGGTTCGGGTAACTGCATTGCTTGATTTTACTGAGCGCAAACAGCAGGAAGAAGAACTTAAAAGTTTTTTTAATCTTTCCCCGGATATAATCGGCTCAGGTAATTTTGAAGGCTATTTTACTAAGATAAATATATCCTTTGAGGAATTACTCGGTTACACAAAAGAAGACATTCTCAATAAACCATTTCTTTCGTTTGTGCACGACAGCGATGTCGAGAAAACAAAAGAAGCACTGTCTTCAATGCAAAAGGGAGAGAGCAAACTCATCATAGAAAATAGATATAGATGTAAAGATGGCTCATACAAATGGATAGAATGGCATGTGCTGTCATTAGCGCAGGAAAGAAATTTTTTTGCTGTCGGCAGAGACGTCACCGAGCGCATGCGCATGCAAGGCTTGATGATTCAGACGGAGAAGATGATGTCTGTGGGTGGATTAGCAGCAGGCATGGCACATGAGCTGAATAATCCACTCGGCGGTATACTGCAAGGAATACAAAATATTCAACGCCGGCTATCACCTGATCTCGATAAGAATAGAGAAGTTGCTCAAGATGTGGGGCTGAATCTTGCGGCGGTATCGGCATACTTCGAAAAGCGCGGGATAACACACTTTCTACATGGAGTAAGAGAGTCTGGAGAGCGAGCTGCTGTAATAGTTGAGAATATGTTGCAATTCTCTCGTAAATCGGAGGTCACACTGTTACCTGAGGATTTGGGAGCCCTGATCGACAGTACCCTCGAGCTGGCAGCAGTCGACTACAGCTTGAAGAAGCAGTACGACTTCCGCAATATCAAGATTGTGCGTGAATACGATCCAACGGTTGGCACGGTGCCTTGTATAAAATCAGAGTTTCAGCAGATTTTACTCAACCTGTTCAGAAATGCAGCACAGGCATTCCAAACAATGGAAGTTACCAGAGAGCCACCGAGAATCACCGTCCGCATACGAACAAACAACGAGATGGCATGTGTTGAGGTCGAGGACAATGGCCCGGGTATGAATGAAGCAGTAAGAGGGAGAGTATTTGAGCCATTCTTCACAACCAGATCAGTGGGTGAAGGAACAGGACTTGGACTGTCCGTCTCCTACTTTATTGTCACCCAGGAACATAGGGGGGTAATGACCGTCGAGTCGCAACCTGGATTGGGTTCGAAGTTCAGCATTTGTTTGCCCTTGGCATGAATTACTCTTCTACCAGACTCTTTTTTGAGGTCCTTCCCATAGAGTGGGCTTCCCTCATCAGGCAATATCCAGCAACGGCCCATAGGTAAGCGGTATTTGAACATCCTGTGGCCAATCATCCACTGACGACGATGTCCTCGGTGGTTGTGGATCCAAGACACCCACATGGCGCAGTATCTGCTCTATGACTGGCGCTTTGGTGCCCAATGGTCCCTCCTTGAAACTATTGAACCTGGTTGACCGAAAGGGCCTGAAAGTGCCGGCCGAGCCTCTGGGATTGGTTTAGTCGTTCCAGATGTTCAAAGCCGGCAGACTCCTAACGCAGCCTCAAGCCGTTGCCACTCCACCTCTTCTTTCGGTAGGCCAAAGCGCACAGCAGACTGCTCTTTGAATAGCCGCAACAGAATACCCTGCTGGGCCAGTTGCACATATAACGCTTCGGCCTGCTCAATCTCCACAAGTTGATATAGTGCCGTACCACCTAATGGTGTCAGATTGTGCTGCACCATTAATTGGTTAAGCCGCTCTCCACTATTTTTTAAACTTTCACATGTTTGTGCCTGCCATTTCCTATCCGACAGTACCTGTGTAGCGACCCAGCGCGAAGGACCGGCGAGGGACCAGGGACCGAGACGCTCCTGCAGTTGTGCCAGCAATCTCTGTTCGGCGAGAACAAAGCCTACTCTGGCACCGGCAAGACCAAAGAATTTGCCAAGAGAACGCAATATGATCAGCCCTTTCTTCCCACCACGGGGTGAGAGACTCAGTTCAGGTGTGGCATCGATAAAGGCTTCGTCGATAATCAGCCAGCCGCCTTTTTCCATCAAGCGTTGATGCCACTGAAGCAATATCTCTGAATCGAGCACTAGCCCATCAGGATTGTTTGGGCGACATAGCAAGAGTACATCCAAATCGTCAATAGCATCTGCTATCTCTCTTGCATCAAGGGTAATCAGCCGGTGACCGGCACGTTTCCAGGCATGGGTATGCTCACTGTAGCCGGGAGTAAGAATACCAACCTTTGACAGTGGACGGAGTTGCGGCAGCAGCTGTATTGCCGCTTGGGAGCCTGCCACCGGCAGCAGCGAGCTACAGCCGTAGTACTCAAATGCTGCATGCTCCAAGCCATCACCGTTTTCCGGCAAGCGCAGCCAGGCGGATGCTGGTACGCTGGGCACAGGCCATCCATTAGGGTTAATGCCGGTCGAGAGGTCGAGCCACTGCTCTAGGGGAATCCGGTACTCTTCTACCGCCTGGCGCAGCCTGCCGCCATGTTCAAGCAAACAGGACTCCCCAGATCACAGCGGCGGTGAGCCAGAGAAAGAGACTTTTGTGCACCATATCCAGTGCGCGGTGGATATCACTCACTTCCGGCAGACGATGAGTACCAAAGTAGGGTTTCTTCTGCACCTCACCGTGATAACTTGCGGGGCCGCCCAGCTCAACTCCCAGTGAACCTGCCCCTGCCGTCATCACCGGGCCACCATTGGGGCTAGACAACAGATGTGCCTGGGTACGCCAGCAGTGGCGACCCTCTTGCCAGTGACCGACGGCGCAGTATGCCCAGGCGGTAAGTCGGGCGGGAATCCAGTTGAGTAGGTCGTCCAGCTTGGCCGTTGCCTCACCAAACAGACGGAAACGGTCACTACGGTAGCCCCACATGGCATCGAGTGTGTTAACCAGCCGATAGAGGACGACACCAGGAGCACCTGCAATAAAGAACCAGAAGAGTGCACCAAAGATGGCATCGTTGCCATTCTCCAGGATCGACTCGATGGTGGCGCGTATGACATCCCGCTCCTCTATATCGGCGGTATCCCGGCTGACCATCTCTCCGACTCTCTCCCTTGCCGTGACTAAGTCATCCGCCTCTAGCGCCACTTGTACCGCACGGCCATGCTCAGCCAGGCTTTGTCCACCCAATGCCAGATAGAGTAGTGCCAGATCAAACAGTGGACCCAGGCTGTCACTCAACACCCAGGCGATATAGACCAGGGGCAATACCAGTAGTGAGAGGCCGATAATGCCAGCGGTACGGTCACCCTGCCCCTCATAATTGAGATAGTTTTCCACCCGATTGGCTAGAGTGCCGAAACCGGCAAGTGGGTGAAACTGCCGTGTCTCCCCAAGCCAGCGATCAAGAATCACAGCGCCAATAGCGGTAATTACACTCATATCATCAATGCCAGGGCGACAAGAGCCGTTGCCTCAAGAATTTCACAAACCGCCCCTGCAGCATCACCGGTAACGCCCCCCAACCGTTTCATCAGCGCCTGATGGAGAAGCATATAGATAACCACCAGGACTGCGAGCAACAACAGCCCGCTCCAGCCCAGGAAGAGCAGGCTAAAGAGTGCAGAGGCAATAACGACATTGCGCCCCTGCTCTGCCGGCAGGTTGGCTGACAGCACCGCCCCCAAACCGTCGGCACGGACATAGGACATAGTGAGTAGCGAAGCGACAAGACCCGCCCGGCCCAGCATAGGAACCAGTAGCAGCACACTCCACAGCTCTTTTTCAAGAATCACCTCCAGTGCGACAAACTTGGCCAGCAAAAGAAGTATCAGCGCAGTGACAGCGATGGGGCCGCTGTGGGTATCCTTCATGACCTCCAGGGTGCGTTCGCGCTCCCCCTGACCACCAATCCAGCATCAGCCAGATCGGCCAACCCATCCAGATGCAGTGCCCCGGTGAGAGCAACCCAAAACCCAAGGATCAGTACAGCCTGAAGAGAGGATGCTGAATCACCCGTCAGATAGTACAACAGCAGCAGTAGCAGCCCGATCAGCAACCCTACCAGAGGATAGAAGAGAACCGACCGCCCCTGAATCTCTTCACTCGGTTCCACTGCAGATGATGGCACCGGCAGACGGGTAAGAAATTGAACCGCAAGCAGCCAGGACTCCATCATTTCAAACACTCCCTTGAATGAGCGTACCACAGTGAAACGCCAGCCGAGGCATACAGTCATCGATACAGATTCGGCTGATCCCGGCGTAGGGGATATCCATTCTAAACAGGTGACTGAGAGGCATCCCCAGCACCTGACCGATAATCATACGGTTGACACCACCGTGAGCTACGATCAGCAGATGGCTGCCTTGATGGTCGGACTGAATATCTTCCCAGGCACCCATCACACGGGAGTGGAACTTATCAAAGGGCTCACCACCAGGTGGTGGATAAGCCACCGGATCACTCCAGAAATTACCCACCGCTTCAGGAGACTCGCGGTAGAGTTCCGCCGCCCTTCGCCCCTCCCACTCACCGAACCCCAACTCCTGGAGCCGGTGCTCCGTTGTCATCGGCAGTTCCAGTCGGTTGCTCAGTTCAGCGGCAAAATCAGCGCAACGGAGTAACGGTGAGGAGATAATCTGCCGCCATGGCGCATGATCACCCACCGTCTCCCGCATCTGCGACCACCCTCGTTCACTCAAGGGGTCGTTCTGCCAACCACGAAAGCGGGTGCCGCCTTCAGGCTCCCCGTGACGAATCAGATCAATGGTGGTCGTGGTATTAACCCTCATATTCAGCCTTCGGAGACACCGGCATCGGCAAAGGTGGCCATTTTATTGTGTAGGCTACAGGCGAGACGAAGCAGAGGAACCGCAGTCGCTGCACCACTGCCCTCCCCAAGTCGCATACCTAAATCCAGGAGAGGATCGGCCTCCAGTGCCTCCAGCATCGCCCGATGCCCCGGTTCCGCTGAACAGTGAGAGAAGAGCAACCAGTCACGCACCGCCGGTTGGCAGCGTACCGCAATCAAAGCAGCAGCTGTGGTGATATAGCCATCGACCAGCGCAGGTATGCCCTGCTGTGCGCAGTTGATATAAGCACCCGCAAGAGCGGCAATCTCAAAACCGCCAACACAGCGTAATACCTCAAGAGGCGGTTGATCCAACCCCTGATAGCGTGCCAATGCCTCCGCCAACACCTGTGCTTTATGGGCGACCCTGCACTGTCGAGACCGGTTCCAGGCCCTGCCAGATCTACAGGCTTCATGTTGAGAAGAGAGCAGCTCACAGCGGCCGCCGCCGTGGTGTTGGCGATACCCATGTCACCACCAATGAACAGCTGTAAACCACTCTCCACCGCTCGCTGCACCGCCGCCCTGCCCGCCTCCATGGCGACCTCCAATTGCGCCAAGCTCATGGCATCTTCGTGATGCAGATTAGCGGTCCCCGGTCCGGCACGCTGCTTGATCACACCAGGGAGATCAGCCGACTCCGTCACCGTACCCACGTCGATCACCTCGAGATGAGCCCCAAGTTGCTCTGCCAATACGCTGATAGCGGCACCACCGGCAGAGAAGTTGGCCACCATCTGTACCGTCACCTCCTGAGGAAATGCCGATACCCCAGATGCGGCAACACCATGATCGGCGGCAAAGATAGAGATATGAACCCCTTCGACAGACGGCAGATCACAACCCTGCATTCCACTGAGTTGGATGGCAAGCGCCTCCAGGCGACCCAGCGATCCCAAGGGCTTGGTTAGCTGCTGTTGACGCTCTCCGGCACGCTCCATTACCGTCTTGTCCAACGCCTTTATCTTATTGACAATCCACTCAGAGCCCACTTCTATCCCCTTTCAGAACATGCGGCAAGCCAGCCACGGTTAAAATCACTCGGTCACATAGGGCGGCAATGCGCTGGTGCATCCAACCGGACTCATCAACAAATCGTCGCGTCTGCTCACCCATGGGCACCACCCCCATGCCGACTTCATTACTTACACAAATAATCTCCCCCGGCAGTTGCGGCAACAATTCGACCAGTGCGTCCATCTCCTGTTTGAGATGTACCCCCTCTTCTCGCAGAAGAATATTGGTCAGCCAGAGGGTCAGACAGTCCACCAGAATACAGCGATCAGACCTAGCGTGCGCTTTCAGTACCCGGGCCAGATCCAGCGGTTCTTCTACAAGATCCCACTCATGCGACCGACGACTCTGATGAAAGGCGATTCGCTCCGCCATCGCCTTATCTTCCGCCGTTGCCGTCGCTACGTAGAGAACCGACAAGCCGATACCCTCAGCGAGAGACTCTGCCAGCGTGCTCTTTCCTGAGCGCGCACCTCCAAGAATTAACTGTTTCACTTATCTGAACCCAAGCCAAAAACCTGACTATTATGGAGTCTGTGACGAAGTAGGTAAACGTCTCCCGAACAGAAGCCCATAGTTAATAACTCAATTCAGTAGCGACCAGGGTGCAACAAATTCACTGTTCCAGTATCAAACCTTGTAGCAGTGTTGAGAAGGTTTTTGGCATTTTGATCTACAATTACCAGTAGAGACTTGATTCTTCTGAATTCATAAGCCATATTAATTCCCAGGACTTTAATGGAATTCAATGGAATTTAATGGATTAATAATGGAATTTCGTCTGAAAATGAAGGAGGTAAGGTAAAGATATGGATGTATTTATTCGCCGCCTACCAGTATCTACCACACGGCTGGATCTGATCCAATTTGCAACGGATGCACTTGAACCACAGTGGCATCTCCTTGAGTTTTCACCAATCGGCAAGCTCAAAGGGTGTGAGATTGTGCGTATCACCGACAGCTCACTAACGAATGCAGAGTATCACGGCCTGCTCCATATCGAACCACCCAAGGCGGGGCTTGCAGTCATTGATCGCCTCAATGGTAGCCTACTCAAGAATAAGAAGGTCGATGTCAGAAAATTTTACAAGCGCTCCTCTGAGCGGGACCGAAGACACAATGAGGTCCAACCACTGCCGCTAGATATTTTAGAGCAGCGCAAAGGAGACCGTCGTCGAAACGAATTGGTTTTCAAAAAGCTCCGGGCCGGAGCCACCACCTAAAAAGCCTCCTAAAGGGGTTTCCCCTCTGTTCTCCTTCTGCTATATTTAGAACACAAGGAGAACAGACTATGGTCACACCACTGACAAGACGGCAACAGGAAATCTACGAGTTTCTTTTAAATCACCTCAACGAGTTTCCCCATCCGCCGACACTGGATGAACTCTGTATTGCATTGGGCCTAAGCTCCAAAGGCTCACTGCATAAACAGATCCAGGCGCTGATAGATGCCGGTCTGGTGGCCCCAACCAATAACCTCAGGCGGGGAATACATCTGGTGGATCAGCCGACCGATGAGGAGCAGGGTCTCCCTTTCCTCGGCTACATTGCCGCCGGTCAGCCAATCGAAGCGGTACAGCAACAGGAGATGGTCGAAGTTCCCTCCTTTCTTCACAGCAACGGTCCCTGCTATGTATTACAGGTTAAGGGTGACTCCATGATTGAAGAAGGGATTCTCGATGGAGACCAAATTGTTATCGAACAGCGCAATCAGGCGCGTAACGGAGAGATCGTAGTAGCCCTGATAGAGGGCAGCGATGCCACCTTGAAACGTATAGAACAGAAACCGGGAAGCGTTATCCTCCACCCTGCAAACTCCACCATGAAGCCAATGAAATACTCTCCTGATCAGGTGCAGATTCAGGGTATTCTGGTAGGGCAGATGAGAAGTTATCAGTAGCTGATCACTCTCGGGCATGTACGAGTAACCGATCCCCGCAAATATTTGCGTGCATTCGCGTTTATTTGCAGCCCTCTTTTCGGCTATGGGATAAGCTATCTATTCAGATTCGTGCTCATAGTTGAAGGTAATTTCATCATCGACCTTTATGTCGGTCCGTGCATAGAGATCGAATCCATCAAATTCGGCATTACCGGTTACCTCATGATTGAGGTAACGGAGCAAATTGCGGCCGCTGCGTCCAACGGCATTCTCTTCATCACCATGATCGAAAACCCACAGCACATAGGTGCCGTCGCGCTTCACCTCCGGCCCGTGATAGGTCCCGATGTACTCACCCTCGTTAATCTCACACTTGGCAAAAAGTCCCGTACCATGAATGCCGGAAGGCCCCGAGTAGACCATCGCTTTCAGTTCACTATTCTTGATCTTTTTCTGGGAAGACATATAAGCTCACCTTTAATTTAAAACCAATTATATCAGCGCCCGTCGAAAAACAGAATTTTTGGACAAAGAGATCGCTTAAACAAGCGAAGATCAAAGAGTTAATTTTTTGAAAAAAACTTTTCTCTGTGATCTCTGCGTCCCCGTTGCGCTCTCTGCGTTCCGCTTTTGGGTTTCCAGGCAAGCGCACTACTCATTGATCAACAAACTCTGCATCGCCACATGCCCCCCACCGCCGGGAACCTCACCCCAGCCCACCTGATGTCTTGGCAAAGAGATATTTTGGCAACTATCAAACAGCTCAGCCAGTGTTTTGAACTCCCACTGACTTCCTTTCCACATCACCAGCATGTTTTCAAGAACCTCGAGCAATTCTCTTCCCTCGTAACCGGCGTTTAGGCTAAACACCTCCCCGTTGGGCAATATGCGCTGACACTCTGAAAAGATATATTCATGCAGTTTTTCATGAGGCACATCTTTTATATTAAGCAGTTCACTCAGTGTCGGTAGCGTAGTCGGGATTTGTGGGCAGCTGGAGGAGACGCCTTGCAGTGTAGGTAGAAAAGGTCCCCTCCCTCTTACATCGCTGGCAAAATGAAAATCCAACTCCTCTTCCAGAGCAAGTAGGTGAGAATTTATCTGCCAACCAGCCGCACCGTAGAATTCGGGTCGCCCCCCGTAAAGAGTATCAAAAGCGTCAAGTGCTCTATGGAGTTCATTGCGGGTCCAGGCCGCATCACGATACGCGATATCACCACGCCAGGCGTGTGGTGTATAAGCCGAGAGTCCTACCCCGTGTCCTGCACCCCTGATAGCACGCAGATTGTCTCTCGCCTTTTTACCGATCATCGGTGCCGGTAGATAATTCAACAACCCGACAGGTAGTCGTTTTTTCAATAGGCCGGTTGAATAATCGGCCCCCAAGCTCAATAGAAAACTACCCTCTACCTTATACTCATCCAGTAGTCGCAGAAGGTTAGGTACCCCCTCGACAGCACCCAAAACCGTATTGACCTCAATTCTAAAAGCGACGCGCAATCTATCCCACTCCACCGGTTAATATTTTATTTATCATAATACTAATCCTGACCGTATTACCGCCAAACAGGACTTGTTGACGCAGCTCGCAAACTCACCGGCATTCAACATTGGAGTGTGGATGCATATAAAAAACCAAGAGAAGAGTATTGTGCTCTATTTTTTTCCAAGTGCAGAAGCTAATGCCGCTGCCATAGCACCATTTTGTGATTGATCTTTTTCCTTATGCCGCGGCCTCTGTGCCGGGCGGCTCCCGGCATCGGCCCGCCGCCCCCTTGTAGCCGCCTTAACCCGCTCCTCACTTTTATCCGACAGACGCATGGTCAGGCCGATACGTTTACGTTCCAGATCCACCTCCATCACCTTGACCTTTACCAAGTCACCCGCCTTTACAACTTCACGTGGATCTTTGATGAATTTTTCAGACATAGCGGAGATATGAACCAGACCATCCTGGTGGACACCAATATCAACAAACGCACCAAAATTGGTGACGTTGGTAATTACACCCTCCAGCACCATATCCGCTTTTAGATCAGAGATCTCTTCGACACCTTCCTGAAAGCCGACCGTTTTAAATTCACCACGAGGATCTCTCCCCGGCTTGTCCAGTTCGGCGATAATATCGGTAACAGTGGGAACACCAAACTTTTCATCAACATACACAGCTGGATCAAGCTTACGCAGAAAATGGCTATCGCCTATGACCTGCATTACAGGACGAGCTGCAGCCGCAACAATTCGCTCTACCACCGGATAGGCTTCAGGGTGAACCGCTGATGCATCTAACGGATTGCCGCCATTAATAATACGAAGAAAACCGGCAGCCTGCTCATAGGTCTTTTCACCCAAACGAGATACCTTGAGAAGCTCTTTTCTATTGTTGAACGGGCCGTTTATATTACGAAACTGCACAATGTTTTCAGCCAATGTTCTGTTAAGGCCCGATACCTGTCCGAGCAGTGCGGGAGAAGCTGTATTGGCATTAACACCCACAGAGTTGACACAGTCCTCCACCACGTTATTAAGAGCACGTGCAAGACGAACCTGATTGACATCGTGTTGATACTGTCCGACACCTATCGCCTTGGGCTCAATTTTCACCAACTCTGCCAGAGGGTCCTGAAGACGGCGGGCAATAGAGACCGCACCACGCAATGAGACATCCATACCCGGTAACTCAGCAGAGGCGATTTCAGAAGCAGAGTAGACCGATGCACCGGCCTCACTTACCACAATCTTCTGTAGTTTAAGGCCTGGATATCTTTTGATCAGGTCGGCCGCCAAACGGTCCGTCTCCCGTGATGCCGTGCCGTTGCCGATAGCAATCAAGCCGGTGCTGAAGTTTTTTGCCAGTTTAGCCAGCGTCTCCAACGATTGGTCCCACTGGTTTCTTGGCACATGTGGATAGATCGTATCGGTAGCCACGGACTTTCCAGTGGCATCCACAACTGCCACTTTTACCCCTGTCCTTAAACCGGGGTCCAGCCCTATGATTGAAAGGTTGCCCGCAGGTGCCGCCAGCAGGAGATCTTTTAGGTTGTTACCAAACACCCGTATCGCCTCCTCTTCAGCAGCATCACGCAGACGCATCTTCAGTTCCAGGTCGAGGCGGCTAAAGATTTTTATACGCCATGCCCAGCGCACCGTATCACGCAACCAGCGGTCTGCCGCCCGTCCCTCATCACTGACACCACAATAATGTGCAATAGTCATTTCACAGGGGGTAATACCCTCCGCTTCAGCATCTACAAGCAACTCCAGGTTAAGCAGTCCCTCATTACGCCCACGAAACAGTGCTAAAGCGCGGTGTGACGGTATTTTATTGATCGCTTCAGAGTAATCAAAATAGTCACTGAATTTAGCGGCTTCCCGCTCCTTACCCAAAACCAACTGTGACTTGATGGTCCCGTTATCCCAAAGATACTCACGTAATGTTCCAATCAGCTCAGCATTTTCTGCGAAGCGTTCCATCAGTACCTGACGGGCACCATCAAGGGCGGCCTTTACATCTTCCACCCCTTTTTCTGAATCAACATATTTCGCTGCCTCAACTTCTGGATCTATCTCAGGTTGTTCAAGCAACCCAATAGCCAGGGGTTCAAGGCCTGCCTCACGTGCAATCTGTGCCTTGGTGCGACGTTTCGGTTTGTAGGGGAGATACAGATCTTCCAGTCGTGTCTTGGTTTCGGCCGTTAGGATTTCACGCTCCAGGTCGGCGGTAAGTTTCCCCTGCTCCCTGATACTGCCAATTACGACTGTGCGTCTCTCCTCAAGTTCGCGCAGATAACCCAGCCGCTCATCAAGATGACGCAACTGTGCATCATCAAGCCCTCCTGTCTTCTCTTTTCTATACCTGGCGACAAAGGGAACCGTCGCACCCTCGTCCAGCAGTTCAACTGCTGCCATGACCTGACGCTCAGCCACACTCAACTCTTCCGCTATTTTGGCAATTATTTTATGCATTAATATTGTTCTTGACCTGAATTTGAAACAGGCACTGCTCGCCTGATTGTGAGAAATGTTCTAAATTTTATCGCAGAAAGGAGTTGCCGTATCAATCACCGACACGGCAGCTGTCGCCATACACCGACATAATGGATTTCAATTCACCGAGAAGCCGTGTCCGTTCATCTGTCGAGAGGCTCTCCACTTCAGGCAACAACTTCCCTTGCTCCAGAAGAGAGATAGCCTGCCTAACCTGCTGACATCCCTGATTACAGATCACCTCAACACTACGCTCTATTTTCGATTTCGACATACTGTCGCCCGATAAACCACGAAGGGCAAAATTATACCCGATTTCAATTTTAGGAACCTCTGGAACTGTCTGAAGATCGGGAAGAAACCTACTTCAATCAACCAACTACCCACTTGGCGATAAAATATCCTGAAATATCGTTCTATTTTCGTTCTTATTTTGCTACTATAGAACCACAAGAGAACAAAAGGACAATTGATTATCTTCTCAGGAAGGAGAAAAAACCTCTAACAGCAACTTCTAAAAGGGGATTAGTCATGAAAAAAGAGTCCAAGTACATCATGCGGGAGCAGGTGGAAAACCTCATCCCTTCACTCATGGAGCAGGATGTCACCCTCAAACCACGGCAAGGTGACGGTTACCTCCATCTTGTGTCTGTGGGCATTGTCACCTTCGTCTACCTCATTAGCATGGCGCTCAATAGTTACTGATCTCGGCGCCACACTAAGTCTATCTGTCGGCCAAAACTAACTCGCCCGGCGTGTCAAAAAGCAAAAAAAACCGAAAACCTTTAGAGGTTCTCGGTTTTTTAAACTGTCGACCGAAAAATGCTACCTGAGCATCTCTCCGAACAAACATGCCTAGTCTATCTTAACAAGTAGCATCAAACAGCGTCTTTCTCTAGCTTCAGAGCGGCATTAACACGATCACGCAGCTCTTTCCCCGGCTTAAAATGGGGCACATGCTTACCAGAAAGCGTCACTGACGCTCCAGTCTTGGGGTTTCGGCCCTGTCTGGCAGGCCGATAATGCAGGGAGAAGCTCCCAAATCCACGGATTTCGATCCGTTCCCCAGAGGCCAGTGTCTGACTCATCTGCTCTAAAATACACTTTACAGACAGTTCAACATCACGATACGCAAGATGGCTCTGCTCTTTTGCGATGACGTCAATCAGTTCAGATTTTGTCATTCTTCTGTTTATCCCATCTAGAGCCAAAACCCATTTGAGTTCCGGCTGTTTCTTAGTTAGTTGATCTTCAGAAGCACCATCTCTGGGTGCTTCTGAAGTAGCACATCCAAATGCTACTGCAAGTATCCGCTGTTTCCTTACAGATACTAACTTTATAACAATCAGATCACTCTTCAGATCCATCCATCTGAGCTTTCAGCAGGTCACCAAGGGTAGCTGCTGAACCGCCGGTAGAGCCGCTGGAGTAAGACTTGATCGCGGCCTGCTCTTCAGCGTAATCCTTCGCCTTCATGGAGAGGGTAATGGTGCGATTCTTACGGTCGACGCCCATGAACTTGGCTTCAATCGCACTGCCTTCCTTAAGTACTGTGCGAGCATCTTCAATACGGTCACGTGAAATTTCCGAGACACGGATGTAACCTTCGATTCCCTCATCCAGAGTAACCACGGCACCGCGTGCATCAACCTCTTTGATAACACCGTTGACAACACTGCCTTTGCTGTTCGTTGCCAAGTAAGATGAGAACGGATCTTTATCCAGCTGTTTAACACCGAGAGAGATACGCTCACGCTCAGGGTCGACAGAGAGAACAACCGTCTCCAGTTCCTGACCCTTCTTAAAGTCACGAACACTCTCTTCACCACCCTCATCCCAAGAGATGTCAGAGAGATGAACCAGGCCGTCGATTCCACCGTCGAGGCCGATGAAGATACCGAAATCGGTAATCGATTTAATCTTGCCGGTAACGTGGTCGCCTTTATTGAAGTTAGCTGCGAACTCATCCCAAGGGTTGTTCTTGCACTGTTTCATGCCCAGAGATATACGACGACGCTCCTCGTCGATATCCAGAACCGTAACCTCTACCTCTTCTCCCAGCTGTACCAGCTTGGAGGGGTGGATGTTCTTGTTGGTCCAATCCATCTCGGAGACGTGAACCAGACCCTCGACACCCTCTTCGATCTCGACGAAGCAGCCGTAGTCAGCCAAATTGGTCACCTTACCGAACAGGCGGGTGTGCTCAGGGTAACGGCGAGAGAGGTTGACCCAAGGATCATCGCCCATCTGCTTGAGGCCAAGAGAAACACGCTGTTTCTCACGATCGAACTTGAGTACCTTGACAGAAATTTCATCACCAATCTCAACCACCTCAGAAGGATGCTTGACACGCTTCCAGCCATGTCGGTGATATGCAGCAGACCGTCGATACCACCGAGGTCGACGAACGCGCCGTAGTCGGTGAGGTTCTTGACGATACCCTTGATCTCGATACCTTCCTGCAGGCTCTCGAGCAGTGCTTCGCGCTCAGCGCTGTACTCGTTCTCAACTACAGAACGGCGGGAGACAACGACGTTGTTACGGCGCTGATCCAGCTTGATAACTCTGAACTCCAGGTCCTTGCCTTCCAGGTAGGTGGTGTCGCGCACAGGGCGTACATCGACCAGTGAACCCGGTAGGAATGCACGAATCTCTCCCAGCTCGACGGTGAAACCACCCTTGACCTTGCCGTTGATACGGCCGGTAACATTCTCTTCTGCTTCGAAAGCTGTTTCCAGAACCTTCCAGGCGTGGTGACGTTTTGCCTTTTCGCGTGACAGACGGGTAGATCCGAAACCGTCTTCAACAGCGTCCAGCGCAACTTCTACCTGATCACCGACGGCGACTTCGATTTCGCCCTTCAAGCTCAAAAACTGTTCTTTAGGAATAACACCTTCGGACTTGAGTCCGGCATTGACAATCACCATATCATTGGTGATTTCAAGGACGGTGCCTATGACTATGGCACCAGAGCGTAGCTGTGTTTTAGCAATACTCTCTTCAAATAATTCTGCAAAGCTTTCGGTCATGAGAAAAAAATCCTGGATCGACCTTGGGTCGACTCTCACCGTGTCAGTATCACCGACCGGTGTCTGTAGTTAAAATAAAGGCCCAAAAAAGGGCCGCCTAGATAGCAAGTTCGGGAAAGGCATCGCGTACCCTGCCCATAACCAATTCCAGCACCTCATCAATAGATAGTGCTGTCGATTCAATTTCCAGTGCGCCAACCGGCGCCTTTAGAGGTGCAACACTGCGATTACTATCCCGCTCGTCACGTTCCTCTATCTCGGTAATGAGATCGGGAAGATTAGCATCCAATCCTTTTTCTTTCAACTGGTTATAGCGCCTTTTAGCCCTTTCATCCGCTGATGCGGTAAGAAAGATTTTCACCCCGGCATCGGGAAAGACAACAGATCCCATATCCCTGCCATCCGCCACCAGACCCGGTATCCGGGCATACTCCCGTTGCCACTCCAGTAGAGCAGCTCTCACTTCAGGTATGGCGGCAGCCTTAGATGCCGCATTACCCACCTGCTCGGTGCGTATAGCCGTCGTCACCTCCTCACAGTTGAGCCAGATCCCTGTACTGCGGAATTCAACATCCATGGTTCGCGCAAGATGCTCTAATTCTGACACCTGATCGATACTGATACCTGCATGATCGGCAGCAAACCCTACCAATCTATAGAGTGCACCACTATCCAGACAGTGCCACTTTAGCTGTTGTGCCAACATTCCGGCGATAGTGCCCTTTCCCGACCCGCTGGGACCATCGATAGTGACAACTGGAACCATTACTCGCCTCCTCTATTCATACTGATATCCAAACCGGCACCCTCTGCCAATTCCACAAAACCGGGAAATGAAGTATTCACATTGTCACAATCGTCAATGATGATCTCTCCTTCAGCCCGTAGCGCCGCCATGGCAAAAGACATGGCAATACGGTGATCGCCATGGCTGTTGACACGACCGCCACGAATAGCTCCACCCTGAATAACAATCCCATCGGCTGTCGGTTCGGCATCGACACCCAAGGCGGTAAGACCGTCTGCCATCACCTGGATACGGTCGCTCTCCTTGACCCGTAACTCTTCGGCCCCGGTTAGCACCGTTTCACCATCGGCACAGGCAGCCGCCACAAACAGCGCAGGGAACTCATCAATCGCCAGCGGCACCAACTCTTCCGGTATCTGCACCCCTTTCAAACCGGAAGAAGAGTGAATTCGCAGATCTGCTACCGGCTCGCCACCCACATCACGTGGATTCAGAATATCGATTTGTGCCCCCATCAGGCGCAATATGGAGATCACACCATCACGTGTCGGATTGATACCGACATGTTCAAGCGTGACATCCGAACCCTCAGCGATGGCCGCACCCACCAGAAAAAAGGTTGCCGATGAGATATCGGCGGGAACATCAATATCGCAAGCAGTCAACTTGCCTCCGCCGCTGACGCAGATTTTGTCGCCCTTGCGCTCAACTGGATAGCCAAACCCCTTCAACATACGTTCGGTATGGTCTCGGTGGGTGCCGGTTCGATAACACAGGTTTCACCCTCTGCGTAGAGACCCGCCAGCAGCAGGCAGGATTTCACCTGAGCACTGGCCACCGGCATCCGGTAACAGAACCCCTTGAGGCTGGACACCGGGTCAATCACCAGCGGAGCAGTGCCGTTCTCTGCGGTGCCAATGACCGCCCCCATCTCGCCCAGCGGCTCGGTGACTCGGCGCATCGGTCGGCTGGAGAGGGATTTATCACCGCTGAGTGTAAGGTTAAGCCCCTGCCCGGCAAGCAGACCCGAGAGCAGTCGCATCGATGTTCCGGAGTTACCCAGATCCAATATGCCGTCAGGCGCCTTCAAACCGTTCATACCAACACCATGAATGGTCACACGTCCCTGTTCAGGTCCCTCAATCCGCACACCCATCCGGCGAAAAGCCCGCAGTGTAGCCAGACTATCTTCACCCTCAAGAAAACCACTGACCCGGGTCACCCCCTCAGCCAGGGAACCAAGCATGATTGAACGATGGGAAACTGATTTATCACCGGGAACCCGCAGGATCCCTTAAGTTTTCCACCGGGGCGAACATAGAAGAGTAGGTTTCCGGCTGAGCTCAACGTTGACTCCCGTTGTATTGAAGGCACTAAAAGGGCGCAAATGGTAGCCGTTAATCAGCTGTTTGACAAGAAGAAACAAAGAGTTACAGAGAATATCAGAGGGCTTTTCATCACCCAGTGCATGATTGCTCCAGCGACCACGACGATAATAACTCAAGTTTAGGGGTTCAGATGACGTAAAAGGATAGCGTAGACCGCCCCTTCTCCCTCTCAGGAGGGTGTCGTAAAAGCACCAGCCCTCTCTCTGAGGGAGAGGGGGCTAATGAACTCCGAAACTTGAGTAATAAGTTCCCCTTTAATGCCATAGGTGACAATGACAGAGTATTTGTCGATGTAAAGTTCAGCTTTTAGATCTGTTCGAGCAGTTCGGCAAACGCCACCTCGTCAAGTACGGTAACACCCAGTTTTTCCGCCTTAGTCAACTTGGAGCCCGCATCGGCACCTGCAACGACATAATGGGTCTTTTTTGAGACGCTGCCTGAGACCTTGGCACCGAGTGCCTGCAACTCCTCTTTAAATAAGCTGCGTGGGCGACTCAAGGAACCGGTAAGGACAAAGGTCTTACCGGCTAGTGGCTGATCAGCGGCATCCGGTGGCACCTCAACCTTCCATTTCACCTTGGCATCATCACGAAGTGCATCGATCACTTCCTGATTATGGGGCTGGTGGAAAAAAGTGACCAGATGACTGGCCACGATCGGTCCAACATCAGGGACCTCCAGCAAGCCCTCTTCATCCGCCTGCATCAGCGGATCAAGGTCACCATATCGTTGCGCCAGCGACTGAGCGGTGGTCTCGCCCACCTCTCTGATACCCAAGGCGAAGAGGAAACGGCCGAGGGTGGTCTCCTTGCTCTTCTCCAGCGCTTGAATCAGATTGGCTGCAGACTTCTCCCCCATCCGCTCCAGTGCTGACAGCTGAGACTGTTGCAGCTGATAGAGGTCAGCCGGTGTAGAGATCAGCCCGGCATCCACCAACTGCTCCACCAGCTTGTCACCCAAGCCTTCAATATCCATCGCCCGCCGGGAGGCAAAATGTTTGATCGCCTCTTTGCGTTGAGCCGGACAGAAGAGGCCGCCGCTGCACCGAATTGTCGCTTCATCTCCATCACGAATCACATCCGATCCGCACACCGGACAGACAAGGGGCATATCGAAAGGCTGGGTACCCTCGGGCCGACGCTCGGCACCACGCTCACCACTTGGGGATCACATCGCCGGCGCGTCGAATAATCACACTGT
>MOXG01000047.1_pt1 | contig 26808 bp, 31 predicted proteins | sample 1471191 | NCBI WGS metagenome assembly MOXG01 (sample SAMN05806437, study PRJNA327811) | mollusc metagenome | isolation source: Phylotype C (NB3) bacterial symbionts from gill | host: Thyasira cf. gouldii | place: Canada: Bonne Bay, Newfoundland | collected 2010-08-19
GACGCAACGCAGCAGATGATGCCTTCTCGCCTCGCCCGAAGGGAGACCCACAAAAGATCCAATCCTGCGTTACAGCCTTTGTTAAGGGGGAAACCATTAACTGCAGGCTGCGTCTTGACTTGAATCTTTTGTGGGTCTCTTAATATCCGCTTAGTATAGGACACTACACTAGAGTTTAATCTTAGTCAGTTCCCGGGCCAGAGCGATCTCAACACTGCTGTCTGGTGAGTGATCTCTCTGCAGATCGGCAAAGATGGCATCAAGCTGGTCATCGGTACGAATAGGATCGTGATGGGTGATAAATAGACGTGGAATCTCCGCCCGCTCTGCCATGGTAATACAACTCTGGTAGTAGCCATGTCCCCATCCGACCTTGTCCTTGAAGTACTCCGCTTCTGTATACTGTGCATCCGCCAGGATCAGGTCTGCACCGCGAATGAAATTCGTAACATGCTTCTCCCGCTCCTGCATCAACTCCTGATACTCGGCATAGTTTTCATCATCTTCAGGGTAGATATTAATCGGTGGCTCATTGTCGCCGGTGAAGAAGAAGCGTTTGCCGTCAGCCTCCACCAGATAACCAAAATTGAGTACCGGGTGATTAAGAAGGATACAACTGACCGTTGCCGAACCCACCTGTATCTTCTGCCCCTCTCTTAGGGTGTTGTAGCTAATGTCGGCCTTCAACTCATTTTCCCGAACAGGAAAGTAGCAGTACTCCATCTGCTGACTGAGGATGCTCTTCAGATCCTTCATATAGACCGGATCGAAAGCACCGTAGAAATCGACCTTATTACCAGGAATAAACAGTGGGGTAAAAAACGGCAGACCCTGAATATGGTCCCAGTGGGTGTGGGTGATAAAGATGGAACAGTGCACCGGCAGTTCAGACAGCAGGTCGAGACCGTGCTGACGTATGCCCGACCCACCATCGAGGATAATCACATCACCGGCATCAGTACGGATTCCGACACAAGTGGTGTTACCACCGTAACGCACCGTATCCGGCCCGGGGGATGGAATGGAACCACGTACGCCGTGGAATGTAATTTCCATCAAGTCACCTTGATCCAATGAAGCCTATCATCGATTCATGAATTCGCATCTTGCATCCAGAATCAATCAGAGACTCCTTTATTATCTATTTACAAGGAAGTTTAGAACACTTTGTATTCAAAGAGTGAGAAAAGCTTCTGCTTTCTCCAGTTCGGTCGGGAGATCAGAGATCGATTCCGGCACCTCTTCCAGACTCATCCCAAGCCACTGCTGGATATTTTCAGGTACCGGTTCAATCACCGATAGCCTGTGCTCATCGTCATCAAGTGACTTAGCGACTTGGTTAGCGACAAAGATCACCCGCTCAAGTAGAGGTGGGTCTTCCATCTCATGCAGGCTGTGATGGTTGCGAATACAGTTGATCAAGTTCTCAGGAAATTTCCACTTCTCCACCAAAATGGCGCTCATCTCTGCGTGGTCGAAGCCGAGTACCTGACGTTCGGCAAGATGCAGTGGAATCCCTTCAGCGCTCACCAGGTTGATCACCTCCTTGTATTGATCCTTTACCAGTTGAGCTGCAAGAATCACACCGATATCGTGAAGCAGCCCGGCAATAAAATAGTCTGTCAGCTCTGACTCGGGCACCCTCCTCCCCTTGGCGATCAGCTTAGCCAGAGTGGCGGTATTGAGGCAGTGCAACAGAAAACCGTTGCGATTAATGCCTGAGTGCTCCTCTTTCGGCAGTATGCCCATGGTGGTGATAGCCATGGCCACATTCTTGATGGTATTAGCGCCAATGTAGACAACTGCGTGTTTAATTGAGGTGATCTTCTTGGAGAGACCGAAATAAGCAGAGTTAACCAGTTTGAGTGTTTTCAGGGTGATGATCGGGTCATGTTCGATGACCGAGATCAGCTCCTTGGTGGAGAAGTTGATATCAGAACAGATCTGAATCACCCGATGGACGCTTTGGGGAAACGTCGGCATCTTATCAACCAGTCGTTCGAGCTTTACCTGATCAACACTCATGGTTTGCAGTTTTATTCCCTATCGGTAGTATGAAATCAGCCCCTTCCCAATAATCCCTGGGGGAACATGAAATCACGAGTTAACTTTAACTACTATCGGCAACTTATTGTATAACCTTAATATTATATTTTTACACCCTATAGATCTACGTACCGATTCAATGCTTTCCATCTGCCAAGTGCGCAAGGTAGAGCGCCAGTCCGAGGAAAGCGATCCCCCCCGCCAGATAAAGCAGATCCAGCGGTGACTCAAAATGCATACTGAGGGCGTACTCGAAGAAGCGCACCACCAGAATCATTAAGACCACTTTGGCAAGACGACCCTTCAGATCATCGAGACTATGGATCACCAACACCTGAGAGGCGTTATCCGCCAGCTCCGCAGCATCTATCTTACTGATAAACAGCTCATACAGCCCCATACCAAAAATCAGCAGGAAGGTAGCCAGTAGATAGCCATCGACGATCTCCACCACATGGGTGACTGTCTCACCACGTAACGCCACTCTCTCTGCCATTTCCAGACTGGGCGAAGCGTAGCTCACCAGATGGCTGACCATATAGAAGGCATCCACCGTTGCCATATAGAAGAGTGCAAAAGCACCAATTGTGGAAGCAACAACAGCCGCCAGCACAATATAGCGGCTGTTCCAAAGATAGCGTTCAAATAGTGTTTCCAAAGAATTTTTCCGGTTCAGTTCCAATCAAAATGTGTCCTATGAAGGATAGCATTATTGATCAGATCGCATAAGATAGTGCCCCACTCGACTGCAGCGAACAACCAACAGATGGCCGCCAAGACACTAATGATCCAGGGAACCACCTCTGATGCAGGTAAGAGCACGCTGGTGGCTGCCCTATGTCGGGTATTCAAACGAAAGGGTCTGAGTGTCGTACCTTTCAAGCCTCAGAACATGGCGCTAAACAGCGCCGTTACCCCGGAGGGTGGCGAGATTGGCCGCGCCCAGGCGGTTCAGGCACAGGCGGCAGGGGTGGCACCCCATGTTGATATGAACCCGGTACTGTTGAAACCAAATAGCGACACCGGATGCCAGGTGATCGTTCAGGGCAGCCCAGACAAAAACAACATGGAGGCATGGGGATACCACGATTACAAACCCCGTATGATGCCGGTGGTGCTTGATTCATACCATCGTCTCTCTGAGATCTATGACTATATCCTGGTCGAAGGAGCCGGTAGCCCGGCGGAGATCAATCTACGTGACGGCGACATTGCAACATGGGATTTGCCGAGGAGGTCGACTGCCCGGTTCTGCTGGTGGCGGATATCGACAAAGGGGGAGTCTTTGCCCATCTTGTGGGTACTGTGGAACTGCTCTCACCCTCGGAGCAAGCGCGCATCAAGGGCTTTATTATCAACCGCTTCCGTGGCGACATCTCAATTCTTGAACCCGGACTAAAGTGGCTTGAAGAGCGTACCGGCAAACCGGTGATCGGCGTACTCCCCTACCTTCATGGACTTCACCTGGAGGCGGAGGACAGTCTCGCCGGCAAAGGCGTAACCCCCACCTGTGAAAAGCCCTTGCGAGTGCTGGTTCCCTGGCTACAACGGACCAGTAACCATACCGATCTCGACCCACTCAACCTTCATCCCATGGTGGAGGTCACTTGGTGCAGGCCGGGTGATCCGATACCTGAGGCCGACCTGATCATTCTCCCCGGCTCCAAGAGTGTCCGCGCCGACCTCAATGGTTGAGAGGTCACGGATGGGATAAGGTGATCCAGCGCCATCTGCGCTATGGCGGAAAGGTACTGGGAATTTGTGGTGGCTTTCAGATGCTGGGAGAGATGCTGCATGATCCTAAGGGTATCGAGGGATCACCCGGCAGCAGCGCCGGTTTGGGACTTCTGGAGATGGAGACGCGACTGGAAGCGGAGAAACAGTTGCAGCTGGTTCATGGCCGACTAACCCTGGAGAACGCCGCTGTCAACGGCTACGAGATCCATATGGGGGTCTGCAGCGGCTCCGCCCTCGATACACCTTTTGTGGATATGGGAGAGGTGATGGACGGCGCTCTATCCAAGGATGGCCAAGTGGCGGGGACCTACCTCCATGGCCTGTTTGAAAATAACCAGGCGTGCGATGCCCTCCTGCGCTGGGCCGGGCTGGAACAGCCAAAGACACCCGATTATCGCGCATTGCGGGATGAAGGCATCAACCGGATAGCCGATGCCGCAGAACAATACCTCGATATCGAGCAGGTAATGGCGTTGGTTGATGCCTGACATTTTAGCAGTTGATCCGCATCCTTCTGGTGATGCCCGCTGCTTCTGCTATTCGACTTATCCTATGTCATAGAAAATGGGCGGCAACTATCAATTCTATGCTGAGAAACTTCCGGTTAATTCAATAATTGCCATTCCGGCGGAAGCCGGAATGGCAAAAAAGATGAGGCCCCCTAATCGGGGTGCACACTTCATGTCTTCTTATTATTTTATACTCGCCCAGAAACGGCACTCTCTGCCTGCCCCCATCATTCCAGAACTGCCATAGAGATTGATCTCTACAGGACAATACTTTTCAGGGTGCCCTTTATAGAACTGGCGGTGGGCTCTCAATCGAGAGTTACGAGTCAATTCCCACCCTGTAGAGTGCCGACTAGTCAGGTTGATCCCCCTGATCAACATTTTGTCTTTTTCAATGACAGCCCGAATCTGTCGCTCAAGAATGCGCAAGGCAACCTTATTCATGGTTTTTTTATTGGGCTCAGGCACACCCATCTCTTTCAAGTACTTTAGTGTGTAGTCAGGAATAGCTGTGGATGTCGGTGTATCCGGATCCCTTGACATAATAAAATCCCACTTCAATGAATCAAAGTCTTCCTTATGATTATCCTTAAACCCTTCACCGTGGGACATCACGTTGGTGATAATCGCCTCGACCTCCTTATCCTGTATATCCAAAAACTGGTTAACGTCTCCAGCCGTCATTGAGGCCGCCGCACCCTGGGCACTCTTTGATGCTTGAGCGTAGGCCAGCTCCAACCCTTTTTTCAAGTAAGTTGTAAATACCCCAGAACCCGGCAGTATATAGTTCAGCCCTCCTGAAAGTGCTGTTCCACACAGGTCAGCGATCATCTTCTGTGTAGCCAACTCCTTCTTGATCCTGGCATCACGAGCACGATACCACTCACGAAAATGCTTGAAACCGAGCCTGTGCCCCTGGGCCACAAAGTCCACACTGCGCCGAATATGCGCCCGTAAGGCATTTTCTGCTATCTGCAGATCCTGCTCAGTATCGCGCATATTCTGGGCCGTTACCGTGATCGTGCTGCCTGTTTCAAACTTAATAACTGATACATCTGAGGCAGCATCACCACCATCCAGGGGCTCAGCCAATACACTTTGGCCTGCCATTAATGATAGGGCAGCTGCAGTCGAAAGAAGAATATATTTCATCATCTTAGCCCTCTGGGAATTCATCAATAAAGATCACACTATCAGTCGTCTCAATACGACCAGACGAAAGGCTTTTACCTCCAGCCATTCGCCAATTTATTTGATAGGCATACCCTGTCTCATCTGTAGGCAATACAAGGTCAGCTGTTGTTGACATACCTGCATCCCCCTTGGGACGCAGCTTGACTTCACGTACACGCTCCTCTCCACCTGTCTTGTAGAACAATTTAACCGTTACCAGGCGCACACCCTTCTCTTTGATTAGATCGGGATCACCCTCCATTTCTACCGTATAGCGGCGATAAGGGGGGGCCAGGACAATGGAGTTACCAGTCTCAGATATCCACTCCTGATTAACAGCTGTGCCACCAAAAAAGTTCCAGTTGACCTTGTAGTCAAAATCCAGCCACTTCTGGCTGTTTCGATCATCCAGGCGGTTGTAGCTCAAGACAAACTTGTTGGCATTGTTGGAAAATCCGCTCTTGTCAATTCGTAAATCACGCAGTGTGAACTCACCATTTTCATGCCTCTTGCGCAATACGACACTGACCGTATTGACAAACTCACCAAAATCACGTCCCTCAAGACCATCCAGGGAAACAATCACATCATTGCGTGCGACTCCTGAATTGGTGATATCGAAGGTTTTGAACAGATCTTCATCGTCAAGGTAAGCGCTAAGATCACCAATATTCTCGTCAAATCTCAGCTTTTGGGTTGCAACGGTGTATTTATTAAGGTCAATTTTAAAATCACCCCGAACACGAGATTTTTTCATCTTATAAGAAGCAACCACCGAGATACTGGGTAAGGACTCCACCTCTTCAAGGTCTTTCTCATACTCTGCAGTAGCGGCCCTTTTCTTATCCGCCTCAGCCACCTGAGGGCTTAGTTCATCAGCACTGCTGTTAAAATCTGCTGCACGTTTTTCGCTCTTGGCCACCTCAGCCTCAAGACTTACAATGGTCTTTTTCGTTGCCTCATTGGGGTCGACTGGAGGATCACTCGGTACAGCTGTAACGAGTGATTCGCCTGCTACTCCAGCCCCCACAGTTGGGGTGGCTAGAGTAGCAGGTGGATCATTCGGCTTAATAGAAGCCTTTAACTCCGCAATACGATCCCTATAGCGCTGAGCACGAGCCGACTCATTCGCTGCCCTTTTTTTGTGATTTTCATACTTTGCATTTTGTCGCTCAAAACTCACCCTCGCCTCAGCTGCGGCACTATTTTTAACGGCTTGGGTGTCATTGCGTTTTTCTATCGCTTCATTGTCCTTACGCACCTCAGTTCTTGATGCCGTTAGTAATTTGCTCGCTTTATCGAGGAGATCAGCACTACTGGATGTTGAAGACGTCAACGCCTTGATCGCTGTCCCACCATTGGTCTCAGCCTTATCAAACATCATGGCACTGATCTTTTCGTAGGCCGCACTAATCAGTTTATTCATCTCCTCATCAGAGCCTACCTGTGTCAGCTTAATGGCACCGGACCTTTGGAGGTCATCAAAGGCGGTATCGATTTCAGCCTGGAGATAGGGTGTAGCCACACCAGCCTTGAATGCCTTGTGCTTGTATATGGTATCGAAATTGGCCTCCAACAGTGCCTGCTTGGGGGCTAGATATCCATCCATCTCCATCTCAAACGAGAATGAAATATCCGGCGCAGTACGGCGGAACGACTCCATTAAAATATCTGCACCCTTATTGGTAAGGCGCAACGAAACAGCCGCTTTTTCACCTTCAAAAATGGGCGCCTTTCCGGTACCGACAAGCTTATCGGTAAAATCACCCTGCTCATCAGCAAAAGATGAGACCAGGGAGAAGGTACCACTTTTAAAGTTCACCGGTCCTTTGAGTACACCACCAGGCACAACCTGGCTCAGTGCTTGTCGAGCATCATCGAGTACATCTTCAGGGACACCGAGCTTGACTACCGCATGCAGCACAGCACCACCCGCACTACGCCCATCACTTTCACTGATTGCGGGGTTTACATAGCGTAGAAAAGAAAATACCGGCTTATTGTTCTCGCGACGGTCCAGTTGTAGTTTGTCCGCCACATAGTAGAACTCATTGGGCTTATCCACGGCGGGAAATAGAGTAAGATCTCCCGCACGCACCGCCCTGTCTATCACCACCTGAGCCGCCGACGTGGCGCCCACGTGTAACATCACTGCCACCAGTGAACCAAACATCAGTTTGCGCAACATAGCTATCACTCCTTGACCGTCAGTCCATCAAATTTCGCCAACACATTGTCGCTATCGGTTTTAGCTGCATCTTTTGCCTCAGTGACCGGAGCATCATTCCCCTCTTCGGCACTCAGTAGAGGCGGCGGTATAACCGCATAGATATAATCATCATTTATCCTACTGTCCCAAGGAAGCGCCAGCTTGCCAAAGCGCTTGTGATTGAGAACAAGGCGGTATGCATAACCTGTAGCATTACGGTCGGTAAAAATCGTCTTCTGTGTCAATGGCTCACCTTTGGCGACAGAGAGGCTGATGGTCTCTTTCTGCTCCTTACCCAGACGTGAGTAGCGCACCTGCGCACTGACCCGGGTAAACCCACTATCAGCCAACTCTTCAAGATCTCCTTCAAGCTCGATCGTACGAGCCTTGAGAGGCGCTGCCAATGTGACACCTTCCCAATCCCCTTTCTTCCAGGAGGCATGCTTTGGCCAGGTATCACCTCCACGCAGACTCCACTGGGTCTTGTACTGATAGAGGTCGGAGCTTCGGTCGCTACCCCGAGCATAGGTAATTGCAGCACGTAGTCCCTTAGTGGCCAAAAACTCTTTATCTATTGTGACGCTGTCTTCAAACATGCCCGCAGAGCGGGGTTTTCTGACATTAACCGTGACGAAGTTAACCTGCTCTTCAAAGATCTTCTGTGTATCAGCGTCAACCAGGAACATGATATCGCGCCAATCGAAAAACTTGTCGCTCAGAATCACCTCCTGTACTGCGCTCGGATCACCCTTCACGTCGTCATACCAATCTTTAATATTGCCGACAATCTGGAAAGGCCAGCGCACAGAGAGTTTATAATCCATACGAAATACCTGGCGTTTTTGTGCCATCAAGGTATTGATCTTCTCTATGTTGTAGGTGTAACTGTTACCCTTTTTTATATCTGGAATCCCTTCATCCTCATCCTCATTAGCGGTTCTTGGAGCCGGTGCCTCCGTAGTGGGTTGACTCATAGAGGAGATGAAGTAATTGATAAAGGCCTCACGAATACGATTGACCCTCTCATCGGTATAGTTCTCTTCAAAGTCAAAATCGATATACTTATTCTCCATCAAATATGAGAACTGATTATGGATCTCCTCATAGGTGTAGGTAACTGTTTTTTTCCCACGACACCCTCCCCACACATAATAACACCAACCATTTTTCCCTCTTGTTGTTGTCGCGGTGTACTCTACATCAATCTTTTCTGAATTCTTCTGGATCTTCGACCAGTCGATCACCACCCTGCCTTTGGCAGCAGGCAGCTGGGTGTCATAACCCATATTGAACGCCACCGATATATCACCTACGGCGGTATCACTGTCTAATGTGGCAAATAACAACTGCGCCCCATTTGCAGTCAATCGGGCTGCCGCTGCCGCCTTGCCGTTTGGCTGCAAGGGCGCGCTACCCGAACCGATCAACGACTGAGTCATCGTATCGTCTTTGAGGGTGGCTGAAATGATATCGAAGGTTGGGTGATCGCCACTGGCAGGGCGCATGGGTACCGCCCCTTTTAAACGCCCCTTTGAGTCGACTTTCTTTAGCGCAGTCTCAAGCTCTCTGGTCTGTTTTGTAGAGAGCCCCCAAGTCATAAGAAAATGGATCAATCCACCTGATACCCCTCCATTTTCAGCATTTTTGTCTGTAATGAATTTCATCATCACAAATTCAGGGCGTTTTTTGTTGTTAAGGGCTACCCCTGCTTTAGGTGGCAAATAATAGTAATCAATTTTTCCTCCGCTTGATCTTACGGCACCAATCAAACTGACATCTGTACCATCCTTCAATTTAACCGTGATGCGCTTGTTATCATCCAGCACCAAAGCAAACGCATTCCCCATCCCAAGCAGCATGGTCACCGTTATAAGTGCCAATACCGTTCCCATATGACGTATTTTTTTCCGTTCCATTCTATTCGCCTCCTGATTCAATCCACATTAACCACCCATCTTTAACCACAGTTAAAAATAGGTTTATGCACTTATTTATCCCTGAGGGGGGATCTCGTCTAAAAAGAGGTAACCCAAATTATCGGTTTTTTTAGCAGTGATCCTTGTGCCATCTCGAAATACCCAGGTGATATCGTAACGATACTCAAACACGCCATTTGGCATTACCAACTCGGCCTTGGGTAAGGCTGCCCCAGATTTCACTCTGATCGGCGGGAGAGAAGTCACCTTCTCCTCGCCGAAGAGGTCGTGGCGCAGACGCACAGATACCAAGCGCACCCCCTTAGCGACGAGAGCGTCCATATCGGCATCGAGAAAAATATCACGCCGTTCATAGGGGGTCGCCAAGGCAATAGAGGCATCATCCGAGCTATCCAGCCCGAGCTGTACCCTTCACCGCCTCTGAACTGCAGGATGTTTTATACTCAAAGTGTCGCCAGGATTCCTGGCTTGTATCACCGACACCACCGTAGACCAGAGGGCCCTGTGTTTTTGTGATATCTGCCGTGCGTGCATCAATCCGCAACTCCTGCAGAGTAGATTGACCGTTATCATGCAGCTTACGCAGTGACACCAGTACACTCTCAACATAGCTCTCAAACTCAGGAGCCAAGGCACCATCAACAGTGACAAATACTTTCCGTTGGGCAAAGGTCATATCACCACCGACATTTACCACCTTAAAGTAGCGAGCATCCTCGCCGTATTGGTTATATAGGGCACCAACATTCGCCGTAAGCACACTACTACGCTTCAGCGTCACCCGTTTATCAAAGGCGAGCCGTGTTTGACCTTCGCTGCGCAGATCATTCAAGCGAAAGCCTGCATTGACAGAGTAGCTACCCATGCCACTGGCGGAGAGTGCCGTTGTGGTTAGGCCTGAAATCGCACTGCTAATAGCACTTGAAAGATCATCCTGCTGCTCTGGTGGTGCCTGTTTGATGCTGATCGGCTGAAACATCAACTCCAATGCCTTGCTATGAACAACCTCGATCAGTTTCTCCATCGCCACATCATCGCCATTGACCTTTAGCTTGATGGCGCCATCCTGGACGGCCTCGTCAATGGCATACTCGGCCTTGGCTGTAACCACATAGATCGTCCCACCCAGAGAGGCATCCATACTCTTACGAGTTTTCTCCCAGTCAATTACCATTTCGGCATCAAAGGCATCTGAGAGACCTGAGAACTCCAGGTTGAATACTACGGATAGATCCGGGGCCATACTTTGAAATGAGGCAAGCAAAATGCTGGCCGCTTCCGGAGTCAACTTAAACGAGAGAGGTATCCGACTGCCCTCCATGACTGGGGCACGGTCGGCCGCAAGCATACTGGTTGCCGACTGCCCATCGGTGAGGGTTGAAGAGACCACAGAGTACTCGCCTCTGTCATAGAGGATAGGGGCCATGATCTCGACACTGTCATTCTTCAGCTCTTCACGCAGTGTTGTTTGCGCGGTCTCGATCATCTCGGCGGGGGTATCGTATTCAACCATCAAATGAACGATGGCACCGCCATCGGCACGACCTATAGTATTGACCTTATCCTCTGTATCACTATCCTTTTGACTATCCCCAAAAACGAAGAAGGTGAAGGAGAAAAGAGGCTCAGCTTTTTCATTAACTGCAACATGTGCGCGAGCTGGAGCGTAGTAAAACCTATTTGGGTGGCCCAACTCGGGGAATACCCATAAGCCAGCGACTCGCCGACCCTGATCCAAAAGCAGCTGTCCGGCAACAACGTCAAAGGCACTTACACAAAACAGAGTGACAAACAGCCACACGATATAGCGTTTCATTGTCTAGACACCTTTCCATCCAGCCAGACTGAGTCAGGAGCAAAGACCGTCACCAGTGAACCATCAAGTTTACTGAGTGGCTCTGCTGCACGACCTTTTCGTGTGTGCCAGATAATTTGACTCACCACAGCTTCATTCTGATCATGATAGATAACCAGCTACGCGATGGATCGCTATCACGTGCACGCACCATCTCCTCTGCCACCACCCTTGGTTTTCCATTGAGTATCGAAAGTAGGCGTAACTCTGCAGCGATGATTCCCATACTTTTAAATTCAGAAGGGTCTGCTTCGACATAAATGGAGTGCCGTTGTAATGGCGGCACCAATGGCAGCGAGGGCCGATTTGTTTTTATCCAGTCGGTATTATTCTTGGGCGACTTGATCACATCTCCATCACCGCGCAGATTCCAGGCCACGCGATACTCATAGTGATTCCAACTATCGCTCTCATCGCCTAGTCGCAGTAGGCGAAAGCTATCTGTCACCTTGCCCTTTGAAACTGAGGCAGAATCAAACACCATGGTTTCGGTAAACGCAGGCATGTTGCCCTTGGCTTGGCGCCGAACATTCACACTGACACTATTAAACAGATCTCCAAAGCCTTTAACGAAACCACCATCGAGTTGCACAACGACATCCTGTGATGAGAGTGCAGAATCATCGGTGCTGACAACCTTGAAGTGACGGCTTCGCATCTCCTCATCCAGTTCCTGATAAAAACCACCAAGATTACCTGCAGTATCAAAGGGCACACGAACTACCGAGGTCTTGGACAGGTTAAGAGTGAAGCTCCTATTGACCACATCACTGCGCTTTTTCATTGTGAACTGGTCATCAGAAATGTAGCGGGGATTTTTGCTTCCCCCGAATACTTTGGAAAAGAAACCAGTTTTCTGGCGTCCGGCAAGCTGACCTGATTCAACCCCTGCTTCACGCGCTGGATCCTTCGCCCATCCAGCCTTGCGATCAAACATGATGTCTACCAACTTGTCGGTAATCAGATTAACAATACGTTCCATTGACTTGACATTGATACCAGTACCTTCTGACTGATCGAACACCTCAACTTTAATGGTGTTGTCATCAATCAGCTGATCTGTGATATCACGGAGCTGACGTTTGGTATAACCCTCCTGCACATTATCAACGATAGACTTGTGCTCATATATCTTGCTCATTTCGGCTTTGACAATAGCGTTATAGCTTCCACCTTCGCCTCATAATAGCCATGCACCCCGACAGAAAGATCTGCGGTACTGCCGGTCAGACTATCCCACAACAATGTTGCCTGTGTGGCTGATAGCCGAGCTGCGATAGCGGCCTTGGACCCCGGTGTAAATGGAGCAACACCACTGCTGATAACCTTGCCGGGAACAAATTCTGCCCCTTGTGTTGACTCCTCGGTGAGTGTTGCAGAGATCACCTCAAAACTACCCTCCCGACTACCCTTGTCATCAGCCTGGGCAAACAGGCGAACCGGTCCACCCAATTTGGCGCCAGGACGTTTTTCTTCCAGTTTTTTCTGCAGTGCCTTAAGCCTCTTTTCTGGAAGTTCAAAACCCACCAGCGCATGGAACAATCCCCCGGCTGATCCGTCCTCCTTACCGACATACTTCATAATCAACAGTTCGAAGTCACCTGCTTCATTGGTTGTCAGACTCAGGGTGGGTGGCAAATACTCATAGACTGCCTCATTCTCAACCGTCTGCAGTAACTGCACACCATCGATATTGATACGTCCCATGTCATAGTGAACCAGGGCCTGAGCCGGCGTGAATAGAAAATACAAAAGCACAGCCGATGTCAGACGATTGAAAATTCGCATCATTTCTCTCCTTGAATGCTACCGGATATATCAAGTGGACCAGACCAACCCCCATGTTCAAGCCATGAGCCTTCACGTTCTTCACCGGTGGCAAGTACTTCAGTGATTCGATAACGGAACGGGGTTGAAAAATCTACCGCAAATGGAAACCTGACTCGCCGCTTTGTGACTTCAGCTGCATCCCTACTGAACGCCACCTGCTGGCGCGTATGCCCACCCACAACACCTGAGGCCTCTACTTCCAGCTGCTTTTCGAACAGTGGAGCATCCGGCTCATCTCTGAAATCGAAACAGTAGACATCGAGCACAGGATATCCAGGTGGCAAAGTGTCATTGATATCAATTTTCTGAATACGGTCAGGATATTTTTCAGCATCCACCCTTATGGGCAAAGCGCCAGCCAACACCTGCAGTTGCTGAGGAGTCGATTCCGAATGATCTCCTGTGTTTGCAACCACATCCGAAGGTAAATTACTGGTCACATCATCTTGCAATCTATCCCATGCATCACTCCAGAAGCTGTACTCTAAACTTACCAAAAGATCACCCGCCCCCCATCTGGAGAACATCAATTGGGCAGTGGCATCATCAAGCCGCACCGAGTACTCACGGGCACGCCAAAAACTACTGGCAGACTCCGACTCAAGAGGCTCAAGCGCCCCTTGATCCAGACCCTGTGGCTCCTGCTCAAGAGCCACCAACACCAAAGATGCATCGAGGCGGGTTACGGGCATAGGGAGCACTCTGACCCGCCGTCCATCACGCCGCTTCAGAAAACGTTTTACAGATGAGAGGAGTTTTGGCGCCGGGCGCTGCATCTCAAGCCGGGCACGGAACAGGCTCTTGAGTCGACGTGCGCCTTGATCGCCCATCACAGCTGTTCCGGTATAGCGGGTAACGAAGAGATTAGCGTCCACACCACCGTCACTACGGCTGGCCAACTGTATCCCCTGCGGCAGATAATAATAGATACCGTTTTTTTCACGATCTGGTATTACTTGTAGCCCCTCGATACGCTCTATAGCGCCCATCTCTGGATAGGCATGCACCAGACCACTTATCAACAACAGCAACAAGAGTGCCGAAGCTCGCTCGCAGAAAATGCGTTGCATCGTCTAGAGCTCCTCGGTCGATTTACCGATTGACTGTTCTACTTGATGGGAACCAATAATGATTCGCTGACTATTTGCGGGTAGCCAGTTAACACCTTCGACCATACGCCCATCCGGCAGTATCAGATCGATGGCAAATTCCAGCAACGGCGAATCATCATCTGTTGTTGTAGTGCCGATAAGGAATACCGGCTCGACCTTCTGCTCTGAACGATCCTCAGCCACAAAAAGAATGGGCCCCTCTTTCATGGTACGATCAGCGGTATCGAAAAACTGCGAGCGTGTACGTATCTGCAGTTCTACCGCACCGACATCCTCCAGTGGAGTCAAGGCACGAAAGGTCACAGCTCCCGCATCCGGCCAAAGATCACCCGTAAGAAGAGTATCGAGAGTCGTTTTTACACAGGTTTCGCAACTACGGTCAATATCGTACTCAACCCACATACGTAACGCCTTGCTATCGACTTGTCTGGGAACATGTCGCGCATCGATATTTATCCTGGCCTTCTGAGGTACAGAGACATCACCTAGTGACCATGAGTAGACAATGGGACGATTACCCTCAAGCATCAGTGTGTGCAGGTTACGCAGACGGATAGGGAAAGGCGTTCGATTGGTCACCTTAGTATTGCGACTCCAGCCAAGACTGCCGTAGACCTCTGGCTCATCGATCTGTATCGATACCGGCACATTCACCTGAGCGCCACCTGCCACCGGAGGAACAAAGGTCGCTTCGCCACGGATACCGAAGCTCTTCAACTGCAGCTTCATATTCTGTGCCGTTACCTGATCGGTGACCCAGGAGAGTTCAATCACCTCCAGCGCATCTGAGAGACCCGTAATTGCAATCTGATCCGCTGGAATACCAAAACCAGATGTACCACTCAGATCACCCTTGGCCAGAGATATCTGTGGAGGTGCAGCTAATGGAAAAGGAGCCAGCTTGACAAATTTAAACCGTGGATTGCGTTTACTGGCTTTCTCCAACAGGGTAGAGGCCATATCAATCTCTTGACGGTCCACATGGGCAGACAGCAGCGCCGCCATACGCACCTTTGGCTCAGCGCCATCGGCAGTACGCTCATAGTTAATGCGCAATCCCAGGCCAAGCCCGCCCGCCTGTGAATCATCCAGAGGAGACCATAGCCACGGGGAACATAGTAGTAATACCCACTTGCCGAATTCTTATCGGCAAACACGCTGGAGAGTAGGCGCAGCACCTCACCATCGGACAACGCCACATCAGACTCCAGTCCGTCAAGGAGATCCTTGTTATTTAGTACCGGCTCAAAACTCGGATCAGAAGCCCCTTTATTTGGATTGGGTACCGCAAACTTGAACTTGTCGATAGGTATACGCTTAAACGTGGGCAACTTGGCAATGGTCTTGGCATTCTCAATCTGTAATAGTTGATTAGCCTTTATCAGAGTATTGAACTGCACCTTACCAATGCTCACCTTCGAGCGATTCACTGCAACCGCAGGGCGTTTTCCACGATCAACAGATAAAGGCTTTACCGATGTCGACAAGGGGCTAAGACGCGTTAGTGGGGTTCTGCGCACCAACGGAACCCGCAAGGTAGCTGTTCGACCGATCGGTGTAGGTCTGGCACCAGGATTGCCGGAGGCCAGCTTGCGTTTTAATCCTATGGCCCGACCAATCGGTTCAGCGACCACATGAACCACCTGATTCTCAGGCGCCACCGCTTTTGAAAAGCGCTTATCCAATGCATAGATATTGCGCCGCAGGGCAAGACGTTTTCCCACCTGTGACAGCTCAAGCACCAGGCGTGCTGAGCGCACTTCAAAGCCCTCTGGCATATTATCTTTAAGGGAGAGTGTAAGAGGAAGCGCTTGGCTTGCTGAATCACCAGCCGCCGGGACAATAGTCTTGCCACTAACAACCATCTTCAGGCGTTTGCGGCTGGAATCCTCAAGATGAGCACGCACCTCACTACCCTGAAGCCCGTGCAAAGTGACATTGACCACCAGTTCATGCTCAGTGGAACTGCGCACAGTAACGCTATCGACGTCACCTTTGAGTCGATCATCTTTATCGGTAAGGAGGGATCCGAGCAGTCCACCGACCGCTCCTTCCAGTGCATCTATCGGGGCTAGGATCCGGCCCTCAAGATCATCGGCCAATGCAGCACTGGAAAGTAGAATTGCAGCAAAGAAGAGCGCAATAGATTGCATATACCTAGTCCTTTAGAAGTGAACCATAATCCTTAACTTGAAAAATCACCTTAGCAAAACACGCCAAGAAACACAATAAACCAAATCGGACCGGAACAGCCGGTAACGCCCGATTATCAAGCGTTGCGGGATGAGTGGATCAACCGGATAGCCGATGCCGCAGAACAGCACCTCAATATCGAGCAGGTGAGGACGCTGGTTGACGCCTAATCGTCAAGGGAGACTCTGATCCAGTCTGGTTAGGTTTAGGCTGATCCCTACATGGATGTAGGTTATGAGGCAATGCAGGAGCAATTGCCCAGATAAAATTGTTCCAATTTGTTTCGAAGTGAGCGGTAATAGCCACTCTATTGCTGCGATCTTCGGAGCGAATTGGGACAATTTTAGCCCGCGTAAAGCAATCATGACTTGATCAGAGTCTCCCTAGAGGTGTAGATTCGCGCATACTGTCGGCCACAGATAATCAACACACATCAGACAAGCCAATGTCTCCAACCCACTACAGCCTGACGTTTTCACTGCTGGCACACGCCCTGCTGCTGATTCCTGTGGTGGCTGCCCTCCCCGATGGCAGTGATCTGTCTGATACCGCTCCCAATTCAATCAAAGTAACCATCCAGCGACCGGCCACCAAGCCAACAGCATCACCTGCCACTGCATCCCCGAGAGCCACTGAAAGCAAGCCTGAACACTCTGCGGTGACAATCTCCCAAAAGGTAGATGCCGCCCATTCCAGACGTTCCACACTGCATCCGACATCGTCTGAGACAGCGAAAAAACCGGCACCCGGAAAGAGACAGGAGAATAGGTTGGCAAAAATGGTAGCGGACAAGAGAATATCCTCGTCTCCCACCAGACTGGCATCGTCAAAGTTGAGTAGTGCACCGGTCCAGCCGAAAACGGCAACAGTGCCCACTGTTACTGAGACTGCCGCTATTAACACCATCAACAAGCTACCGACAACCGCTTCTGGTAACTTGCGCAAAAACCCCCCATCAAATAGGCACCAGATCGACCGTATAGCAGAGATCGAATCACTCTACCGAGCGAGGCTCGAGCAAACCATCGCGTCAGCAAAAAAATACCCCCTATGGGCCGTAAGAAGGGCCTTCAGGGTAAAGCCAGAATCGGTTTTACCGTCTACCGTGACGGTCATATCGAGCAGATTCAATTAATTGATGGCTCCGGCCATGAGATTCTTGATAGGGCTGCTCTGGTCACAGTCAGCGAAATCGGAAGTGTTCAACCAATTCCCACAGAACTGGCCCGCCTACAATGGTCATTCAAAGTACCCCTCAACTTCTACCTCAACTGAAATCTCCGCTTGCAACCTGCCCCACCCATCGTAAAATGCATATTCGGAACGGTACCCAAATATGGGTTAGGAGGATGATTCATCCTCTAAATAGGGAACTGAGATATAGAACCTAAGTCTGTCACTCCATGACGGATGCAGGTTAAACCTCGACTGTCCCCGCAACTGTGAGCGAGTAGTCCTTCTCCAAGATGCCACTGACGCAACTGCGTTGGGAAGGCGGAGGAGGATGTTGATCCGCAAGTCAGGAGACCTGCCATTCCCGCGTCGCATATCTGGTGAACGGGGTATTCAACAGAGCGGTAACCCGTTTGTCGACGCATTCAGGCGAACTTGCATGAGTCGGGCAAGTGCTTGTGTGCAGTAGTGACCGGATGTGCTCCGTTCCACCCTCCCCACAAGCCTCTTCTCTGCCTTCTTGTAGCTCGTCACCATAATGTGTGCCTAACGGGGCTCTCTGACTCATTTCTGTCACGCCTCTAACCACAAGCCGCAGCGGCTTTCTCTTTTGCCAAGCGACTGCTGGATTGGCGCACATCAAACTACAACTGTTTGATGGAGATAGAATGCGAATTACAAAGCAGTACCCCTTAAGTCTCAGTGCCTTAACGGCGCTTTCCCTATTTATCCCCCCCGCTCAGGCGGCTGATGAGTTACAGACCGTCAATGTCACCGCTGAACGTATAGCTAAGACAGCAGATGAGACACTCGCTTCAGTCACCGTGCTGACTCGTAGCGATATTGAGAAGAGCCAGTCCAAATCAATTGATGAACTGCTCAACGGTCTTCCCGGTATCACTATCGATGTTAATGGCGGCTACGGCAAGAACACCAGCGTCAATATTCGTGGTACCAATAACAAGCATGTGCTGGTGTTGATTAATGGCATACGTATCGGGTCAGCCACCCTTGGATCTGTGGCCTGGCACCATCTGCCGGTGTCCCAGATAGAGCGTATCGAAGTGGTTCGTGGTCCCCGATCACACCTCTACGGCTCTGAGCCCATTGGCGGTGTGGTTCAGATCTTCACGCGTAAAGGAAAAGCGGGTACTACGGTTATTAGTGCCGAAGCAGGTACCGGCTCAAATGGAACTCATCAGCTGCAGGGGGGAGTCAGCGGTGGCGACCAAAACACCCATTACAGTCTCCATCTGTCGCATTTTACTACCGACGGAATCGACGCCACCGTCGGCAATAATCCAGACCGGGATGCTACACCAACACTTCTGTCAGTGGCACTCTCAGCCACCAGTTTGCCGGCGGTGCAGAAATTAAACTCAATCTACTGCGTGCCCAGGGCGAGAATGAGATCGACCGTGTTGCCTCCAATCTCTACGACACCGAATCCTTGCAACAATCCCTTGGTGCAGAACTCTCTTTTATGCCACTGGATTGGTGGGATCTCTCTCTGAGCATCGGTCGCAGCTGGGACAAGTACACCGAGTATCTCAACGGCGCCAAAGGCGATGTTTTCAACACCACCAACTCCCAACTCAATTGGCAGAACGATCTAATGGTGAGTGACAGCAAGTGGTATCACTGGGGATGGATCTGTTTCGTGATGAGGTGAGCGGCACCCAGAGCTATACTGTCACTTCCAGGGATAACAGCGCGGTCTTTGCCCAGTACCAGCAAGAGGTCGGTGATGCGGGCATCACAGCCGGACTCCGGCACGATGATAACGAAACCTTTGGTGGGCACACCACCGGCAGCCTAGGCTTCCGCTACAACATGTCCAGCAGTATGGTGTTAACTGCCTCCTATGGCAGCGCTTTCAAGGCACCCACATTCAACGATCTCTACTGGCCGATCTACGGTAACGCCAACCTCAAACCGGAAGAGTCGAAAAGCTACGAAATTGGATTGAGCGGCAACAACAGCGGCATCACCTGGAGCGCCAATCTCTACCGCACCCGCATCACCAACCTGATTGACTGGGCCTGTGTGGTCAACTGCAGTGATGCAGACTGGGCCAATGACCTTTGGCAACCTTCCAACATCAACAGTGCCAAAATCAAAGGGCTGGAGCTTTCAGCGGCAACAGAAATCGCCTCCTGGCAGGTCAATGGCAGTCTCAATCTGCTTGATCCAAGAGATGGCATCACTGACAATCAGCTACGTAATCGCAGCAAAAAGAGCTTCCGTCTCGATGCCGACCGCTCCTTTGGGCGCAACGATATCGGCGTCACTTGGCGGCTACAGGGCGAGAGTTACAATGATGCCGCCAACACCACCCGCCTCCCCGGTTTTGGCTGATAGACCTACGTCTGGCTCACAAACTCGATAAAACATGGCGAATCAAAGGGCAGGTTAAGAACCTGTTTGATCAGCAGTACCAGACCAACAGTGGTTACAATCAACCAGGACGGGAACTATTTGTATCCGTCGCTTATCAGCATGAGTAAGAGGTGAAAAGCGGGACGCAGAGATCGCAAAGGATACGTAGAGTGTGCAGAAATTGGTGGTTTAAAATCAACGCTTTTCTCCGCGTTCTCTGCGCCTCCTCTGCGCTCTCCGCGTCTTGCTTTTTTGTTTCTGGACAGATACCAGGTACGCAAAACCTCCGAGTAATTTCTATTTTCTCTGCGACCTCTGCATATACTTTGTACTCCCTGCGTCCCGGCTTTCTGTTTCCTGACAGGTAATAAACATCACTATGACCATCGAGCAAAAACACAGCGTCAGGATGCAACGAAAAAAGTCCGTGGTAGATGAGGGCATCAACCGAGCTGACCGGGATAAAGGCCTTCTCCTTGTTCATACCGGCAACGGTAAAGGGAAGAGTAGCTCCGGTTTTGGCATGCTCGCCAGAGCCCTGGGGCACGATATGTGCGTTGGTGTGGTGCAGTTCATCAAAAGCCCCGGCTCTACAGGTGAAGAACGCTTCTTCCGTCGTCAGGCCAATGTTGAGTATCACTCATCGGTGACGGCTTCACTTGGGAGACCCAGAACCGGGAGCAGGATATCGCCACTGCCCGCCTGGGCTGGGTACAGGCGCTGAAGTTGTTGGGTGATAAAAAGATCGAGCTGCTGCTTCTGGATGAACTCAATATCGTCCTCAACACCCACTACCTGCCCCTGGAAGAGGTGCTGGAAGGGCTTCATGGCCGTAGTGAAGGCCAGCATGTTATTGTCACCGGTCGAGGAGCCCCCGCTGAGCTGATCGAAGCGGCGGACACCGTCACTGAGATGAAAATGATAAAGCACGCTTTCAAGAATGGCATCAAGGCACAGCAAGGGATCGAATTCTAAAAGTGAAGCGTTGCCTACTCTCTCTGTTGATCCTTCTGCTGACTGTGGTCGCTATCGCCCATGCCGGTGACAGACCCGGCAAGGTGATATCCGCAAATCTCTGTACCGACCAGCTACTGCTGCTTCTCGCGGACCCGGAGCAGATCGCCTCCATTACCCACCTTGCCCTGGAACCCAGCAGTTCCTACATGGCAGAGGCGGCCAAACGCTACCCTATCAACCACAGTCAGATCGAAGAGTTACTGGCACAACAACCTGACCTGATCGTTACCGGTGCATTTACCAAGCGCAGCATGGTCGAGTTGATGCGCAAGCTGGGGTATCGTGTAGAGGTCTTTTCACCGGCCACCAATATCAATGAGATCCGTGAAAACATCCGGCGTATGGCCGGGCTGCTTGACCAGAGCCCACGAGGAGAATCCTTGATCGCACAGATGGACAAGAGGATCGAACAGGCCACCGCCAATCTTCCGGACAGACCCATCGGCGCCCTCTTCTACCAGCCACGCGGCTACACCAGCGGCAGGAACACCCTCCACGATGAGGCGTTAACCCTCTCCGGCTGGCGTAACATCTCCGCCGAGCAAGGTATCAACGGCTACAACTCCATAAGTTTGGAGACGGTGTTACTCGCCAGACCACAACAGTTCTTCACCTCAGCCTATGCACCGGGATCAACCTCCCTGGGGCAGAAACAGCTGGAGCATCCGGCGTTGAAAAAGATCGCCGCCGGACGGCCGATGATCGACATCGATTTCCGCTACTGGATCTGCGGCGGTCCGATGATCGCTGACGCCATCGAACGGCTGGCGGAGATACGTCGGCAGTGAGTAATATCGACATAAATACCGGACCGGAGTTCTCCCAGAGAACGCTCATTACTCTGTTTAGCCTGCTGATCGCCCTCCTGCTTGTGGTCTCCCTGTTTCTCGGCACCAATCCGATACCGGTTTTTCAAGCACTACGGGAGAGTCTTGGCGACTCACCCTCGGTCTACTCACTGATCATCACCGAAGTGCGCCTGCCACGCGCCCTGATCGCCGCCGTTGCCGGGGCCACCCTGGGACTCTGCGGTGCGGTGATGCAGGGTCTGCTGCGCAATCCCCTGGCCAGTCCGGGGCTTATCGGCAGCTCCAGTGGGGCAGCCTTTGGCGCCGTTGCGGTGCTCTACTTCGGCCTCGGCGGCAGCTTCTGGCCCGCCCTGCCCATGGGTGGCATGATCGGCTCATTGCTGGCGATGCTGCTGGTCTATCTGCTGGCGGGGCGTGACGCTCCATCGTCACCCTTATCCTCGCCGGTGTCGCCATAAACTCCATGGCCCTGGCGATGATCTCGCTGCTGCTTAACCTGGCACCCAGCCCCTATGCGGTACGGGAGATGGTGTTGTGGATGCTCGGCTCTGTCGCCAACCACAGTCTCAATGAGTTCTGGATCATGCTGCCGGGCACCCTCCTCGGCTGGCTGCTTCTTCTCGGCCATGGCCGGGCGCTGGATAGCCTGACCTTGGGAGAGGACACCGCCCGTTCCATGGGTATCAATATTGTCCGTCTACGCTGGAAACTGTTTCTTGCCGTGGCGCTGGCGGTAGGTTCCGCCGTCTCTGTCACCGGCGCCATCGGCTTTATCGGTCTGGTGGTGCCCCATCTGCTCAGGCCTCTGGTCGGTTATATGCCGGGCAGGCTGCTGCCGGTGAGCGCTCTGGGTGGTGCGGCCATGCTGCTGCTGGCGGATATCGCCGTGCGTCTCTTACCGGCGGGCACCGAAATCAAGGTGGGCGTACTCACCTCTCTGGTGGGTGCCCCCTTCTTCCTCTACCTGATACTCAAGACCCGGCGGGTAGCACTATGACTACCCTGATCGGTGAGAACATCTCAGTCGCTTTCGGTGGCCAACCGATACTGCAGCAGACCGACATCGAACTAAAGCAAGGTGAACTACTCGGGCTTATCGGTCCCAACGGAGCAGGCAAGACCACCCTGCTGCGAATACTGGCCGGATTGCTTCAGCAGAGCAGCGGCAGAGTCACGCTGGATGGAGATGATCTAAGCCGAATGGATCCGGTGGTACGCGCACGACAGATCGCCTATCTGGCGCAGAATGGTGAGGCTCACTGGCCTATTCAGGTTGAACGGCTGGTTGAACTGGGACGTACCCCCCACCTCGGCAGCTGGCAACATCCCGGTGATAAAGACCGGGCGATCATCATTGATGCACTGAAATCCACCGATACCTGGGGCTTACGTCATCGCCGATTCACCACCCTCTCCGGGGGCGAACGGATGCGCGTGCTGATAGCCCGGGCGTTGGCGGTGAAACCTCAAATACTCTTGGCTGATGAGCCAGTCGCAGCACTCGATCCCGCCCATCAACTTGATGTCATGGGACTACTTCAAAAACATTGCCGCGATGGGGGCAGTGCCGTTGTCGTACTTCATGACCTCACTCTCGCTTCACACTTCTGTGACCGCCTACAACTCTTGCAGGAGGGAAAAACTGTCGCCGTTGGCAGTGCCGATTCGGTGCTCAGTGAAGAGAACCTGCGCACAGTTTATAACTTGGCAGTAAACAGCAGCCTGGATGGAGTTGGCAAGCTGCTCTCACTGCCATGGGCATCCACTAGCAAGAGATCTGAAAGCTGACGATAGTATGCCTAATCAGTTCCTATAGCCTTTGTGACACCCCTTACAACTCTTTCCAAGGGCACCGAAGGCCTGCTTTATCTTCTCCATGTCACCACCGGCGGCAGCACCATAAAGTGCCTTACCGGCCTGTTGCAGATCCTGATACTTGGCAGTGAAATCTTCGAGGGCCATCCAGATCTCGGGTAGCGCATCGGTCTCACCCATGTCAGGACCCTCTGAAAAACCGGAAATAAATGTGTTGCAGAGCGCTTTAGCTATTGTCGCCAAGTGCCTTATTTCTGATATTCGTCCACTCTTTTAGTCGGTTCTGGATCAGCAGCATCCCATCGAAATAAGGGACTACCTTGTTGCGTTTAATGATGTCTCTACCTTCCGGCCCCAGAGCAAACTTGATGAATTCATTAGCCTCTTTGCTGTTCTGTGACTGAAAATTGTAGGTGAGAAAGAGAGGCCGATAGAAAACGTATTTACCTTGGCGTATGTTCTCAAAGGAGGGGTCAAATCCCTCAAGCTTTAAGATTTTTACATCACGTTTGTAGGCACTGGCAACACCTGTTACTGCGATGGCATTGACATTGGTTTCAGTTGCCTTTTCAAGAGGACCGGAAGATTTGTATGTATGCTTGCTTTTGAACTCCTGATTGATGTTATCAAACAGATGTTCACGCAAAGTGTAGCCGACACCGGAAATCGTACCTTGTCGTATTAACAGATCAATTCCAGCCTTCTTGCCGCCTAGCTGGGACCAGTTGGTTATCTTTCCCAGGTAGAGATCTCGTAGTTGCTTTAATGAGACGGACTCAATGGGATTGTCTTTATGAGTAATAACGACCAGGGCATCCCATGCCACGGGGATCATCTTGGCCGCAACCTCTTCACGGGTTCTGCCCAAACGGTAGCGGCAGGCGCCACCGATATCCGCCTCTTTGGCAGCGATGGAGCGTATCCCTTTGGTGGCACCACCTCCGGCGATGGTAATTTCGGTTCCGGTCTTGGCTTTATAGGCCTCCGCCAGATCCGCCATAAACGCTTTGCGTGTAATACCGCAACCCACCCAAGAGAGTTCCAAAGCCTGGGCGGCAATTGGAAGGCCTAGCAATGCAACGAGGGCTAGGGAACCAATAGTGCGTTTAGTTCGATTCATGCTCATTCACTCCATTCTTGTTGAGCAATCCACACTTGCTGATATGCCTTTACTTTTGTAGTAGTTGTGGGAATGAATATATCGCTATTGTAAGAAAACAAATACTAAGGAAAACCACAGGTGATTTTCCGGTTAGTGTGAGGCGTTGGTCGGGTGATGAGAGTACGACTGGCTATTTCCTGAGTAATTTACTAGGATATAAACAACCAACCTTATATCCCATGCAGGAACCGAGATCTTTAGAATCTGGTGGAGTCTAAGAAGCTGCATCTAATGGTGCTTACCGTTACCGGTGGCGAATGATCGCGAGCACAGAGCAGGATCATCAGCGCCTTTCCACGTATAAGATAAAACCGTAAAAGGAGGAGTATCGGATATGAAACTGAGACAGCTTTTCGACACTGACAGCGGCAGCTATAGCTACCTGTTGTGGGATAAGGTCACCCGTCACGCCGTAATTATTGATCCGGTCAAAGAACAGAGTGCGCGGGACATCAGGCTGATCCATGAGTTACAACTTAAACTGCTCTACTCCCTGGAAACCCATATACATGCGGACCATGTGACCGGCGGCACCCGGCTTCGTGATGAGTTCGGCTGTCGTATCGGGGTACATCGTAATGCACATCTGGAGTGTGCCGACCTGTGGCTGGAAGAAGACCACACCATCACCTTCGGCAATGAATCTCTTCGGATACTCCACACACCCGGCCATACAGACACTGATATCAGTTATCTTGCCGATAGCATGGTGTTTACCGGTGACATTCTGCTGATCCGTGGTAGCGGCCGTACTGATTTCCAGTTGGGAGACCCGGGACTCAGCCACGACTCTATCACCACGAAACTATTTACCTTGCCGGATGACACCCTCGTCTACCCAGCCCATGACTATACAGGCCTCACCGCCACCACCATCGGTGAGGAGCGCGAGCTCAACCCCAGGCTGGGGGGCGACAGAAGCAGGGCTGACTACATTGATCATATGCAGTCACTCCATCTTGAAAAGCCCAAACACATGAGTGTGGCTGTGCCTGGAAACCTTAGATGTGGTGCACCTTAGAACTCAGAGAGGTGCAAGGCAATTCATCCAGAGGTTCCCTAAACTTTGCTCAGAGTATTTTGGTCAATATGGTGAAAAATCTCCTGATCAACTGGAATCCATAGTTGGGTATCCTCTTTATAGCTAAATGTCCCATCATCATTAATGCTCACATCTAACAGGTATCTTTTTGTTTTATAACTGTCGTCCAGATATCGGTTGGAGAGGATGCCGTAGGTTTGGGAACCAACCTCGGCTTCGAGGTGAAAACTTCTGCTGTCGGCTTCAACGTAACCACCGGCATTGATCAATACGCCGCGGGGCACCATAAAGCAGCGCATAACCTGCTTTTGATCCCTGTCCCATAACCAGTAGCCAAGCTCTTGATGGAATCCATTCTCTTCACCTAAACGCCAGCAGACTGTGGAATAACGAAGTCCGTATAACTGCTGTGGCCCATTGTTAACCGGGCCAAGAGGTTCAAAAACAATTTTTTCACGATATTTCGTAGTCGTCTCTTTGCTATGGATTCTGGATATATCCACACCCTGATCACTTTCCCATGTCCCCGCCAAGGGAGCCAATGGCCCGAGGTTCGCTAAAATATCATCACTCATATTTTTTCCTTTATTAAGCGGAATTAATCTTTACATAATCTTAGTACAACAATCAGATGATATGTTGTTCACCTCTAATAAATACCCGTATATAGGCACTAAGGAAGCTCTGAACAAGTCATGACCGATTGCCTTGCACTCAGTAGACGCAATATCTGTGTTGCAAATCTTGCTAATAGCCTGCTATTAGCCGCGATCGACCCCTTGATCTTGCGCCTCCTGAGCACAATTCAAT
>MOXG01000048.1_pt1 | contig 26803 bp, 31 predicted proteins | sample 1471191 | NCBI WGS metagenome assembly MOXG01 (sample SAMN05806437, study PRJNA327811) | mollusc metagenome | isolation source: Phylotype C (NB3) bacterial symbionts from gill | host: Thyasira cf. gouldii | place: Canada: Bonne Bay, Newfoundland | collected 2010-08-19
AAGTGGCCGGTCAGCTCGGCGTCAGGATGCAATTTTCCATTTTCGTACAGTGACCAGATTTCTTTGGCGTATTTGCTGTCTTGCAGTTCTGGGGCGTACTGGGCGTAGTAGGTAGTTATACTGTTGACGTCCCGCTCCAGCATCCACTCGGCTTGATTGTTGGCTGCGGCGTCCACTACTTGAGGCAGGTCGATAATCACCGGACCGGACTCATCCACCAATACGTTAAATTCTGACAGGTCACCATGCACCAGACCGGCGCAAAGCATGCGCATCACGTATTGCATGAGCACCGCATGGTCTTTCAGCGCGTCTTCTGCAGACATGGAAATATCGTTGAGGCGCGGCGCCACTAGGCCGTCGATATCGGTGATCAACTCCATCAGCAGGACGCCGTCGAAGAAGCCATAGGGCTGGGGGACTCGTACACCGGCACGGGCCAGGCGATAGAGGGCATCCACCTCGGTGGTCTGCCACGCCTGCTCTTGCTGTTCACGACCGAATTTGGAGCCTTTTTCCATAGCTCGGCCACGGCGGCTATTACGCGTCTTGCGGCCTTCTCGGTATTGCACAGCCTTTTTGAAGCTTCGCTTGTTAGCTTCTTTGTAGGCCTTGGCGCAGCGAATCTCGTGACCGCAGCGCACGATATAGACGGTGGCCTCTTTGCCGCTCATCAGCGGGCGGATAACTTCATCGACCAAACCATCCTCAATCAGGGGTTGGATTTGCTTTGGAATTTTCATGGCACCCTTATACGCTGTTTAGGTACAGGATGGAATCCATTACTTACAAAGAAGATGGTGTGAGCGCTGGGACAACCACCCTCCTCCTTCCAGAGGGAGTTGAAGGGCGGCTAATCAAATACCAGGCAGCAATACCCGGTTAGTCATGGTAACGAAGGATGATATTCCAAGAGCCGTCATCACCGTAACGCAGGAAGTATGATGACCCATCGTACGGCGAATAATCATAGGGCCGGTAATACCTGGTACTCCTGTAGCGCGGCCAATAATGCCTGGAATGAGTCGTCCATGGTCTACGATGGCTGCGAGTATGCTTCTTCCTGAGAGAATATTTCTCATTGCGTTGATGATCACGAGACCTCTGATCCACCCTGCCCCAATCGCCGGATCTTAACCCATGCTTGGCGGCGGAAATATCGGTTGAGATTGTACCTCCTGTAAAAGCCAGTAAAGCTGCCACCACTGTTGCTGATATTATGCTGCGTTTCATTTCATGACTCCTTCCCGGCACCACCGGGTTGACCACCTCTCACTTTAAAGAGTAGCCAGGGAGCCTGAACAGCACCTGAACGAACGACTAACGAAGCTATGAATTGTGATAAATTACGTAGCAAACAGATGCAAGCAGCACTAGATTTTTAATCTTTTACGATAGACTCCAAAGAGAGTGGTTATCGAGGATAGACCACTAAATCGATATTGGTCAGAGACAATTGGTTGTTAAATCAGTATAAAATAGATCCCATGAATCAGTTATCTGAAAACAGCATCAGCTGCCCATATTGTGGAGAATCAATTGATGTACTGATCGACAGCTCTGAAGCGGATCAGGAGTATATTGAAGATTGCCACGTCTGCTGTAGGCCGATTGTATTTAGAATTACGTTAACAAATAGTGGCGAACCCGTAGTGTCGGTACGAAGTGAAGATGAAACCTATTAATAATAGGCGAAACAATCCCTCTGGTGACACCCATTACGTAGGGTGATCAATCTGCTGCAGGCCTTACCCGCTCCCGGAGCGTTATTGCCGACACTAAGCATATGAAGAGATGAAGCCAATAGTACAAGAAGAAAAAACAGGGTGTGGCATTGCAAGTTTGGCTGCTATTGCCGGTATCTCTTATAGCGAGGCCAAGAAAATAGCTAACGGCATGGGAATCTATGCTGATGACCAAACGCTATGGTCAGATTCCCAACATGTCCGTACTCTTTTAGCTCAATTGGGTATCAGGAGTGATAGAGCAGAGACCCCTTTCAAGAACTGGGACTCTTTGCCGGATTGTGCGCTAATCTCACTCAAGTGGCATATTGAAAGCGGAAAGCCATTCTGGCACTGGGCTGTTTTTATTCGCGAGAATGACAAGGCCTATGTTCTTGATTCCAAGAAAGCCCTTAAAACCAATGTAAGAACAGATTTTGGCAGAATGAGACCCAAATGGTACATCGAAGTATACGCTTAACAAATCAACCGGCCATAAAGGTAAGCGCTCAATAATGTCTGCAATAAAGTTCACCAAAGATGAGAAGGATGTCATCATCCGAAAAATCCAGGGCTACTTTGAGAATGAGCTGGACCGGGAGATAGGCCAATTCGAGGCTGACTTTCTTCTGGACTTCTTCTCCGAAGAGGTTGGGGCTTATTACTACAACCGGGGTCTCTACGACGCTCAAACCATTCTTGAGAGCAAAATGGAGGGGTTTGCAGAGGCTATCTATGAAATTGAGAAGCTACTGAGTTTTCCAAATGACCATCCATAGGGGATAATAGGCGACAGACCCACCCCACCCGACCAAAAGTCGTTTTGAATCACCTCTATACAGGCTCATCATTTTGACCCAGACCGCCTTCTCATCCCTCAAGCTTCATCCCGATCTCCTGAAGAACCTCTCTTCCCTTGGTTACGAGGTGATGACGCCGATTCAGGCGCAGAGCCTGCCTCACATGCTTGCCGGCAAAGATGTGATTGCCCAGCAAAGACCGGATCCGGCAAGACCGCCGCCTTCGGACTTAGCCTGCTTGAAAAGCTCAATGTGAAACGTTTTCGTATCCAGACGTTGGTACTCTGCCCTACCCGTGAGCTCGCCGATCAGGTGGCAAAAGAGATTCGGCGGCTGCTCGAGCCATTCACAATATTAAGGTACTGACTCTGTGCGGCGGTATGCCGTTTGGTCCCCAGATCGGCTCACTGGAGCACGGTGCCCATATTATTGTAGGTACCCCCGGGCGTGTAGAAGAGCACATACGCAAGGGCACACTGAAACTCGATGATTTGACATCGCTGGTGCTCGATGAGCCGATCGTATGCTCGACATGGGTTTTCAAACAGAGCTCGACGCCATCTTTGATCAAGCACCTGACAAACGCCAGACCCTGCTGTTTAGTGCAACCTTCCCAGATGAAATTCAGTCTATTGCCCAGCGCATCATGATTAAACCCGTGATGGTCCAGGTGGATTCCACTCATGACAGCAGCACTATTGAGCAGCACTTCTATAAGGTGACTGATAATGATCAGCGGATGACGGCACTGCGCCTGCTGCTTTTACATAATCGTCCGGAGTCAGCACTGGTATTCTGTAACACCAAGCGTGAGACTCAGGAGGTGGCTGACACACTGCATCATGATGGTTTTACCGCCCTCGCCCTTCATGGAGATCTTGAGCAGCGGGAGCGTGATGAGGTCTTGGTGCAGTTTTCCAACAGAAGTGTCTCGGTGCTCGTCGCCACCGATGTGGCCGCCCGGGGGCTGGATATTGACTCGCTCGACGCTGTGATCAACTACCACATTGCCCGTGACACAGAAATCCATATTCACCGCATTGGTCGCACGGGTCGAGCTGGAGAAAACGGTCTTGCCTGCTCCCTGTTCAGTGATAAAGAGCACTACAAAGTCGCCTTGCTGGGAGACTATCTGGGCCATTTCATAGAGGGCGAAGCTCTGCCACCGATGAGCCTGCTATATGAAAAACCGATGCAGCCGACCATGGCCACCCTGCAGATTGATGGCGGCAAAAGACAGAAAGTGCGGCCTGGCGATATTCTTGGTGCCCTGACCGGTGAAAACGGCATCGTTGGAAAACAGGTTGGAAAAATCTCAATTTTCAATAATTTCGCTTACGTGGCGGTCACCAGAAGCGCCGTCAAACCCGCACTCAAGAAATTGAGTCATGGAAAACTGAAGGGGCGTTCATTTCGGGTAAGATTGGTTTGAGTCCAGTGCCGGATCGAGTTTATCCGGCCTGAGAGCGCTTCCGTATTAATCGCGCCTGCCGCCACTATTCAATTGTTGCTGTAGATTTTCTGTCTGCTGTGACATCGTCTCAAAAACATTTTGAAGCTGTTCATTGGAGTGTTCTAACCCCTTGGCAGACTCGACACTGGAGTCACTGAAATCACTTATCGCCTGTGACGTGATATCCAACAGTTTGATGCGCTCTGACTGTTTCATGGCGGCCCGACTTACCAGATCCAACTTGTCATTCATCGAGGAGATGGTTTGCAGTGCCTTGCTGACAGATTGACCGGCGGCATCAACCTGATCATACCCTTTTGCCATATTGCTCATGCTCATTTCGAGCAATTTACCTATTTCAACCGCCGCTTCATTGCTCTTTACAGAGAGCTCGCGCACCTCACTGGCAACCACAGCAAAGCCTCGACCGGCATCTCCTGCGCGAGCAGACTCGATTGCGGCATTCAATGCCAGAAGATTGGTCTGATCTGCAATACCTGCGACTACGGAGATGGCTGCTTTGATATCCTTATTATGATCATGGATGGCAGACATCGCCTCAACAGCTGAGTCCATGCTGTCATTGGCTTCTGTCGCTTCAGATGCAAAATGTTCCGAGAGTTCATCCATCTTGCCGAACAGCACCTTATTTTCATCGACAGCCGTCAGAGCCTCTTTTAGCTTCTCCTGCATCTCACTGCTAAGCACCTGCTGATGATCAAGATCAGATGTAATACTTGAGCTATTTTTGTTATTCGTTGCCAATGTTTCATGTAACTGTGATTTCAGCTGATGCATCAAGTGAGTGATACTCTGTACGTTACCAACCAGCGCTTCCAGTCTCTCCGCCTGGGCCTTGTTTGACGCCGCACTATGCTCCGCCGTTTCACGAAGCAGAATCATCTTTTCCATTGCAATACGACGAATACGGTAAACGTAGGCCTGGGCCAGCCAGATTATTGCCATCGGCAGAATATACCCCGAATAATCATTAACCCTCACGGCAGAATCTGAGAGAGGAAATGCCTCAGGCTGAAGTCCGTTGTGGTCCAGGAAGATAAGCACAGTAACTTGAATAAAGGCAACAACAAACCAGAACAGCCCCGAAAGACTGTTTGCCAGCAGATAGCTAAAAACAGTGAAACCTATCGGCCAGAGAATGTGTGCAGAGTGAATACCACCCGTTTGGTAGATGACATTGCCCGCATGAATAACCATAGCCAGAATAGCCAGGTTGGCAACTACAATTGTGCTGATTTCAATTCTCAGCAGTAGCGCAGATATAAGCAGTATTGAGAGCAGAACAAGAGAGGTGATGGTCAGAGAAATATTATCGAGGCCGTACCACTTGATAAGGCTGTATAGACCGACTAGCGCACTGAATAACAAGAAGACACGCAGTGCGGCACCACTCATCTGTTGCTGAGTCATCGAAGAGTCAACCCCAGGAAACAACAGCCCGGTGATTTTTTTATCTTGCCCCACAGCTCTACCCCGTAGACATGAATTAGTCATTTAGAGTGTAGCAGTTAGCTGCCCATTACAGGAACAAGAAGTCTGTGGAGCTTAACACCACTTGGTTGTAAGACCCCTGACCGGATAACGCCACACCCGGACACCACCAACTGAAATAACAGATGCTATTGTCTCAGCGGTAGTCTATGAAGCTGCTGTAGCTGTGGAATTTTACAGGATCACAAACCCGCTCCCTGGCCGATGCCTGAGAGGTTGGTGAGAAAAGAGGCTGCACCTGCGCCAATGCGCTTGGCAAAACGTTCCACAAGATCCTCGGCGGGAGTGAAGTCTACAATAGTCTCAGCCTTGATTACCTCACGGGCGACATAGCTGCTGCTACCCAACTCATCCGCCAATCCTAGCTTGATGCTCTCCTCGCCGGACCAGAAAAGGCCGCTGAAGATCTTATCATCCACTTTCAGGCGATCACCCCGCCCCTCTTTGACTGCCGAGATAAACTGCTGGTGTACCTGATCCAGCATCCCCTCTATGTGAAGACGTTCCTCATCCGTCAGTGGTGAGAAGGGATCAAGAATGGCTTTATGCTCACCGGCGGTGATCAAGCGCCGCTCAACACCGAGTTTTTCCATACCCTTCTCGAAACCGAAGGTGCCCATCAGCACACCGATGGAGCCGACGATACTTGCCTTGTCGACATAGATCTTATCTGCCGCTGCCGCCACGTAATAACCACCGGAGGCACACATATCGGTCACCACGGCATAGACCGGAATATCTTCGTACTTCTCTTTCAAGCGACGGATCTCGTCGTTGATGTAGCCTGACTGTACCGCACTGCCGCCCGGGCTGTTGATACGCAATACGACACCCTTTGTCTCTTCATCTTCAAAGGCGCTGCGCAGACCGCTGATGATGTTATCCGCACTCGCCTCGGAATCGTCAGCGATGACACCTTTGATCTCCACCAGTGCGGTATGACCCTCGTCTCCCGCAAGAGAGGTCTCCGGCAGCTTGTCCGGCATCAACAGCAGCAGCAGCGCGATCAGATAGGTAAATGTAAGAAACTTAAAAAAGATGCCCCAGCGACGTTTGCGCTGTTGTTCTGTAATCGAAGAGGAGGCCAGTTTCTCCAGCAACTCCCGCTCCCAGTTTTCGTTTTTGTTATCCATACGTCTATCTTCAGTGTGTCATGAGCCAGTCTGTAAGCTCTGTAATATCATCCAGGCAGCCCAGAGGGGAATGCTGCATCAGCCGTTCTGTTGTGTGCACACCGTAGCTTACAGCCAATCGGTGGGCACCGGCGTTAACTGCCATCTGCATGTCATATTCGGTGTCACCGATCATCAGTGTCTCACTAGCGGCAACCCCCATTTCATCCATAATCTGCAGCAGCATCTGTGGGTGGGGCTTCGAGAGAGTCTCATCAGCACAGCGGGTGGTAAGAAACAGCGGTTTCAGTCCCGTCTCATCGAGTACTTTATCCAGGCCCTGACGCCCCTTTCCGGTCGCGACCGCCATCATGTACTTCTGCCCCTGCAATTTCTCCAGCACCTCCCTGGCACCAGTAAAGAGCTCCGAGGGTGTCTTATCTACATGGAGGAAGTAGTGACGGTAGCGCTCCACCACCCGATCGACTAGACCATCGTCCGCCCCTGGAAACAGTGTCGTGACAGCCTCTTTCAGACCCAGGCCGATAATATTTCTGACTTCATTATCTGTCGGCATTATGAGATGAAGGTCCCTTGCTGCACCGCATACGCAGGCGATGATCCTCGCCTCTGAATCCATCAGGGTGCCGTCCCAATCAAATACCAACAGTTTGAAATCGTTACTGCTCATCGCTTCAAATCACTCAATAATTTTACCAGTGCAGGGTCAAGCGGCGCCTTGAACTGCATCTCACCCCGCTCCTCCGGCCAGGAGAAGCGTAGTGATTCTGCATGGAGAAATAGTCTTTTCAAACCCCGCTTGCGCATCACCTTGTTGGCGGCATCATCACCGTATTTGGTATCGCCAAGTATTGGGGTTCCCAGATGGGCGGCATGAACCGAATCTGGTGCGTACGTCCGGTGATCAGCTGCGCCTCAACCAGCGTGTAGTCGCCAAACCGTTCTCTCACCCGAAAGCGGGTGACCGATGGCTTGCCTCTCGGATCCACCACTACAACCCGCTCACCGCTTTTGACTGTGTTTTTCAACAGAGGTTCATTGACCTCCACCCGATCCCTATGCCACTTTCCCGCCACCAGGGCGATATAGCGCTTGTCGATGCTGTTGTTGCGAATCAGCTCATGGAGGGCGCGCAAGGCACTGCGCCGGCGGGTTATCAATAGACAGCCCGAGGTGTCCCGGTCGAGGCGGTGAACCAGTTCCAGCTCGCGATCTTCAGATTTTAGCTGGCGCAATGCCTCAATCACGCCGAAGCTGAGCCCACTACCGCCGTGAACCGCCATACCGGAGGGTTTGTTGAGTACCAACAGTCGCTTGTCCTGATAGAGAATCGACTGTTCAAGAATCTCCAACTGCTTGCGCCCTACCCCGGTGGGAGCTGTCTTCTCCCCCATGCGTACCGGTGGCACACGGACCAGATCACCCTCTTGAAGTCGGTAGCTGGCCTTTTTCCGGCCTTTGTTGACCCGCACCTCTCCCCGCCGCAGGATACGATAGATATAACTTCTGGGAACACCTTTCAGCAGATTGAGGAGGAAGTTATCGATACGCTGACCCTCATATCCGGGCTCTACACGTACCTGCTGTACCGACTGATTTTTCTGCTGTGGTTCCGACATTCGGCGAATAATAGCAGTTTCTTGGCAATCGCATCAGAAAAAAGGTGACTTTTCCTCTGGGTTATTTGCTGTAACTATAGAAGAGGTCTATACTTCTTAAGTGGAGTGTCCCATATATTAAAGAGTGCACTCACAAAGAAAACTGATTTAAAGATTATTGGTGCCGGTCTGACAAACTGTCACTGAAAGTCTGGCTGGCCACGATCTCCCTGATTATTGGATGGATCGAATCTGTAGAGCAGCCGCCAGCTGGACTGAAAAGAGCACACTGCTTCGTGCAGTGACCCAAAATTAATGGCGTGGCACTCTGGATGGAGCTGTCGCTGAGAAGCAAGTCTCCACGTAAGGCGTGGACCCACTACTCACTTCAGACCCTTAACTTGGTGGCCACCTGCGTTCAGGATGCAGAAATATTTTAAATCCTGAGCGAAGGCTCGTTATTATACGAAGCCCGCAGGCCAAGAGGCGCGCCGAAGGATTTATTACAATATGAAACGTATGCTGATCAACGCAACTCAGCCGGAAGAGTTGCGCGTGGCCATTGTGGATGGCCAAAAATTATTCAACCTGGATATTGAAAGCGCTGGTAGGGAACAGAAAAAAGCCAATATTTACAAAGGCAGAATCACCCGGGTCGAACCCAGTCTAGAAGCCGCATTCGTCGAGTACGGCGCCGATCGCCACGGCTTCCTTCCCCTCAAAGAGATCTCCCGCAGCTACTTTACCGACAAGGCTCGTGAAGCCGGTGGTCGAGCAAATATTAAAGAGGCGATCAAGGAAGGCCAGGAAGTCGTCATCCAGATCGAGAAAGAGGAGCGTGGCAATAAGGGCGCGGCACTCACCACTTTCATCTCTCTGGCAGGCCGTTATCTCGTTTTAATGCCCAACAACCCTCGTGCCGGCGGTGTCTCTCGCCGTATCGAGGGCCAGGATAGAAGCGACCTCAGAGAGGCCATGTCCGGCCTCGAAATTCCCGATGGCATGGGACTGATCGTCCGCACCGCCGGTGTTGGTAAAAATGAAGAAGAGTTGCAGTGGGACCTCGACTACCTGACACAGTTGTGGAGAGCCATTGAAGAGTCGGCAACAGAGAAAAAGCCCCCCTTCCTGATCTACCAAGAGAGCAACGTCATCATCCGCTCCATGCGCGACTACCTGCGTGGTGATATCGGGGAGATCGTTATCGATGACCCGGATGTCTATACAGAAGCCTGCGAATTCGTCGATCAGGTGATGCCCCAGTACAAGAAAAAACTTCGTAAATACGAAGATGAAATCCCTCTGTTCAACCGCTTTCAGATTGAGAGCCAGATTGAGTCCGCCTTCCAGCGTGAGGTCACCCTCCCCGCCGGCGGTGCTATCGTCATCGATCACACTGAAGCATTGACCTCTGTAGATATCAACTCAGCCCGCGCCACCAAGGGGGCGGATATCGAGGAGACGGCCTTAAACACCAACCTTGAAGCCGCCGATGAGATTGCACGTCAACTACGTCTGCGTGATATGGGTGGTCTGTTCGTCATCGACTTCATCGACATGACACCCTCCCGCAATCAGCGAGAGGTTGAAAACCGCCTGAAAGATGCGCTCAAGCATGACCGCGCCAGAGTTCAGGTTGGCCGCATCTCACGCTTCGGCTTGCTGGAGATGTCACGGCAGCGGCTGCGTCCCTCGTTGAGCGACTCCAGCCTCCACGCCTGCCCACGCTGCTCCGGCCATGGCTTTATCCGTGGTATCGAGTCACTTGCTCTTTCAGTGCTTCGACTCATCGAAGAGCATGCGATGAAGGAGAATACCGCACGGATCAATGCACAACTACCTGTCGATGTTGCCACCTATCTGCTCAACGAGAAGCGTCAAAACATCTACGACATTGAGAAGCGTCACTCTATTGGCGTGATACTGATACCCAATATCCACCTGCAGACACCTCATTACGAGATTGAGCGGATTCGTTCCCAGGATATTCCCACGGGTAGTGATGAGCCAGTCAGTCACGAAATGATGACCAAGCCTGAGGAGAGCCTACAGCAGTCTCCCAGCCAGCAGGGTGTGAAGAGCGAAGAGCCCTCGGTTAAGCGTATTGTCCCATCGGCACCTGCTCCTCAACGTGCACCCGAAGCAGTTGCAGAACCCGCTGCTGCAAAACCACAGGAAGGTGGCTTTGTTCGCCGCATCTTGAGTGCCCTGTTTGCTGAAAGCAAGGTAACGGAGAAAGAAGAAGCGCCCGTAGAGGAGAAAAAAGCAGACAAAGAGAAAAAGGCTGACTCCCGTTCTCGCGGTGGACGTCGTCGCCCCAACCAACGTGGCGAGGGCCGAGGTTCTTCATCGCGGGGTTCACGTCAACGCTCCGGCGGCAAAGGCGGTGATAACCGTCAGCAGCGGGATGAGCAGAAAGCCAAGTCCGATGCTCCCCAAAGAAAGGGGCGCGAAGAGAGCATAGAGCAGAAGGATGAAAAGGAGCAACAAACAGCTGTCGCCAATGATGTCGATAAGAGCGGTACGGAAGAGGTAAAGCGAGGTTCACGCAGGGGTCGCAGGGGTGGACGCCGTCGCCGTGGAGGCCGTGGAACCGGCCAGGAAGGTGAAAACCAGGAGATACAGGGTCAAGCAGTTACAGCCACAACCACTGAAAAAGCGGATGGTAATGTTGCCGTCACAACTGATGACCAGCCCTTAGAGGGTGGAGAAGCCAAGGAACGTGAAGGCTCAACTGGTCGTGGTCGCGGCCGAGGTCGTAGCCGAGGACCACGCAGGCCTAGAGAACAGGCCGATAGCAGTAGCAGTGGTAATGGAGACGAAAGTAAACCTGCTGATGAAATAACCGCAGAGAAGCCTAAAGCCAAGCCATCCAAACAGGTGGAAACGAAACCAGCTGCCACTCAGGAATCTAGTCCGGTAAGCCCACAGGTAGAGACAAAGCCCGAGGCCGCAGCTAAACCAAAACCTAAGTCCAAACCGAGAGCTAAGCCGAAACCCAAATCGGATGCACAGGCTAAACCTGAAGTTGAGAGCAAGCCAGAGGGGAAGCCGCTACGTCAGGTCGAAACTAAAAAGGGTGCTAAAACCAAGAAACCGGCAATCAAGCTGAGAAGAAGCCAAAGGCTAAAACCGACGATAAGCCAAAACCGGTAGCACAGGCTAAGGCCAAGACGGAAAACAAGCCGCTGCGTCAGGTGGAAACAAAGGGTACCACTCAGGCAGAGGCTCCAAAAGAGTCACGACCTGAACGCCAATCTTCCTCCAGAGGTTCACAAAGAGAGCAGAGAACAGCGGAAATGCTGATGAAAGCAGTCAGTAAGGCGGCATCGGAACCGCCTCCCAGCAAGGACGGCGAGTAATAAAAAGGGCGGCCAAATGGCCGCCCTTTTTGTTGGCAGTGAATATATCAAAGCATCAACCGAAAACAACCTCATCATTCCGGTGCATGCAGGAGAAGTAGCGCAAGTATGAAACTCCAGGAAAGTGACCGCAATGGTTGTTTCTGGATCCCAGCCTACATCGGGATGACGAGCCAACTGATAACTGATAACTGATAACTGATAACTGATAACTGATAACTGATAACTGATACTTCAGTTTAAAGGTGCTTTTCCCGAATATCAGAGAGCAGACCGCGGGATGCCTCTTCCACCATATCGAACACTTTCTCAAATCCCTGGTCGCCGCCATAGTATGGATCGGGCACCTCCCTCGCTTTGAAAAAGCCTGAAGTGAAGTCCATAAAAAGTTTCAGCTCCGCTCTCATCTCGCCACCGGGTGAGATAGCCGCCAGGTTAGCGTAATTGTCCTTATCCATCGCCAGAATGTAATCAAATAGCAGAAAATCCTCGCTTGAGGTCCTGACGCGCCCGTTGACTACTCAGATCGAAACCGCGGCCCAATGCCGTCTGCTGCGCTCTGTTGTCGGGAGGATTGCCTACGTGGTAGGCGTGGGTGCCTGCAGAATCAACTTCAATTCTGTCACTCAACCTTCACTCTTAACCATCCCCTCAAATACTCCATGGGCAGTCGGTGAGTCGGCAGATATTGTCCCATACAAACAAATAATACATTTGATTTTTCTCATTATTTTTAGTCTTTACAATCGGGTTACCTATAGCTTATATACTACTTTATCTGACCACCCTATTCCAACCCCAGCGCCCCCATCCAGGGATTGGCAGTGACAAAAGAGGTGCCACATCAGGTACCGAAGTAGATCCCCTGTGCCAGTGGAATATCATCACCGTAGTTGATGGTGTTGGTTGCCCGGCGCATGTAGTTTTTCCATGCGTCACTCCCCGACTCTCTACCGCCACCGGTATCCTTTTCACCGCCAAATGCACCGCCAATCTCCGCCCCCGAGGTACCGATATTGACATTGGCAAGGCCACAGTCGGAGCCTGTGACTGAGAGAAAATGTTCCGACTCTTTCAGATCATCGGTAAAGATCGCCGAAGAGAGCCCCTGGGGAACATCGTTGTGGATCCGGATCGCCTCATCAAAGTCGCTATAGGGAATGAGGTAGAGAATCGGCGCAAAGGTCTCTTCTTTTACTATCTCAGCTTCGGGACCGATGCGAATAATTGCCGGCTTCACGTAGAAACCACCCTCCCCGCCTGAAACAGTCACCCGCTCGCCACCACACAGCAGCTTACCTCCTTGTGTTTCTGCCCCGACCAAGGCCCGCTGCATCTGTTCGTAAGCGTGACCATCTATCAGTGGCCCAACCAGGCTTTCCGAATCAAAAGGGTCTCCGATGGATAAGGTGTCATAACTCGCCAATAGTCGCTGCTCCAGGGACCCAACTATCTCATGTTGTGCGATCACCCGTCGCAGGCTGGTGCAGCGTTGACCACAGGTACCGACGGCGGAAAAGACGATAGCGCGCAACGCCAACTCCAGATTGGCTGACGGGGTGACAATCATGCCGTTATTACCACCCAATTCAAGGAGTGAACGCCCCAGCCTGCTACCTACCGCCGCACCCACCTTGCGCCCCATGGCCACTGAACCCGTGGCGGAGACTAAAGGAATCTCTCGGCAGTGCTCAACTGCTCTCCTGTGCGGTGGTCGCCGACCAGCACAGCGGAAAGGTTTTGAGGAAACTCTTCAAACCGCGTTAGAAGACGGTTGACCAGCTGCTGACAGGCAAGTGCACAGAGGGGGGATTTCTCAGACGGTTTCCATAGCAGCGTATTGCCACAGACAATGGCAAGGGTGGCATTCCAGGCCCACACCGCCACCGGGAAATTAAAAGCACTGATTACCGCTATCGGTCCCAGAGGGTGCCACTGCTCCATCATACGGTGCTCTGGACGCTCACTGGCAATGGTAAGGCCGTGAAGTTGCCGTGAAAGGCCGACAGCAAGATCGCAGATATCAATCACCTCCTGCACCTCACCCAACGACTCCTGAAGAATCTTGCCGCACTCGAGGGTGATAAGCTCCGCAAGTTGCTGCTTGTTGGCCCTGAATTCATTGCCCAGTTCACGGACAAACTCACCCCGCCTAGGTGCCGGTATCAGACGCAGCTTGAGAAAAGCCTTCCGGGCTCGGACGATCGCATCTGATACCTGAGCCTCTGAGAGCAAGTTGAATAGACCCAGAGATGCACCGTCACATGGAGAGAATACCTCATGAGACTCTCCCTCCCCCGTCTCGTAGTGGCCGCCCTGAAACAGGGAGGGGAAGCGCCCTTTCGCCGTCACACTGATATCCAGCGCAGAGAGAATCCGGTTATCCATTTTCATCCACCTACTTTCAGAAAGATATCCTTACAGGCCTAAGTGATAAGTACTTAAACAAAATATACCTATGGAATATCGACCCCGTCATTCCATCCTCAAACCCGTGACTTGTTAACAAAACAACCGGCAAAGCGGTTGTCGATCAGATCATTGAAATCTATCTGCTCCTGGCGCACGTAGCCCTGGTTCGGCAACTTGCCCTGAAAAAAGAGGTCCAGTACTGCACAGAGTGAAGATGCAGTGGTGATCTGTATCGCACCCCAATGCTCTCCCTCAATACAATCATGATAGATCTTACGGCTATCGGTTACCTGCATGAACTTTCCGTCCACCATACCGGTGGCCGTCACCATGATCAGAACGACATCCTGTTTGGTGGCGGCTACCGCATTTTCAAAAATCTGCTTTAGTAGGGTACGGCGCTGCCCCAATTTCAGACTATTGATAAGGAAGTTCATCAAGTACTGATGGCCTTTGTAGCGGATGGTTTTGTAGGTGAGATCTTCCACCTTGCCATCAAGGGTCTGGCAAAGTGTACCCAACCCACCTGAGGTGTTGAATGCCTCGTAGGCCATGCCATCAAGGGAGAAGGTCTCAAGCCCTTCCAACGGAGTTAGCTCGACACGCTCACCACCACGAATTGCCTGACAGGGGTTACAGTACTCATTGATCAGCCCTTGGGTCGACCAGATCAGATTGTACATCAGGGTGTTTGAGGGAAACTCCGGCAGCGCACCCACCCGCAATTTCAAACTCTCCAGTTGATCGAACTGTTTCCCCACATGGTGGCCGAGGATACCTATAAAGCCCGGCGCAAGGCCGCACTGAGGGACAAACACCTGACCTGGCCTGGGGTTTTCGGTGGCAATCTCATTGATCAGATCGGCAGTGTCCACATCTTCAGTAAGGTCGAAATAGCTGATCCCCACCTCTGCCGCTGCTGCGGCGATTAGGGGGCTTGCATCGAAGTTACAGGCCGACACCACAGCCTGATATTCACTCAGAAGTGTCAGCAACTGATCACTGTCACCGATATCCAGCAGTCGGGTTTCCACACCTGCCGGCAGCCCGCTACTCTCCAGAGCATGCGAGGTTCTGTCGGCCAGAAGAACTGCGTAATCCCCTGTTTGATGCAGCAGTTTCGCAATTGATGCACCGATCCTACCAGCCCCAATAATCGCAACTCTGTTCAACTTACTCCCTCCAACGGGCATATATGACTCAATCATGGGTGACTTTAGTTGGGCTCAAATGGTCAGCATTTCGAATCAACTCTTTCTATACAAAGAATAGACGCTTTTTAGTTCCTTGATATTTCACCTCTCATTAAACATTTGTAATAACATTATAAAATAGCTCTATGTTATTGTTTTTAAATGATCTAACATAAAGATATTTTTTAATGCCACTGGGATGAGTGCTGGAGCTTGACCTCTCTGCTATCTTTATAAGTATGTCCAATAACGTATTGATCAAACGCTACAACGCCTACTACCATGGATGGTGTCTGTCTTTTGGTGAGCACGACGCCACCTATGATGAAGCACGTGAGATCTGCTGGCTTTTCGGAGATGGTCAGATTGGTATGGCCCTGGCACCAAGGCTATGGCGAAAACTCTACCATGCTCTCCTCGGACGACATGAAAGGACTCCCGAACTGATACTGAGCAATGGCACCGTGAAGGTAGACGACGTCAGTTTTAATTTGGCTGACGAAATCGACAGAAAGAGCATGAAACAGTTGAAGGCATTTCTCCTCAGCCAGGATGAACTCTATCTATTCCTCTCCAACCACTTCTGCTATCCATCGGGTACCCGCATCGTTACCTTTTCCAAGAAGAAGCCAAGCATCATCCTCTACAAAGAGATGCAGCCTCTAAAAGTGGTGTTTGAGTAGTCACGCAGCGCCACCCATCGTTATAGATTAATTACAGGTAGTACTCTCTTGGATGATCAACTGTTCATCGAACGTATACGCCCTCTGATCGGCAACCGCTTCCGCTACCTTGGACAAACCTGGGTATTGATAGAGGTACTGGCCGATGAGGGAAACCTGGTGCTGGCAGATACCAGCCAAGACGGACCAATTCAAACAGACCAGTACGGCCAAGCCCTGCGCCGGGGTCCAGAGAATCTACTAGTCCCACTATTTGGTGATGACCCCGAGTCATTTTCAGAAGAGTTGCTTGAGGTGCTTGCAAATAAGTGTGGCTAACTAACTGTATCAGCCCACAAGCCACTATCACCCAGCCCTAGCGACATGATTGTGCTAACCACAATTCACCAATATAGAATTTACACCCTACGACTTTATTTATTATATGTTTTCTAACTCTTGCCAAATCAAATAAATAGGTGATAGGTTGTTGCAATAAGGGCCTGGTATCTTCATATCTGCACCCAGCCAACTTCCCAATGTGGAGAATAGTGAAAGATGGAAAAGAAGAAAGTTGATAAATCACGTCGTAAATTTCTTGAGCAGGCGGGTAAGGTTGCTGTAGTAGCACCTATCACAGCAGTTATTCTTACAGCTACCACCAAGCCGGCACATGCAAGAATTGGCTCCGGGTTCGTAGACTAACGACGGGTAGTTTGAGCCTATATCCAACCAACTTCCCAACGTGGAGAACAGTGAAAGATGGAAAAGAAGAAAGTTGATAAATCGCGTCGTAAATTTCTTGAACAAGCCGGTAAGATGGCTGTAGTGGCGCCTGTTACAGCGGTGGTTCTTACAGCTACCAGCAAACCCGCACATGCGGGACCTGCCTCTGGGCAAACTAAAACTCCTCCTCCTATTTAGGCAATTAATATAGCAACCTGATAACAATTAGAGAGCTACTCGGTCAGCGCTTCTTATGCATTCAGCTTAAGGATGAGCCTGAGCTTCTTACCCGTCCAAGTGCGGGTGATTTATTGGCCAAGAAATGCACTAGCCGCTTGCTATAAGCAATTTATTATCCCTTGATAAATCAATCAGATAAGTGGTAGATTGTACCTACGAAAGCGTTTAATCTTTTTATATTTACATCAAACCAATTTCCCAGCATGGAGAATAGTGAAAGATGGAAAAGAAGAAAGTAGATAAATCACGTCGTAAATTTCTTGAGCAAGCAGGTAAGGCCGCTGTAGTTGCACCCGTATCTGCGGTGATCCTGACAGCCACCTCTAAGCCAGCTAAGGCTACGGATCAATATGGGCCTCGTTAAACTCTTCCTGAATAAGAATAGCGAGCCCCATAGCGCTTTGTTTACCTCGTCAAATAGATAGATGCTAGCTTTTGATTGTGCAAATAACCGATCTTTTGATATTTGCATCAAACCAACTTTCCAATGCGGAGAATAGTGAAAGATGGAAAAGAAGAAAGTAGATAAATCACGTCGTAAATTTCTTGAACAGGCTGGTAAAGTAGCTGTTGTAGCTCCTGTTACTGCCGTGGTACTTTCCGCAACCACTAAACCTGCTCACGCTCGCATTGGCTCTGGCCCACCACCATAATTGACAGTTAGTCCATTATAATAATCCAGAGAGCTTTTTGGGTGCAGCACATCTTAGCCACTAATTTTTGTGGTGTGCCCAAGCTTTTCACCCGCCCACGTGGCGGGTTATTTATGTCTGGCTGATTGCACAAAAAGAGACTCTGTATGCCCTTGAGGATGATGACTGATCTACAACCTGAAGAGCAGCTATTGTTTGCCTGTCTGAGAGAAGAACAAACTGATCAACAGGCGAAAGAGATAGTAAACCAATTCAAGGATGAACCCCTCGTTTGGGAGGTAATCCTGAATATCGCCTGGTCACAAGGCGTGGCCCCTCTGATCTACACCAACCTGAAACAGTGTGCCGGGATGGGTCTACAGGTTCTCGATGAAATCCTCGACCTTCTCCACCGCTGCCGTCTCGCCTCAGAGAAAGAGTACCAACGGCGTCAACTGCTGCTGAAAGAGGCCTTGCTAACCATCCAGGCCAATGGCAATGAGGTGATGCTGCTAAAAGGGATCGCCCATGATGCTGTGGTTCATAGTGACCCTGTAGCCACTCAGTCTGCCGATATCGACCTGATGACCAAAGCAGGAATAGAGGAGTTTTCTGAAGAGCAGCGGAAGCTTGTCTATCGTTTCAACCGACAGGAGTCGTTTGAAATAAATTTTGGCCAACACCACGACCTCGATATCAACCAGACTCTGTCGGTTGATTACGATGCCATCTGGGCCGACGCAAGGGAGATTGAACTCTTCGGCAGCAAATTCCATGTGATGTGCCCGGAGGATATGCTGATCTTTGCCTGCACCAACAGCGGACGCAAACGTTTTTTCCACCTCAAGGCGATCTACGCCATTGTTGAGCTACTGCGCTTCTACCTGATATAGACTGGCAGCGACTGGGTGGAAAAGTAAAACAGTACCAGTGCCATAACCAAGTGTATGCTGCACTGCTTGCAACCAGCATGACCACCCAACATCCGTTACCGGAGAATTTGAGAACACTGTTGGGTGTTGGCACACTACGCGCCAAATTGATCAAGCACCTGGTGAAGAGAATGTCATATTCGTCTTTAGCAGAACGGACACTGTTACTGAGTGGAGGGGCCGCTGTGACCCGTTTGACTGACAAAGAGAAATGGAACCGCTCCGGACTACTCCCCTTTGCAACTTATGACAGCCGGCAGTTGATCAAGCGCATCAGTACGCTTATCAAACAGGCAAAAAACAGACGACACTAGCCCACCAGGGCAACCACGCTTTTTACCGCTTCATCCAGTGAATTGTTGGGCAGTTCATAACACTCTACCTCCTTGATCCACTCCACCAGCCACTCGATATCTTCCCTTATCAATGGCCGCTTGATTGACAGACACTCAACCATCAACCGCTGCAGGGCAGTGACGCGATCCACCGGAGTGAGTTGGGTGGGAGTATCAGGGCTGTATTTCGGAAAGACCAGATGACGTACTGGCAACGGACGATCATAAGCGGGGTCAAAAGGGTCTACCTCCGGCGGCGTATAACGCACACACTTTCCATCCAAGCGGATAAAGGAGGGTAACTGATCGAAGCCGGGAAAGAGGGTTGATGCTACCGGCCAGGCAGTGGATTTACTACAGAGCGCGATAGGAAATGGCCTGAGGCTATGGCTTTCGGTAGAGAGCAGAGCCACCTCATCGGTGTAGTAGGTCATACCGGCATTTGCCAAACCTGCCGTCAAAGTCGACTTACCTGCCCCCGCCTCTCCCGGCAGCATGACCAACTCCTGACCATTAGAGAGGACTCCTGAGTGAAAATAGAAAAGGTAATCATGATTATCGATCGCCTCTTGTAGCAGAATACTCTTTACCGTAGGAGCAAGGGCACTGGCATCACTGAAGTGAGCTACTGGTGCACGATTACGGTAGATTATGATGTCAGCACCATCGACAGTGATATGTATCTCACCTGTAGAGTCACCAGTCTGGCTAATGATATCTGTCGGCGTATCCATTTCGAGGTGACCGATAACCGCCGTAATCGGCGCATCAAACCCATCACTCTCCATAGAGATCGATACACTGTGATCAAGCAGACAGTAGTGACGTACTTGAGACCAGTTGCGTTCAACAAACGGGGGAACAGTATCCACCATTGTCAGAAAAGTGGACTCAGGAGTGGTGGCAGGGGGGGGAGGATCACCACCATCAAGAACACCTATTGAGCGCCAGTCATCTATGCTCCGATTAAGCAGAGCACGGGCTTTATCAGCGGGCAGGGAGAATGTCTCCGTGACACGCTTGACCACCTCATCGGTCGATGAATTCTCTTCCAGGCAGCACCAGAAGAATGTTGCCAGTGTATTCAGGCCAAACAGCTGCTGACTGGATTCCCTGAATAGCAGGCCCTGACTATCAATAAAAAAGAGGTGGTAGCTTTCGGGTAGATCTATGGACTCTGACAATGTGATAGCTCCTTTTTCTGCTTATCTGACTCAGGCACAACCGTTGTATTACTATCTCCCGGCGAGGGCCAGTTGGGCTTCATGAAGGTCATCTTCAGTATCGACACCATGCCCAGGTTCCACATGGGCTTCGCTGACATGGATGCGCTTACCGTGCCACAACACCCGTAATTGCTCCAGCGACTCCGCCAACTCCAGAGGTGCCGGTGGCCAGTGGATATACTCTTCTAGAAATCCGGCACGGTAGGCATAGAGACCGATGTGGCGGGAAAAACCGGTCTCCTCCGGTAGCGGCCGCTCTTTATGAACAAACTCATCCGGTGCCAGGGTATGGGGGCACGACTGAAGTAGAGGGCATACCCCTCTGCATCGATCACCACCTTTACCACATTGGGATCGAACAGCCGCTCCTTATCGGTCAACGGTGCCGACAAGGTAGTGATCACAGCATCGGCATGAGTATCCATATCCCGCGCCACCTGGGTCAACAGCTCAGCCGGCATACAGGTTCATCACCTTGGAGGTTGACGACGATAGTCTCATCCACCCAGGCAAATTTCTTCACCACCTCGGCAATGCGGTCGGTGCCGCTACGGTGGGTAGATGAGGTGAGGCAGAATTCACCACCGAACCCTTCGACACATTCGGCAATACGCTCATCATCGGTGGCGATAACCACCTCTTCGGCACCTGACTCGATCGCACGTTGGTAGACGTGCTCAACCATTGGGCGACCGGCAATATCCAGAAGGGGCTTACCCGGTAGACGGGTGGAGGCGTAGCGGGCGGGGATAACTACCTTGAACTTGGGGTTCACCTCTCAGGTACCTCTTCATCAGCAGGCAGTAACCGAGCCTCATTTTCCAGCATTACCGGAATATCATCACGAATAGGATAGGCCAAACGGTCCACTTTACAGATCAGCTCACCGCTGCTCTTAACATGAACCAACTTGCCCTTACATAGAGGGCAGACCAGGATATCGAGGAGTTTTTTATCCATCTTTACAGATCTCTTAATTAAGTTTTTAGAGATATAATCTCTTTGAAAATCTATAAAATTAAGTGGCTATGCACAATAATACTGAAGCACCATTTTTACAGAGAAAAGTGCGCCTGTAGGAGCGAGTTTATTCGCGATCAGGCTCCGGGGCATGTTCTTCGCGAACAAGTTTGCTCCTACACCCGGCTCCCGGATTATTGTGCATAGCCATTTAAAATTATTCCACCAAGTCGAGCCGATTGCGTTAAGTTTGTTGGGAAAGACACCACATTCCGACGCAATCGACTCCGACCCCCAGCACATCTGAATATTACATCGTATTTACGATTCACTCTCAGTAACACCGGCAGGGCGAGCGTTGCAGGATGCTAACAGGCTATCCAGCTGTCGGGAAAACTTCCAACCCAGTTTTGCATCCACCTCCAGGTACCAGTGATGCTCTTGGGCAAACGCACCGCACTTAACCGCATCCTTCTCCGTCATCACCACCGACAGCTCATCCCCCGGCGTTATCTCCTGGGCAGAGTATTGGTGGTGGTCATCAAAGGGGTGCTCTATTACCTTCAGTCCGTAACGGCGTAGTGTATCGAAAAAGCGCCGGGGATGACCAATACCGGCAATACCATGCACTTCGTAACCAGAAAATGCGGCAAGATCCGAAGTGAGGGAGGGATCTTTGAGGTTGATCATTCTGCCACCCTCAAGCGTCATCTGATGCCCGTCCCTCCACTCACCGTCATTGACCACTAAGATATCCACCTTGTCGAGTCGCGCCTCGCTCTCCCTAAGTGGTCCCGCGGGCAGGCAGAAACCGTTACCTAACAGTCGTTTTCCATCGACAACCGCAATCTCTATATCCCGACCAAGAGCGTAATGTTGAAGGCCATCATCGGAGATAATGATATCGCAATCTGTCGCCTGCAATAGTGCTCTCGCCACCGCCGGGCGGTCGGGGCCGACCCACATTGGACAGCCGGTACGGTGAGCAATCATCACCGGCTCATCTCCCACGAGAGAGGGATCACTGTCACTTTCGACCGTTTGCGGCCAACTTTCAGCGTTCCCTCCGTAGCCTCTTGAAACAATACCGGGACGAAAGCCCTGCTGCCGGAGGTGGTCTGCAAGCCAGATCACCAACGGTGTCTTGCCTGTGCCACCAACAGTGATATTACCGACTACGATTACCGGCACGGGTGATTTATGGACAGGAAGCAGTCTGAGCCTGTATGCGAGACGACGCAGCCAGGAGATAAGGCAGAAAATCCAGGAGAGAGGGAGTAACAGCAGTGCGGTTCCATTTCTGGAATACCAGTAGTAATCCAGCCGCTTCACCGCTTGATCACTTTTTCTCAACCGGCTGTTTGGCGGCAAAGGTCATATGGACAAAGCCGAGCTGGCTCGCCGCATCCATCACCTTGATCACCGACTGGTGAGTAGCTCTTGCATCGGCATTGATAATCACCGATAGGTCTCTACGTACCCCAGCGGCTTTTGCGATGGCACTCTTTAGGGTATTGAGCTTGGTATTTATCACTTCACGCTTGTTAACGTAGAAGCGACCTGTGCTGTCCACCACAATATCAAGTGTCTTCTCGTCCTTTACTTTCTCATCCTGGGTAGCGGCCTCCGGCAGCTCAACCTTGATGCGGGCATCCTTGTCAAAGGTGGTGGAAACCATAAAGAAGATAAGCAGCAGGAAAACGACATCGATCAACGGTGTCAGATTCAGCTCCGGCATCTCCTTGCGGTTGGGACGCAGATTCATGGTCAGACGGCTTCCCGTTCCCGCTCGCCCTGCATCACCTCGACCATTTTTAATGCCTCTTCCTCCATGATAATGACAAGGCGATCAACACTGCCGACAAGATAGCGGTGGAACATCAGAGTGGGAATGGCAACCGACAAACCGGCGGCGGTGGTAATCAGCGCCTCGGAGATACCACCGGCAAGCACAGCCGGGTTACCGACACCGGCGACCATAATGGCGGAGAACACCTTGATCATACCGATAACGGTACCCAGTAGCCCGAGTAGTGGCTGATAGAGGCAATGGTACCGAGGGCATTGAGGTAACGTTCCAGCTCATGAACCACCTGGCGCCCCACCTCTTCAATCGCCTCCTTCATTACCTCGCGGCTGTGGAGTCGATTGACCAGCCCTGCCGCCAACATACGTCCCAGAGGGGAACCCTCTTTCACCGTGGCAATATGAGCATTGGTCAGCTTTCCACGGCTGTGGGTCTGCCAAACTTGGGCCACCAGATTATCCGGCACCACGCGCTGACGGCGGAGGGACCATAACCGTTCAATGATAATGGCCATGGATGCGATGGAGCATACGATAATTGGCAGCATCAACCAGCCGCCGGCTTTAACCAACTCAAACACTCGGCACTTCCTTAAGCGGACAATAAAAAAGGTGGGAGACGGAGTAGCCACGCCCCCTGTGAATATGGAAGATATCATACTGCATCAACAGTGGGGAGTCTGTTACTTCTATCGCAGAGGGGATGAGGAATTCATCCAATAACGCCGTGCCGAATTTCGGTAGGCCACAACTTCCCTTATGCCCCCATCCTTACCCATGTGTAGTGTCAAAGCGCCGCTCTCGGCGGTATTGAAAACTCGGCTCCCACTGCTTCTCCAACGCGCCACCACCTCCTTTTTGGGGAAACGGTATCTGTTTCTGTAGCCACTGGAAACCAGCGCAAGATCAGCGGAAACGGCCTCAATAAATGGCTTACTTGAAGAGGTAAGGCTGCGTGATGAGGTATCACTACCAGATCAGCATCAATCTGCTCAGGAACGGTGGCTAGCAGTGCCGCTTCCACTTCCCTCTCAATATCGCCGGTCAGCAACAGCCGCTCACCTCCACTCTCTATCAAGAGTACGCAGGAGGCGTTGTTCCCCTCCCAATATACCTCCCTAGCAGGGTGAAGAATTCTAAAATCGACTCCGTCCCAGCGCCACCGATCGCCTGCCTTGCAGGGTGCTACACCATCGATACCGAGACGTTCCGGCTCACCGCTCACTATCTCAGATACCGGCAACTGTTTGAGAACAGCACCAAGCCCTCCGCTGTGATCCATGTCGCCATTACTCACCAGTACCTTATCCAGAGAGGTGACACCTAACTGCCTCAGGTAGGGCACCACCACTGCATCTCCGGTATTGAAACCGCTGGGAAACCCGGGACCGGCGTCGTAGAGCAACGTATGTTCACTTGTCCGTATGACAACCGAGAGCCCCTGCCCCACATCCAACAGTGTCAACTCCAGCTCTCCCTGTGATAGTGGGACAGGTTTGTGCGTAACCAGAGGAACTACCAGCAGCACCCCCAACCATCGTCCCGGCACACCTCGCGGCAACAGCGCCAGAACAACGGCCACTACCGCCGCTATCCAGCACCAAACAGGAAGACTTGGTGCAATAAGCATATCGAACGGTGCATTAGCCACCGACTCAAGTGCCGACGCGGCGTACTGAAGGAGCTGTCCGGTGATAAGTAGTAGCGGATACCCCACCACCGGCACAACCAGTGACAGCAGCGTGGAAAAGAGTGCGAGGGGTACCAACAGCAGAGAGAAGAGAGGTACTGCCAACAGATTCACCAGCGGTGCTATTGGTGAAACACCAAAATCCCACACCAGCAACACAGGAGCCAATCCAAGAGTCACCAACCACTGTATGCGAAACAGGGTATACAGTGAGCTTTTAGAGAACGCGATTCTGCCGCCGATACCGCCGAGAATCACCGCCACCGCACCAAATGATAACCAGAACCCGGCAGAGAGCACGGCCACGGGGTCAAACAGGAGAATCACCAACAAAGCCCAACAGAGACCCCTGAAAGGCTGGACAGGGCGCGCCGCAATTACCCCACCGAGAGCCACTAGCAACATCACCAGAGCACGTAGCGCAGGGATGGCAAAACCGGCAAGGCCGGCATAGAGAAGCGCTGCAAGCAGTGCCATAATTGCCGCCGCACGTGGGGCGGCCAACATAAGGCAGAGTCTGGGCGAAAGACGCCACAGGCGCCCTCCCAGCAGCATTACCCAGCCGGCGACAATACCGATATGCAGGCCGGAGATAGCCATCAGGTGGTTGGTTCCACTGCGCCGAAAAACCTCCCACTGTTGGTGGGTGATACCCTCACGGTCACCGATCACCAACGCTCGCAGCAACCCCTCTCCCGAGCCGGAGATCATCGATTTTTCAAGCATTTCCCTAATAGACAACCGCCAGCTATCAAACAGTGTACGTTCTATGTCACTGTTTAGTTGCTGGTTACCGGCGTCCTGACGCACATAGCCGGTAGCATGGATACCCTTTTGAAACAGCCACCCCTGATAATCAAAGGTGCCGGGGTTATACATACCGTGAGGACGCTTGAGCCTTAGCAGAAGATGCCATCTTTCGCCCATCTGGAGTTCAGATTGCCTCCCATACCAGGAGATGCGGGTCAGATCGGGGGATGAGACCACTCTGCCCTCAAACTCCAGCGCTTCGATCCTGAACTCAAACCGGGTCCGCCTTCCCTCCGTCACCGGCAGGGAGGCGACAACACCAACTGCTTGAAGACTCTTTCCCTCCAGCTCTGCCGGCAGCAGTGCGTCCAGTGACCAGTGCCCATGCAGAGAGGCCCAGCAGAAACCAAGGAGGAAGCAAGCGAATAACCGCGAACGGGGAGACCATAGCCCTGCGGTGGAGATAAGTAACAGCGACCACAACAGCACCACAGGCAGTAAATCCGACTGCCACTGGAGCACCACCACACCTGCTGTAAAAAGTAACGTCCCTGCTATCACACCCCTTCCCTGGGTTGAATTCCATGATGCTGTTGGAGTTGTCAGCCGAGCAGACAGCAACACCCTGAAAAAAATCTGAAGTAAATTGTCGTTACCGGGCCGGCAAAAACCGCAACAACTCACAGACTAGCGCAATCTTAACTTAATTACAGCTTTTATTCCCAATCGAATCAAGAGTCTGAAGTGACATTAATTCGGAACTTAATTTGAATAGTCAATGTGTTAGATTAATTTTACTCCAGCCAAGATGTATATACTTACTAATAGTAATGGTCAAACAACCCGTGACTGTGCTTCAATATCGCGGTCGTTAAGCGCGTACAGAACAGAGACAGCTCCATTGCCCAAGCATCTGATCAAACGTTTTGCCCCTGATCACGAGAAGGTCCGCAATCACAAGCACCTGCGGATATTCGGCAAGCTGTTGCATGATCCCAACCTCTGGCACCTGAATCGTCGCTCTGTTGCCGGTGCTTTTGCCGTCGGTCTCTTCTGGGCCTTTGTTCCTGTCCCCTTCCAGATGGTGGGTGCTGCAGCCACGGCCATTCCGACACGGGTTAACCTGCCAATCTCCGTCGCCCTGGTTTGGATAACAAACCCCATCACCGTCCCACCGATGTTCTACTTCACCTACCTTATCGGTACCTGGATACTGGGTGTCCCGCCGGTAACCGAAGGGTTCGAGATGTCGGCGGAGTGGTTTGAATCGAGCCTTAGTCAAATCTGGCAACCGCTATTGCTCGGATGCCTGATCTGCGGCTCTGTCTCTGCGGTAGCAGGTTACTGCATCATGCGGGGATTGTGGCGCCTGCATATCGTACGGCGTTTCAGAGAGCGGAAATTGAGAAGGGAAAGCCGCTGAGCTTTTTGTGAAACAGGCTATGCTCAGAAAGCCTTAAAACGTGTTTATAACTCAAGTTTCGGAGTTCATTAGCCCCCTCTCCCTCTCGGGGAGAGGGTTGGGGTGAGGGGAGTTGAAAAGCTAACGCTTTGATTCTTCTAATTTCTCATCTGACCTTCTCCCTGAGGGCATGAACGGGAAGCGGTCTAGTCCAAGTCGTTTACGTTCACTTGAACTCCGAAACTTGAGTTACAA
>MOXG01000049.1_pt1 | contig 26704 bp, 32 predicted proteins | sample 1471191 | NCBI WGS metagenome assembly MOXG01 (sample SAMN05806437, study PRJNA327811) | mollusc metagenome | isolation source: Phylotype C (NB3) bacterial symbionts from gill | host: Thyasira cf. gouldii | place: Canada: Bonne Bay, Newfoundland | collected 2010-08-19
AATCAATAAGTTACCTATTGACCCCCCTCACCCTCTCCTTCTCCCCGGTGGGGAGAGGGGACTTTTGTGACACCCTCCTAGGGGAATAATTTTGACGTTTTTATATTTGAGAATCATCCAATGAGTGAGAAGAAAAAGGGCAAGGAAAAAGGCAAAGGCAAGAAAGGGGCTACAAAAAAAGTGAAGCCCTACAAGATACCCAATGCACTCTATGAGAAGGAGCTACATGAGCTCCAGATCGAACTGGTAAAGCTCCAGGAGTGGATCAAGTACAAGGGCCTGCGGGTGGTTGTGGTCTTTGAGGGCCGTGATGCGGCGGGTAAAGGCGGCGTAATCAAGCGCATTACCCAGTACCTCAGCCCTCGCGTCTGCCCAGTGGTTGCCTTGGCCACACCTACCGAGAAAGAGACAAGTCAGTGGTATTTCCAGCGCTACGTCCCCCATCTGCCGGCGGCGGGTGAGATGGTGCTATTCGACCGCAGCTGGTACAACCGTGCCGGTGTCGAGCGGGTGATGGGTTTCTGTACCGACGAAGAGTACCATGAGTTCATCCGTTCCTGCCCCGAATTTGAACGGATGCTGGTGCGTAACGGCATCATTCTAATCAAATACTGGTTCTCGGTCAGTGATGAAGAGCAGGACCGCCGCTTCAAAAGCCGCCTGACCGATCCGCTGAAGCGATGGAAACTGAGCCCAATGGATCTGGAGTCCCGTAAGCGCTGGCTCGACTACTCAAAAGCCAAGGACAAAATGTTTGCTTACACCGATATCAAGCAGGCCCCATGGTATGTAGTCGATGCGGACATCAAAAAACATGCCCGCCTCAACTCTATTCGCCATCTGCTGAGCCAGATTCCCTATGAAGACGTAACCCCTGAACATATCACCCTGCCACCCCGCCAGAGTGATGAGGGCTATGTCAGACCGCCGATGAATGAACAGACCTTCGTCACTAACTACTACACCTCAAAAGAGGCGACGCAGAAGGCCATAGACAATCCAATCAAGACAGCTCATATCAAGTAGTTCAGCGGTCTCCCACGCCCTTTATAAGGTGCCGTTGATGACATACAAAAAGAGAAATGCCCCAGAATTCCGGGGCATTTCTCTTTTCAGATCAGCACAACTCTTCAGCTGTGCCATCACACCCTACCTTAGGGTCACATGGGCCTGCCACCCCTGCGTCGCCTCAAGCCAAACAGCCCCACCAATGCAGAACCAAAGAGCCAGGCCGCCGGCGGCAGAGGTACAGGCGCCACGTCAACGGCGGTCAGACGCAATACATCGGTAGTTCCGCCGGTATAGTCGACAATATGGGTGAGCTGCCACTCAATGCCCCAGCGTTCGATGGCGCTAAAATTCAACGTATCAAAAGCACCTGATACCGTATCGGCATAGAAGAGATCGAAGGTATCGCCGGCAGCAGCAACAAACCCGTCCCAATAGGCCATCTTCAGGGTGGCGTTATTGATGGTCAGCGTACCGTTGACATCGAAGGCGTCATAACAGCTGTTATAGACGCCGCAACCCGGCTCGCGCAGCACACCGCCCAGCTCCATGATGACGGTACTGGTCGAGGTCAGCGTCATGTTGGGCATGCTGATCAGCGCCGGACTGTTGCCCGGCATCAGATTGCCTTCGAAATAGGCGGTGCCGGTGCCGGTATAGTTTCCCGCACCGGAGACATCACCCAGGAAGACCGCCTGGTCGTTGCCACTGATATTGATATCGGCGCCGTTGTGGATCAGCTCATCGTAATAGGTGGTTGTGCCTGCACCGGGATCACGGACCAAACCATCCGTCTTGCTGGTCCCGTGCTCCTCATTCTGTGCTGTGCCGTCAGGGGATGCCGTTTTACCACTATTGCTGTTGTCGGCTCCGCTAAACTGGAAGCTGTTACCGCTCTGCCCCCCCCCCTCTAATGACTTGTAGCTGCGCCGGCCGTTAGTGGGCAGGCAAGCGCAAAAAACAGCACGAATAACGGAGGGAGAGTGCTTTTCAGAGATGCAGAGGGGCGAGCGGTGCGGTTAAGAAGCGAGGGCATACCGGCGTCCTTTCCTGAGGTTGTTGTGCAGAAGGATTGGTTTATACAGGCGCGGCACCATCGGCACCGCACCTGTAGCCAGCTGGATTTAATGAACACTCCTACGACGGCGCAGGCCGATCAGCCCCAGCAGAGCGGAGCCGAAGAGCCAGGCTGCCGGAGGCAGGGGAACTGCGGACATGGCGGTTAGCTCAGGACATCACCGGTGCCGAACTCATCGACCAGATGATCGAGCTGCCAGGTGAGGCCGCCACCCAGACCTGAGAAGTCGAGGGTGCCGAAGTCGCCCAGTATCGTCTCGGCGATAAAGAGGTCGAAGACATCGCCGACATTGGCGGCAAAACTTTCCCAGTAAACAACTTCCAATGTACTGCCCTGCAAAATCTCAAGGGTTGCATCGATATCGAAGGCGTCGTACTCAGTACCACGTACAACTCCTCCCAACTCCATGACGGTGGTATTACCCGCAAGGATCATATCAAGCGTCGAAGTGGTTAGCGTGGGGCTATTACCTATCATCAGGTCCCCCTCGAATTGGGCGGTACCCGTACCTGTGTAGTTACCCGCACCGGAGACCGTACCAAAAAAGACCGCCCGACTACCGCCGCTGACGCGAATCTCGGTACCGTTGTGGACAAGGTCATCGAAGAAAGTGAGGGTGCCGCCGCCGGAGACGATGATGGAAGCGCCGGCCTCGTTGTTGACATCACCATGGATATCCGTGGTACCGGCACTGAAGCCCATGTTACCCCGATTGGTGAGGCCACCATTGGCATAGAGGGTGCCGCGGCCGGTAATCGCGCCACCGAACTCGTTAGTCAGATCCTCCTCAAAGCGAGCGGTACCACCGGCGAGAGTGATCTGGCCACTGTTGCTGTTGCCGGAACCGGTAAAGCGCAGGGTATCGCCACTTTCGGCCAGCACCTCACCGCTCGTGTTATTGATCAATAGGGCACTAACACGGCCGTTACCGTTGAGCAGACCGTCGTTGGTAATGGTGCCGCCAAGGTTGGAGAGCTGGCTATCGATGGTCACCTGGCCGGCGTTGGTGAGACTACCCGAGTAGTTACCACCATTGAGATAGAGCAGCCCGTCACCCGCAACCACTGCTGCCATCGTAGTGGTAAGCGTCTGACCACGAACCAGCTCCACATCACCGCCCAGCTGACCCGCACTACCGATACTGAGGTTATCGTTGGTGATATTGAGGGTACCGCTATTAAAGGTGAAGCCACCATTATCCACCAGCCCACCGGTAGAGAAGGTGCCGCCGTCGAGAGTGAACATGCTGAAGCCGTCGAGGGTGGTGGTGCCGCCCACCGTCAGTGTGCTCATGCGGTTGAGGGCGAAGTTGCTGCCGAGGTTGCTGGTAGCGAGACCATTGCCGATGGTCAGATAACCGGCATTGAAGTTGAAGCTGCCGTCACTGTAAAGGGCATTGGCCATGATGCGCCGCCATTGAGGTTAACAGTGCCGCCGCTGTAGAGTTTCATTGTGCTGCTTGCAATGAGGTTACCACCCAGATTGACATTGAGCACACCGGTGCCGCCGGCAGAGTTATAGCTGCCACCCAAATAGACCTCGTTAGTCTCCATTACGCCGCCATTCAGTGTCACCGTGCCGCTGCCGCCGGCGTACTCGCCGATATAGGTGTCATCAGAAAAGCCGGTAGCCGATACGTTACCCCCTTCCTGAATGAGCGTACCGGTACCATAACGGCCCACTACCAAATCGTCACCTGAGTGCAGTGTGGTGCCGGCGCCCTCCACTGTCACCATGCCCACACTACCGGCTAACTCTCCCACAACAATATCACGCAGAGAGGTACTGACTCTGCCACCATCCCTGACACTCAATGTACCTGTACCTTGAGCGCCGACAACCAGCTCACGGCTCGTGCTCCAGGTCGATCCCGGACCACTCACCGTGGCGGTGCCGACAGCGGTACTGTATTTACCCAAATCACTGTAATAAGCAGAGGAGACCTCACCGCCTGCAAGGACGTTCAAGGTACCCTCTCCGTACCGACCTACATTGAAGTCCCAGCCGCCATTGGCAAGAGTCGAACCACTACCGGTGACAGTCACCGTGCCACTGCCGGCCTCGCTATACCCCAGCGTAATATCAGCACCACTGGTAACAAGACCTTGATCTGCAACCGTCAGGGTGCCGCTGCCGGAACTGCCAATACTAAGGTCACTACTGTTGATCCAGGCTGAGCCCGCCCCGCTAACCGTGACAGTGCCACTGCTATCAGCACCGTTGGCCACTATACCGTATTCACCAGAGAACGAACTGCCGCTTTCAATATTCAGCGTACCCTGCCCGTTGTTACCGACATAGGCATTGGGATTAGTGGCAACGCCATCACCTGTTGCGCCATTGCGCAGTGTCAGCGTGGGGCCGTTGATGCCATCGATGATCAGATTGGGCAAACCATCCCCGTAGGTACCGCCATCAACAATGAGGTGACCCCCGGTGAAATTGAAGTTGCCTGCAGCCGCATCAAAGCTGCCAACGGTGGTGGTACCACCGCTGATATTTAGCTGGGTATCGCCGCCGTTATCCGCCCACACCTTGAGGGTATCGGCCACGGTTAGGGTGCCCCCATTGATGACGTTGATCACGCCGGTACCGCCGGCGGCCAGGGAGTCACCGCCCACGAAGAGGTCGTCAACGCTGCTCAGGACGCCGCCCGCGTTGATGTTAACCGTGCCGCTGCCTCCACTGGCTCGACCAACATAGACATCGCTCGATGAATGTACGTTTGTCGCCTTGCCGCCGATCTTAAGATTGAGTATGCCGGTGCCACTGCTACCCACATAGAGATCAGAATATGCCGAAAGAACAGAACTCCCACCATCAACCGTGACTGTGCCGGTGCCGGTGCCAGACCCACCAATCACGATGCCGCCATTAGTACTTGAGCTGCCCCCCCGCTCTCAATATCCAGGATACCGCTACCGCTATAGCCCACGAAAAGAGTGGACGCAGAGGAGAGGGTGGAGTTGGCGCCGGTCACTGTGGCAGTGCCGGCTCCACTGCCGCCACGCCCAATGTATGTATTTCCGGCAGACTCAACCACTCCACCGGCCTCAACAGTGAGGGCACCATCACCGGCGTAACCGATGTTGATACTGCCGCTGCCGGTAGTATAGAGTTTGGAGTCGCTGCCAGAGACAGTAACCGTACCATCACCGTCATCTTCGGTACCAGCGTTGTCATAGCGCCCCAGGTAGACAGCTCCACCGGACTCTACCTGGCCACCGTTATCGATCTCAAGAACACCCGTACCACTACTGCCAATAGTGAGGCTTGAGGTATTGGTCCACTTGGAACTAGCGTCACGGACCCTCACCGTACCGGAAGAGTCCTTTTGCCACCCCACCCTCCCATTGACGTTGGTCGCTGAACTGCTGGTGGTGATATGGAGTACACCAGTCTCATCATCACCCACCACAGCATCCCCGGAAGCGTAGTTGGCTTCAGCACCATTAATCAGCTCCAGACGGGGAAAATTGGTCCCATTAACCACCATGTCTGCAGCGCCGTCACTGTAGCTTCCGCCATCGACGGTGAGGATACCACCGGTGTGGTTGAAGGTGCCGAGGGAGCTGTTGAAATCAGCGGTGATGATGGTGCCGCCGAAGAGGTTGATGGTACCTCCGCCCCAGGCCTTCAGCTCGGTGCCTACATCGACACTGCCGCCGGTATGGACAGTGAGCCCACCGGTCCCCCCAGGATTGGCATTGTTACCGCCGACATAGAGACCGCTGACGGTGTTCCAGGAGCCGCCGTTGTTAACCGTAGCCGTGCCGCTGCTGCCGCCATATGTCGCCAGGAGACCATAATTACTGGTGACTGCACCGCCGTTGTTGATGTTCAGTGTGCCGGTACCGTAACTGCCCACGATGACATTACTGCTGTTGTTCCAGGCCGCATTCCCTACCGTAATGGTGCCTGTCGTATTGGAACTGGAGCCGATCCAACCGACGCTATTCGAAACGGTGCCACCCGACAAGGTCAAGTTACCAACATTTCCAATATTACCAGTACCCGCATAAAGGTAATCGGTGAGAGTGACCGTGTTGCCGTTGAGAAGCCAGGTCACGGTGTCATTATAAACTTTAGCCGTACCAAAGGACGCCGGCGCAGTAAATGAGAGGTTATAGCTGAGCCCGTTGTTAAAGTAAGCCGATTCCCCCGCACCCGGTGCCGCCCCGGTAGACCAACAGTCTCCATCAGTAAAAACATCGCTACAGGCAACAGCATTGACGGCGGGTTGATAATAGCCAGAGGCAGCAGTCGCCTGTTGCGGTATCAGCGCGGCCAGAAGTAACGGAGCGAGTGAGCTTTTCAGCAGTGTAGAACGTAGAACAGGGGTGAGGCAGGACGTATTCATACGGGCATCCTTTCCTTAAAATTATTGGTTATAGTTGGGATTCAGTGGTCAGCGGCATAAAAACCGACGGCCTACAAAGAAGGATGCCACCCTGTTACAACTCTCCCCGGCAACATCCATGCTAGTTGCGCGGTATTCTTCCCTTTACGTTAACGTAAGTCAATAGGACAAATCCTACACCGTCGTAATTTTTTTGATATCACCTATCCTTAAAGGAACCTCTGAATGAACCTATTCAGCCAGCAGATCTGTTGGGATAAATCAGACTATGCAGGAGACACCTCAAAAACATAGACGCAATCCGCTACGGCGTCGAATGCACGAAATCATTTTCGAGGCAGATACTCACGCCGGCAAAATTTTTGACGCGGCGCTTCTGGTTGCCATCATCATTGCCGTAATCGCTGTGATGCTCGACAGTGTGAAGGAGATACAGCAACAGTACAGTGCCATACTTCATTTCACAGAGTGGACCCTGACACTGCTCTTCACTATCGAATATGGATTACGGCTCTGGTCAGTCAGGCACCCCTTGCACTACGCCAAGAGTTTTTTTGGCATCATTGATCTTCTCGCCATTCTTCCCGCCTATCTAAGCCTGATCTTTGTCGGCAGTCAGTCTCTGATGGTGATTCGGGTGATTCGCCTGCTCAGAGTCTTTCGTATCTTCAAGATGGCACGCTATCTCAGTGAAGTGATGGTACTGATGCATGCACTGAGAGCGACACGTCACAAGATCACCGTGTTTCTTATGAGCATGCTGATTCTGGCGCTGATTCTAGGGACACTGATGTATGTAGTGGAGGGAGAGAAGAGTGGTTTTTCTAGTATCCCTGCGGGGTTTTACTGGGCCATTGTCACCCTCACCACAGTGGGTTATGGCGATCTGGCACCGCTGACTCTACCCGGCCAGGTTCTCGCCGCTATCGCCATGTTACTGGGCTACAGCATGATCATCATTCCCATCGGCATCTTCGCGGTTGAAGTGGTCAAACGCCACGGCAAAGCCCCCACCACACAGGCTTGCCCCGACTGCATGAAAGAGGGACATGACGAAGATGCCATCTACTGCAAATACTGTGGCGGTATTCTCAACGAGTAGACCGGAGGGTGACGAAGTTACCTGCAACCTGCACCTACTCAAAACCGGCCAGTTTGTACCAACGTTTCGCCTCTTCCAGATCCTGCTCCACACCATCACCCGTCTCATACATCATCGCCAGGGTGGTCTGGGAACCCACCATTCCCTGATCGCTGGCTTTCTTGAACCACTCCACCGCCTTCTCACCATTTTTGGCGGCACATTCGCCCTGCATATACATAAAGCCTAGACCGTGCTGAGCAAGACCAAGCCCCGCCTCCGCCGCCGACTTCATGTACTTGTAGGCCAGCATCTCATTGACCGTCATACCCAAACCATTCTGAGCCATAATGGCAACACGGTACTGGGCTTCGATATTGCCCTGATCAGCCAGAGGTGAAAGCATTTTCACCGCCGAGGCAAAGTGCTTTCCTTCAAAGGCTGCAATACCGCTGACCAACTCCATATCAAACTGTTCGTTGTTGTCACTCATAATACCTACTCCTCAAGTAGAGCTCGTTTTAGCTCTCATATCCGGCCTCTTCAAGCCACTTCAACCACTGGTTATAGAGCTGTGGATTAGACGCCCCTATTGCGGCCCGCGACTGCAGACTCATGGGACGGCCTTCCGATATCAATCCATCTGCGAGGATACCCCCCGCCTCGGAAAATATCAGGCAGCCTGCAGCATAATCCCAGGGCCGCTGACCACCGTGAAGGTAGAGATGTCCACGTCCCGCCGCCATCCAGCTCCACTCCAGGGCAACAGCGCCAAAGCTCCGCTGGGAGCGGTAGGGCGGCTGCTTTGCCAACCGAGTGATCAATGGCGGTGTCAGCCGCTTTAGGTCAATCACTGCGACCCCATCTTTGAGATCCTCTGTAGAGCCGTCAAGCGTCAATCGCCGATCATTGAGCCAAGCACCACCACCCTGCTCAGCGCGAAAACTCTCTTTGCGAATCGGGTCATAGACCAGGCCAAGCACCGGTCTATGATCGATGACCAGAGCGAGAGAGATGGCAAAATAGGGCAGTCCAATACTAAAATTAGTAGTTCCATCGAGCGGATCAAGGCACCAGAAACAGGCGGTCTCCATCACCTGACGCTGCTCCTCCTCTGTCATCTCCTCACCAAGAAGAGGGATTTCCGGCCAATGCTCATACAATCCCTCCCGGAGAGAGCGTTGAACCTCGATATCGGCATCGGTTACCAGAGTGCCGTCTGGTTTGTTACGCACCACTGCATGCTGGTAGCGCGGGAGGATTTCCTGCTCTGCAGCATCTATCAATAGCTGCTGCAGCTCCACACCTTTAGGCCTTGGGGATAGCTGATCTAGGGGGTTTTTCATGGTTGCTATCATCCCGGAATCGTCCCCTGCAAGCAATGGAGAGACTACATGTAAAGTGCAGGGTTTTCCCCGCTTGTACTTTCCTGCACGAGGACTAGTATCTAACTGGTGCTCGGTAGGATCGTCCATTGAGCATGAACGGGCTATATACCAACCATCTCAGGAGCAGCCGCATACGCACCATGGATGACACCGCCACACGACGGTTATCGCTGACTCTCACCCTACTGGTGGCGGCACTGCTTCTCCCGCTTACCGCGATAGGAATCTCCCCCCCACTGACAGACCAGAACCGTTTTCTTGAGGCGGAGAAGGCGCTGAAGAAAAATGCGGCTGGGCGCTATCAGAAGCTGAAGTCCCAGTTGATCGACTATCCGCTCTACCCCTATCTTGAGTTTCAGGAGCTGACACAGCGGCGATCAAAACTAAAAAGCCGCTCGGTCGAGCAATTTCTTACGCGTTACAAGGAGACGCCACTTGCACCACGGATGCGGCGCATCTGGCTCTCTGAACTGGCTAAACGCAAGCAGTGGTGGATCTATCTGACATTTTACCGTCCCGGAATGGGCACCAAATTCGACTGCCATAGGATGCTGGCGCTACTCGGCACCGGCCACGCAGACGAGGCCTTCAGTGAGATACCCCAACTCTGGCTTAGTGGAAAATCGCAGCCGAAGGCGTGTGACCCGGTTTTTGACCACTGGCGTAAGGCGGGAAAGCTGACCGCAAAACTGGCATGGAAGCGGGCTGAGCTGGCAATGAATGAGGGTGAAACCACCCTCGCCCGCTACCTTAAACGCTACCTGCCGATGCCTGAGAGAGAGCAGCTTGAGCTCTGGCTAAAGCTCCATAAACGGCCAAAAACGATCACAGATAAACGAGCCTTCCGCCGAGCATCTTCTCATCGGGAGAAAATGCTACTGCACGGTTTTAAGCGGCTGGCACGGCAAGACCACCTGAGCGCTCTCACTCTCTGGCCACGGCTGCGCGCAAGCTATCCATTCAGCAAAGAGCAGCTCTATCAGGGTGAACGCGAGCTCTTGCTCTCATTGGCTCGCAACGGCCATCCCGCTATCCTCCGTTACTTGATGGCTTCACCCCCAAAGCCTCTGATGGGCGCTTCCTGACAACAAGAATTCGCACCGCCTTGAGCATGCAGGAGTGGCCCTTTGTCCTCACCGGGATAGAGGCGCTGCCGGAGAAACTGCAGCAATCAGAACGCTGGCGCTACTGGCGTGCCAGAGCAACAGAAGCAGTGGGACGGCAGGAGGAGGCAATGACACTGTTTCGGGCGCTGTCGCTGGAGCGGAGTTATTACGGTTTTCTGGCTGCTGATAAAACAGGCATCCGCTACCGCTTCGATCCTATCCCCTTGAGCCTGGATCAGAAAGAACTCGACCGCACTGCACAACTGCCGGCTATCAGAAGAGCACACGAGCTTTTCTCCCTTGGCCGTTTTCTGGACGCTCGCCGGGAGTGGAACCTGGCGGTCAAAGGGATGCCGTCTGAGAAACTGCAGCTGGTTTCAAAGCTGGCCCAGGCTGGGGTTGGCACGACCGTGCAATTTTCACTCTTGCCCGCACCGGCTACTGGGACGATTTGGAGCTACGCTTCCCATTGAAGCATAAAGATAAAGTCTCTGCTGAAGCCGTTAACCGGCAACTCGATAACGCCTGGGTATTTGCCGTAATACGCCAGGAGAGTGCTTTCTCCCAGGATGCACACTCACCCGCAGGTGCTCTCGGCCTTATGCAGTTAATGCCGAATACCGCTCGCTTTATCGCAAAAAAGACCAAACAGCGCAGACCGAGGAAGCAGGAGCTACTCAACCCGGATACCAATATCACGTTGGGAACCGCCTACCTCAGTCGTGTCTACAGACAGCTTGGAAAGAATCAGGTACTGGCCACAGCGGCCTATAATGCGGGCCCACACCGGGTGCGCGCCTGGCTGCCGGAGACGACAATTGCCGCCGACCTGTGGGTGGAGACGATTCCATTTCGTGAGACCAGAAGCTACACCCAGCGTGTTCTTAGTTATGCAGTGATCTATGACCAGCGCCTGGGCAAAAAAGTGACGCCCCTGTCCTTACGAATGCCATGGGTTTTTTCAGAATCACACATTATGCAGATTGCCTCAGCAAGCCCCGCCAAGAGCGGCATTGATGAGCACTAGCTAGTGGACCATGTGGAAGTAAGTGATAACTCCCAGCCCTAGGGATATGTAGCTCTTGCCGACAGCCTCTCAACCGCTTCAGCCCGGCTCTTTTTATCCGTAACCACCTGATAGTAACTTCGCTGCAGGGGCTCATTCTCTCCTGATGCGAGACCATCCCACACCGTCACTGGAGACTCCTTCAGCACCAGGGTATGCATTTTTCCATCAAGATCGGGATAACGCCCAACCATGAGCTGATCATCACCTGCCGGCGTATCCTGCTCGACGGTGCGCATAGAGAGTTCAGACTTGAGCTTGTAATAGGCGGAAATATCGAGCTCAATACCATTGACGTTGTAACGCACCAACTTGTCGGAGCTGACTTTCTCCAGAGCGCCGGCATCCAGCGGGGCCATCACCTTGACCTCCTGCCCAAGCGCTCTGCCATAGCGGGTATTCCTGATCGCCGCAGAGCATGAAGAGAGCTGATCGGCTCGGTTGATGGCGGGAGAGATCATGATTTTCTGATTTCCATCATAAAGAAAAGTCGGTTCCTCATCACTAAAGCAGATACCCAGCCCCAGCTCCAGTTCAGGCAATCCATACTCCCGATTCTTGATATTCTGCGCCTCCACCACTTTCAGCATATTTCTTGCCAGACCACAGGCGTGGGAGACACAAAGCCACTGGTAGGGCGTATCCTGATATTCAAAAATACTGAGGATCACGGCATCACCCTCAACAAAAACTTTTTGAGCACCATACCCTTTGAGCAGCTGAGTGATCGGTTCAAAGAAATTCAGGCTGAAGTGGGATGCCGGATTAAGGCCCCGCTGCCGCAACTCTTTGGTTATCGCCGTTGAGCCCGAACATCGGCTTTAATGATCACGTGGTTGCGAATCTTATGCTCCCCCGGCTGAAGCTCTCCACGCAACAACATCTCCTGCAACGTACTGTTACTGCGGGAGAGATCAATATCTTCCTGGCGGCTGAGAATTCGGATGCGACTCATGGCAGAGAAGGCCTGATGCGCCAGTTTGAGATCACGCCGAAAAATAGAGAAATGCCGGACAAAGCTGAAAATTCTTCGTTGCCGTGTCGCCGTCGGCATATTGCGGATGGCGCTCTGTGCGCGATCAAGCACTTTCATCACCTGCACAGGGTTATTCACACCCGGCATACCCGACAGTTTCCGTTGCAGCCCCTGCTTCTTGATATCGCCCGCAAGATACTGACACACCAGTCTGACGGGTAGACATCCTTTGAGATCCTCATAAACCCCAGGGGCAGCATGAGATGCAAGTATCTCCTGTTCCAGGCCGCCTTTTTTAAATTGCCTCAACAAACGTTTGAGAAGGCGGGCGTGAAATCGGGGCCAACGGGGATTTTGCCAATAGGCTCGGTCCGCCACACCACCGTCACTCATGCTCCCGGATTTTACCGAGTAGATGAAACGATCAATGTTCTCCGGTACATCAAGCCAGGAGACCAGTCCTTTGTGGTACTCATCTTTTTGCATGGAGTTTCCCAGCAACAGGCCGACATCAATCTGTGTCGTCATGCCGCCCTGCTCATTGCGATACAGAATCGCCGTCGAACCGGCCTCTCCACCCTCTCCCGGCTCATGCCCTTCCAGTGGCCAGACCCATGTCGGCAAAAAACGGGAAAACAGCCCCACCACCAGACGATTGATGGTGTCAAACCCCCTCTCCTTCTCACTATTGGTGCAAGCCAGTGGATAGTGCTTCATCAGCTGCTCATCAGCCAGAAGCGACGACAGTTGCAGCATGGGATTGAACAGGACAATTTTGGGCACCGGCCAAGTTCGACCAAGGACGGATTTTCGCAGCTTGCCAAGGCGAACCGTCTCCAGCTTCAGCAGTTCGCGAAACAGCCGGCGACTCAACCGGTATCTTATCGATGACGCCTCTTTCGCCAGAATCACCAATCTTTCATGCAACTGCACCGAGAGCGCATTTGACTGTTGATTGGCTCGGCTGCGCTCTTTCTGGAGTCTACTGCGCAGATCACGCAGCTCTTCGTCGATCACCTGCAGGAGAAATTTCAGCACGGAAAACTGCAGCAGCTGGATCACCTCCATACTGGATCGCTTGCGCGCACGATCCACCGCCAGCTCCATCATGCCGATATAGCAGTCACCCACTGCCTGTACATCCTGATTATCCGGTGGCGGCGGTGCCTCTCCCCAATAGTTCTCGGTAACATCATGGAGCAGAGCACGCTTCACCATCAGGCGCGTCTTTTGTGTGAACTCCTGGCTGAGAACGACATCGATACGGGTATTATCTATACCCCGTGGAAGTTTACTGAAAAGCAGATCAAACGGCTGTTTGCAACGCAGAGGTTTACAAAACTCCTCTATTTCAGGCCGCCAGTATAAAAGCTTTCCCAGTGCCACGATGATTCAGCAGGCCGACCGGCTCTGATAGCCTCGCCGTGGATACGGGAGGGCAATCACTGAATGTAATCTGGTTGAACCACCCATATAGGCTGCCTCGATGATCAACGGATCAATGCCGAAACGAGCTGATCCTCCATTTCGATCCGACTGGCCAGCTCTTCACCAAGATTGGATAGATCATCATCCAGGTGACCCATCGGCTGTTTGTGATCCGATGTGTCGTATTTATCGTTAAAGGCAACCGCCACCTCTGTCACCTCAGAGATCCTTGGGTAGACCCTATTGGCGACCTCCACCACATCACTTCGCCGCTCAGATCCAGAGGTGATGCGGTCGTAGACTTCAAAGTGGCCGAATGCGATATAGTCAACCAGCAGTTGACAAAAATCCCGTAGGAGCTGTTTTACCGGCTTTTCCGGTGGGTAGGCCTCAAGGCCGGCCAGCTGGCAATAAGTCACCATCAGCTCCTGACGCTCAAGCAACCATTTATCCACCATCTCCTGGGTGAGTTTTCTACGATTTTCTGTTTCGCCGTCTGTTGTCGCCATGTTGTCGTACTCTTGTTATATCCTGATTGAGCCATCACGTTTTGTGATCACCAAATAACAGTGAGACTCAAGAAGAGTTATTAAATCCGCCAGGCCCCTTGTATCTCAAGCCATCACGAACCAGACTAGAGTGTATCAAATTTGTCCCGATACTGAAGCCATGAACACCGGAAATCCGAGACCTCTCTTATATCTTTCTCTCCTACTATGGGGGTATGCCGCCCATGCCGGAGGTTTAGACTATCCAAACCGGTACAGTAGCATGGCTGAATCGGTAATGGACATGGTGGATGCCTTCTCATCCTCTTACCAGAAACGCATTGATAGAAGAGCGAATGACCGCAATCCCTGGGCGATAAACAGCTTCCCATATCAAGTACCTATGACCACCGGTATGCCCGGCACCATGGGTATGCCCGGTACCATGGGTATGCCTGGCACTATGGGTATGCCCGGCACCACCGGTATGCCCGGAGGATACCCCAGTTATAAAAGCGCACCCTCTGTACTGGATGGTGGTTGGCAGGGACAGCAGGGAACAGTTCTGGTTATAAAACGCAACCGTTTCCGCCTTTACCTCGACCGCGATACTTTTCGCGAAGGCGAGCTGATCCTCCATGATCAGAACCTGTTATTGATGCGCGATCCGAAAACCGGAATAGAGAACCCTTTTGAGTATGTAGAATCAAAAGGGCGCATGGTGCTACGTAGCAAAGATGGTCAGATCATGCTGTTCAGGCGAATCAGACGTTAGCACAACTCCTGTCAATGCCCCACAGGAAACATATCACTTAGTCAGCAAGCTGATTCATACGCTGATGGCGCAACTCCTCAGGCAAGGCACCCAGCAACTCACAGGCCTGATAAAAACTCTCCATATCCCCTTCCGCTTGCCGCATCAGCTGTAGAAAACCCGGCACCCAGTGTTCATAGGTGGCGATGGAGCGAGTCGGGCGTTGTTTAACTCACGTTGAAACCAATGATCGTAGCCCCGATGACCACCCCACCGCTCTTTCAGCAAGCGATACTCTGTGCGCAACCGGCTGAACTCGGCCTGTTTTCCTGACCGCTTTTCATCCTCCGGCAGGGCACTGGTGTAGATATCAATCAAACGCTGTCGGCTCTCCAGCAGTAAATTGATGAACTCCCGCTTACGTTCCTGCGAACCGGTCCAGTCAGCAAGTAAGGAATCATCGGCGGTGGAGATCAGCCAGCGCTCCACCCCCACCCTTTCAACTGTGGCGGCAAAAGCCTCGTTAAAAGCGCTGTCACCCTTAACATAGAGCTGCTGATGAGCTAGCTCATGAAAGATCAATCCGGCAATATGGGGTTCCTGCCAATCAATCACCGTACTCGGCAGGGGATCATCAAACCAACCCAGGGTTGAGTAAGCAGGTACCGCCTCCACCGTCACATCCAATCCCTGCAATCTCAACTCACCGGCATAAACATCAGCCTGTTGGCGGGAAAAGTAACCGCGATAGGCAGCACAGCCGATAAACGGGTAGCACCAGGTCATAGGCTTCATGGAGAGCTGCGGGGTGGCTATCACACTCCACACTACTGCCTTCCTCTCCAGATCGGCATAGCTGCGATAGCTGTCGTTATCCGGCAACCGCAGCTGCTCTGTAGCAAAACGCCGTATCTCCTGTACGCGCTGCAGCCGTTGCCGTAATTTGCCGCCTGTTGCCGGATCCGCCAACAGCTGGTCAATAGAGCGGCTCCTACCCATCAGTCAAGATGACCGCCGATAGATTGAGCGTAATAACCCAGACTACTACACCCGGATAGGGAGAAAAAAAGGATAATAGAGAGAAAGGTGCGAAACCACATACTGCATAACTTACCCTCGTTTCCGGACACCCACAAATTGACATCGTCGGGCGAGCCGATCAAATCCATGCGGCTTGTGAGAAACTTGGCCAATGCTGGGGCCATATAATTTAGAGCCTGTCGGCAGTTACTGACAACCTGATACCATCGTCCCCTCACTCCTCAATAAATTCACCAATGAATTTCCTACCCAGCCGCATCTTCGCCGTGATCTTGAATACAGCTATGAGCCTCTCGATCTAATCTGCCATAGCCGATAACTTTCAGCAAAAGTCAGCTGTTATCCATATAAAAGGCACTGAGCGAATATGTTAATTATCGCCTACTGACACGCACCTTTGTATTTTCCGTCCATGTAGCTGCTGATTGTCATTACACTTCCACTCCCGGGATACTGAGTCTGCATGATCACCTCGCCCTTAAAGGTGCTACCGCTATAGGTCACGCTCCCTTTACTGGTGGTTTTTGTGCCCTGTTGATCACATCTCATCGCCCATGTGACGGTATCACCGGTGTTGGTGATGTCTGTCACTTCACAGCCACTGTTTTCCGCCTTGTTGCCTGGAACCATCTCTTCCTTGGTGATGCACTGGCTGTGGCTGGTGGGCGGTACCGCATAGGGCATTCCCTGCATTTCGATCTTGGTTTGAATCTCCCACATACCTTCCTGCATATTGATTTCGGTTGCCATCACCGTGGTAGCAAGGGAGTAGAGAAGAGATGCAGTTATCGATATAGCCTTTTTCATCTTGGTTTGTCTCCTTTTACAAATGAAAGTTAAGTCTCAGGTTCTTGCCAAAAACTGAACTAAGGTCTTCAATATTACCCGAAAACAGGAGCATACGAACAGAATCAGTTCTCTGTTTCCGACACTCTTGTCAGCGGTAGACGCTCCTCACAGGAATGGCGGGTGCTTTGTCAGCTTGTTTCTGGACACCCATCAGCTTGTTTCTGGACACCCATAAATTGACATCCCCAGCTTGTTTCTGGACACCCATAAATTGACATCCCCATTCGGCATGCATAATAGAGAACGTACGGAAAACTTAAATCTCAAGGAAAGAGCATGCCAAAACCAAGAAAGAGCCTTATCAGCCTTGATGCCACACCCTACTATCACTGCGTTTCACGCTGTGTACGCCGGGCCTTTCTCTGCGGCACCGATCAACTTACAGGGCGGTCCTATGAACATCGCCGTGGGTGGATAGAGAAGCGGTTACTGGAATTGCCTCACTACTTTGCAATTGATATCAGTGCATTTTCAGTTATGCACAACCACACTCATTTAGTGCTCTACATCGATAGAGCACGCGCACAAGGCTGGTCACTCCATGAAGTCATTGAACAATGGCATGGGCTGTTCAACGGCAACTCGTTGAGTCAGCGCTTTCTAAGAAATGAGCCGATGTGCAAAGCTGAGTTGGGACAGGTTGAACGATTGGCTGAATGCTGGAGAGAGCGTCTTTCCTCGGTGAGCTGGTTTATGCGCTGTCTCAACGAAACCATTGCACGCCAAGCTAATGCCGAAGATGGCTGTACCGGTCGCTTTTGGGAAGGCCGCTTCAAGTGCCAGGCGCTCCTTGATGAAGCTGCACTGGCCGCCTGTATGGCCTATGTCGACCTCAATCCCATCAGGGCAGGAATAGCGGAGACGCCGGAATCATCAGATTACACCTCTATACATCGCCGTATTCAGGCTATAAAAGGCACGAGCGGTAGTGATGTACTGCACCAGAAAACAGAGCGCCCCACCCAGCCACCAGAACTCCAGCCATTTGCCGGCTACCCCAGGGAACCTATGCCCAAGGGACTACCCTTCCGTCTTGAGGATTACCTTGAACTGGTGGATTGGACAGGAAGAGCTATGCGGGACGATAAACGTGGTGCCATCCCTTCTACCCTGCCCCCCATACTTGACCGCCTGCAGGTCGATCCCAAATCATGGCTGTATATGACCACCTCATTCGAAAGTCGCTTTAGATCCCTGGTTGGGCGAGCCGATCGAATCCATGCTGCTTGTGAAAAACTTGGCCAACGCTGGGTCCATGGCATTGTAGCCTGCCGGCAGTTACTGACAATCTGATACCATCACCCCACTCCTCAAAATGTTCACTATCGGATTTCCTATCCCAGCGACACCTTGGCTGTGATTTGGAATACAGCTGTGTATTTCTTGAGTTAATCATCCTTAGCCGAGAACTTTCACCAAAAGTCAGCTGCTATTCATTTCAAAGGGCGCTGAGCCAATGTGAGGATGCAGTTTAGATTCGTTTAAATATGGGTGTCTTGTTGTTGCGGTTTTTTTGTTGTTTTTTGTTCTGCTCCATGGTTATTGAAAGGGTGTTATAATACGCGGCTTAATTTCACCCCAATACTGATCACAACACTATGGCGCTTAACCAAGAACTATTGAATGCGGTCGACTTCACCAAGGGAAACGGTCTGGTAACGGCGATTGCACAGGATGCCAACACCGGAGAGATCCTGATGCTGGCCAATATGAACGAAGAATCCCTGGGCATGACCCTTGAGCTGGGCGAAGCGGTCTACTGGAGCCGCTCACGCCAGAAACTCTGGCACAAGGGGGAGGAGAGTGGCAACGTTCAGAAGGTCAGGGAGCTCTACATCGATTGTGACGGTGACGCCATCCTGATGAAGGTTGAACAGATCGGCGATGCGGCCTGTCATACCGGGAAACGCTCTTGCTTCTTCCGCAGAGTGGATAGTGATGCGGTGGTTGATGTCGGTGTACAGGTGTTTGATCCCAAAGAGGTGTACAAGAAATGATGACCGATGAGACCCGCCTGCGCATAGGCATCCCCAAGGGGAGCCTGCAGGAGACAACAAAAAAGCTCTTTGCCCGTGCCGGATTCAATCTGCACATCTCAGGTCGCTCCTACTACCCCGATATCGATGATTCCGAGCTTCAGTGTATTCTGATCAGACCCCAGGAGATGGCCCGCTATGTAGAACTGGGAGTACTGGACTGCGCCATCACCGGCCTCGACTGGATACTGGAGACCGGTGCCGATGTGCAGGAACTGGCCGACCTCAAAGCGCCCTGGTCGAACTACGGCACGGTACGCTGGGTGATGGCATCCAAAGAGGGCTCACCCTTCGACGACGTCAAAGATCTGGAAGGGAAGCGTATCGCCACCGAAGCAGCCGGCATGACCCGGCGTTTTCTGGCCGATCATGGTGTCACTGCTGATGTGGAGTTCTCCTGGGGCGCAACCGAGGTGAAACCACCGATTCTGGCGGATGCATAGTGGATGTCTCAGAAACCGGATCGAGCCTGCGGGCCAACAACCTCAAAGTGATGCATGTCGTGCTGGAGAGTACCCCACGCTTCATCGCCAACAACGACTCGCTGCAGGATGAATGGAAGAAGGACAAGATCGACCGTTTATTGATGCTACTTGAAGGAGCGATACGTGCCGCCACAAGGGTTACCCTGGCGATGAACGTTCCACGCAACAATATCGATGATGTACTGGCTCTGTTGCCAGCCCTATCCACCCCCACCGTCTCCACCCTGGCAGATCCTGAGTGGGTGGATATCAGTACAGTGGTGGAAGAGAAGCTGGTGCGTGACTTACTGCCACGGCTCCACTTGGCCGGCGCCCGTGGCATCATAGAGATGCCCATCAACAAGATAATCGAGTGATTTCCAACGCAGGGATAGGAATTTTCTTTAGGGATACTGGAGAAGGAAGTAGCGCATCCGCTTCGGCAGGGTAATCACCCACTGCCCTACCGGCCGGCGCCTGCGGGAAGAAATGCCCGACCAGGTGGGCGGCTGTTTCCGCCATGCACTTGGTGTTACAGGAGGGACAGATACCTCTTCCTTTGCAAGAATCGGCGACCAAAAAACCCTCACCGCACTAGTCGCAACGGACGCGGTCGATACCATCGCCCCACCCCTCAAAATGTTCACTATCGGATTTCCTATCCAAGTGACACCTTGGCTGTGATTCGGAATACAGCTGTATATTTCTTTAGTTAATCATCCTTAGCCAAGAACTTTCACCAAAAGTCTGCTGCTATTCGTATCAAAGGTCACTGAGCCAATGTGAGGAATGCAGTTTAGACTCGTTAAAATATGGGTGTCTTGTTTTTAACTGATGGAGATTATGGATGATCGCCACGGGCATACCTCCACGCTGATGATCAGTCAGTTACCCACTGACCAGTGGTATGTCAGCATCGGCGACAACACCTTGGCCGATGCCATTCTCGACCGTCTGATGCACAACGCCCACCGCCTTCAGCTCAAGGGAGAGTCGATGAGAAAACTGATGGGGCAGTTGACTGATGGTGAACACCTGGGTTAAAAGTTCGGCTACGTGATGCGTTGAGAAATCAGGTGTTCACGTTCGGCCGGAATAGGTGTTCATCTTCGCCGGAATACGCAGAATGCAGTTTAGATTCTTTAAAACATGGGTGTCTTGTTTTATTTTCAATGTTAAGCTAATTGTTAGATTTATTTTATCCCCCAACATAACCGCCTTCAACGAGTAATTTCCTTCCGTCAGGAGTAAGTCGATGCCTTCCATTTGCGGTTGTAATTAATAACTTATTTTTTAGTTTGTCAACGTTATATTTAGTCACTTGGTCATGTGTAGATAATTCACGCACTATGAAATCAATAGACTCTCCCTCATGTTTTGAAATCAAGAGCAGCGTATTTATTTGGTCGTCATCAAGAACACGATCTTGATGGGTGTTTTCATTTCCTGACGAAGGAATTCCAAGTTTATTGGTATCGTTTTTACTTGCCTCTGATTTATATGTTTTTTCTTTTAATGTTTTTATTAGAGTGTCTTTCTCATCTGCATTTGTGTGCAGCTCATTTATTAAGTCAGTTAAGGTTTGTATTTTTAAATCTTTTTTATTTATTTCGTTTTCATATTTTATTTCCATATCTACTGCTTCTTTTCTTATCTCTCTTTCCTTTTTCTTCGATATTAGAGATTCTCCTTCAAGCTTAAGCCTTAAGTTATGTTGCTTAATGCCTTCTGATTTCCAATATCCATATATTTTTCTTGCCGGGTATGGATAGGCAAGCAAGATCGTAATAGAAGATAACAAAGGATATAAAAATCCTTTTAATAAATAGTCCGGATATCCGCAATAAAGAAAAGTAGATATATATTCGAATCTATCATGAACAGGAATGTCTGAACCTAATATAAAAATTAATTCATAGTTAAATGCAATCCAAGATGCAGCGAATGCGCCAAAAAGAGGGCTGGTTGTTTTGTCGTATAGGTGTGCTTTGATAGACTGTATGAATTCCATATTTACATGCATACCTCTTTGGTTAGTTAATGCACGATTCTGTTATCTATTTAAATCTAACGTTTAAGCTCACCGGCTGCCAAATGCGGCGTGGCTGTAGCGTAGCGGAAGCCGCGCCGCATTTGGCAGTCCGCGTGTAGCTTTTTGTTAGGCTTTTGACTCGGAAATATTTCACTTAATGCGACTCATTTCCTGTTGTATTTTTTTCGCTAGAACGGAAACCTTGCTAGATAACATTTTATAGTCATCAGTAATTTGCTCTTGGCTTTTATTTGAGAGAAAAAATAGTTTTTCTGCTGACTCCTTGACCAATTTTATTAATACAGAATCAGGCTTAATATTATTTACTTTCATCCACCGCTCTATTGCGCCACTCGATAGCCCAAATAGTTCCTCGCTCCAGTTTTTTTGATTTATACAGACGAGTATGTCTCTTTGTGCTGCAATTCGATTGTTAAATTCACTCATGCTGCAACTCCTTCGGGAAGCAGATCACTCATCCAGTCGATAATAACTGGAGCAACACCTAGGGCTCTTTCAATTTCAGCTCTTGATATGACTGAACCATACCCCCTAGTTGATAAAATACGTGCGCGGACGTATACATCAAAATCCTCTTGTGAGATCAGTAACTTTTGTTCAAATTGTAATGGAGACAATCTGGAAAATATTGGCTGACCAGCTCCAAGCGAATAGCATGTGGCAAAATTCCTTGTAGCAAGAAACATACAAGACAGATGAAAAACGGCACTAATACTTGATTGCAAAAGAGTGCTATATGACTCTAAAAATAGCTGATTGAACTTGTTGCAATCTTCTAGGGCCTTTGAGTATTTAGCTGGCTCCCCCAAATCAGACAAAAAGTTTGCTCCATCCGATGAATAAATGAGCTGAGACTCTAAATGTAAATGCCAAGAAAATGGATTACCTTCAAGCCATAATTCCTGAATTCTCTCATGACTATAAATAGAAAACTTTTCCGGATCATATTCCTGACGGGGCTTTGATAGGCAAGCTAGAAGATCGATATCGGATGAAGGATCTACTTCACCCCTACACACTGAACCGAATGCATATATATGTGTACTCATCTTCTACTGAACCTTTTAACTAATAACGTTGTTAAGAGAGCAAAAGATATGAACTTTATACCAGTAATGATTGAAAGAGCACCTGTTGAAAAATTGGTTGGGGAAGACACCCCTAAGAATACAGATGGAGCTTTTAAGAAATTTACCCAATATTCAGATAAATCCAATGGGTTACCATTGGTATAAGTATTGTAAATTGAAATAAAAAACAAAGTTATAACAATAGTTCTAGCAAACTTCAGTATGCTTTCACCATTCCCCCAGATGAAATGCAAAACCCAAAACTCTATCCATTTCAAGAATTGTATTGAGCTATTCAAAAAGCCAGGATATTTTTCTTTGTAATATGTTTGTTTAGACTTCCATGATTTATATAGATATTTAGATGTCGCCTCAAGTTCTACGTTTATTGCTTTATTTGCAGCTTTCGCATCCCCTACCTGCTGGTAGTTGGCTCTTAAGGATCTCGCGAAGTGCATTCTGAGATTTTCTTTCCTAGGCGCTTCGCTTATTAAAATATCATCGTCAATTTGGCAGCGCTCAAATGTGGCAAATATAAAATCACACCCTTTAAAGGCAGTTTGATGGAAATTCGACCCAAGAAATTTACATCCTGTAAAGTCACATGAGTCAAATACGCAATTATTTAAATAGCAGCTATCAAAAATACAATGTAAAAACGAAACGTTCCGAAAAGTTATTTTTATTGCATTTAATCTAATGAATACTTTGAACCTTAAGCTCTCTTGTTCATCCACTACATTCTTCGGTACATAGTAGTCAGTAATAACCTCTCGATTACCTTTTTCTAAATGGTCTTTTGTACCGGTTTCACTCATTTGTAATTTGCCTTGTGCGTGCATCCATATATTGTTGCTATTTTTGCTATCGATTTAAATACAAGCCTGATTGCCTTTTTAGCCTAACTGATTAGCATTTATCTGTCGTGCGCAGCATGACGGATAAATGTCTGTTGGACTAAGGCGCCCAGAACAGACCGTCAATGCTTATTTATAGGAATTTGTTTTTGGCAGGAGGGTCATTCGATAATGCAGCAAAATAAAAGTGCGCCAGTGTGGGCTGCTTTTGCCATATCATTGTGCCTTCAGAATGGTTCTCCATGGCCTTGTCTGTTCTTTTTTCCTACTTCTACTTCTGATAATACCTCATTTTGTGTGCTTTTTCCGCACTCAACCATCAGGTCTCTGGAGGACCTGTCCCGGTAAGGCTTTGTGACGATCTATGGGGGCTTAACCGTCGTCAGCCACTGCCCCGGTATACCGGCATTAACTCCCAGACTTCCCGCAGCCGTCCCTTGTGGCATTTCTCACAGGGATAACTGCCGATCTCTTCTGGATGCACCCCTGCATCATCCGTTTTGGTGTTCTCTGGCGGCGGCTGTTTCAGCGCTCCAGAAGCAGTGGCCGCTTCTTCTTTCGGCAGCAGTTGGCCAGAAAACCGTAGTGGCGCATTCGCATGAACCCTTTGGGTAACACATGCTGCAAGATCCGACGTATGAACTCATCCGGGCTGAGCGTCAGAGGTTTTCTTTTGCATGATCCGCGTAGTCTTTGTAGCGGAGGGTGATTCCACCCTCCCCATCTGCCAGGAGTCGCCGGTTGCTGATGGCGCCACGATGACTGTAGCGGGCCAGATACTCCAGTACGCTGCCGGTATGTTTCAGGCAGTGCTTGCTGTAGACCGCCCACTCCTTCGCCATCAGTCGATCCAGGGTTCGCTTCGGTTCTCCCGAGTCGGTAATGCGTGGCAATTCTCCCTGTTCGGGCGCTTTGGCGAAAGGAATAAAGGGGTCAGTACCCTTTTTTTACCCAATTACTTATTTTAAAGGGTACTGACCCCTTTAATCCCTCCTTTAATCCCTTATTCGTTATGCGGCATATTCCTTCATATAGACCTTGTTTTCGAGCAGATTGCGAAAGAAGCCCATAAGCGCAAGTATCCTAGCAACAAAATCATCAATTTCATCTGCGTGAATATACTCTTGTTGTCCGTGTGCGATTGCATTGCGCCGTTTCAGTAATAGTACGTCGAGGAATGTCCTATTTTGCTCGAAATGGTCAGTGTCGACCCCGCAGATAATACAGATGTCCTTTATAACGTCTGTATTCAAATTGGATCTCGTATCGACTAGCGCAGGGTTTAAGAACGAGAACCTTCCACTCTCGTTGTCTAGTATATCGTTTATGAGCTTACAGCGTTCCTTCAAGCTTACGCGGCTGCGATGCAGAGCATCGAGTCTTCCCAAAAAACTGTTAACGTAAATCTGTCTTTCTAACTCAACAAATTGCTTTTTTCTCAACGTTAAGTGTTCGAAATAACAATTGGCACATGTTCGTACATATCCCTCCCAATGTGCATAGCTCATTGCAACCAGAGCTCTTAGTAAAGCAGGTTTGGAAAATTGGTCGGCTTTCTCGATGGCTGCCTTCATGTCTGATAGTTCTTTCCTCCGCCAAATTAGGTCGGTGTCGAAAATTGAGGAAAGATCATGTTCGGTGTATGGCTTGCTCATTCAGCGAACCACTCTGCCCCAAACGGAATCGTTCGTTGAATGCGTGTAGTACCTCTCAAACCAGAGATATAGAAATTTTCAATTTCGGGGGATTTCCAATATGCCTCTACACGTTGACGCACGTAATCAACTGGATTTGCTTTCGCTTGGACATTGGTAATATTTTTTGCGATGCCAACAGCTATACTTTCAAATGCTGCAAGACCAACTCGACCAATAAAATCTCCATCGTTCATTCGTCGCAAGGAGTTTGCCCCAAAAGCTTGGTCGAGGTAGTTGAAGGTCGCGTTAAACGTGGCACCGGCTTCCTGAGTTTCATTTGCTGTAGCCAGAGTCACAATGCCCTCGTCAATAAATTCTTCAACATCCAATTTCCCATCGTAAGGTATATATGTGTGGACCATGAAACGAGTAGCATATTCCATATGTTTCTGTTTTTCTATTTGGTCATCACTTGCGGCCATCACCCTTTTGAATGGTTCAGATTCAGCAAGTAATCTTATGAAGTCGGAATACTGCTTGTTCACCATAATAATTATACAATTACGGAGTTCTTGGGCATTGGCCACAATACCTCCAGCATTTAGCCTTTGGAAGAGGTCATATTTGGTCTCGTTATCACTTGGTCTTTTAAGGATTTCGACGCTCAAGCGGCTTCGTTTGATTGCAAGTTGCTGAGGACCTTCAAGCGGATTTTGTTCGTCAACAGGCACATCGGTAATCAAATCTGATTCCTCCCATACTGCTTTATCCAAGGAAGGTAAATATTTGGTAGAAACCAATGCCGTGGGAGCCTTAAAAGCCCCTGTAGTAGGGTCTTTTAACTCACCCATAAACTCCAAAAGAGTCGAGATTCTTTGGAGCCCATCTATCAACTCCCACTTCGAATCCTCCCTCTCGAAAACAAAAATGGAAGGTAGCGGTATTCCTAATAAAAGTGATTCGATCAATTTTGATTTTTGGCCGATCTCCCACCTGAATAACCGCTGAAAATCTGGATTGATAATAAACTCTTCGTCTTTGTACATATTGACGACTTCGCCGATCGACATTTGATATGCATCTGTTTTAACTAGCCGTTGAGCATTTTCGATTTCATCTTTGAGCATTTCTGGACTCCATTATTAAGTCTCTTTGTTTTTGTATTAATTGGCTGATTTCTACTTCAGCATAACGCCGCACGCAGCTACCGACGAAGGAGGTCAGCCGGCGTGCCTGGTTAGGCTTGCTTGTGCCAAGTGATATCTACTTTCCTATGCTGGGCCACGCAATCTCTTAAATACAGATTTATAAGGCTTTGGTATGGAACCCCTGAATCCTCTGCCATACCTTTGAAGTAGTCGATGACATCTTCGCTAAGCCTCATTGTGATGGGCTTCTTGAGTTTTGAAGCATAGGGGTTTTTGCGAGACTTCATCTTAGAAAGATCATATTCTTTTTTCATCGTTCACCACCTTCATAGAACTTGCGTTCATTCTTGGTTGCTTTGCGAGCATTAATAATTCTGATGGTATTGCCTGAGTCCCTTTCGCAATGACATACGATTAACACCCTGGCTTCAGAGCTTAACCCGAGCATTAAAAATCGATCTTCTTCAGGTACGGAGCTATCAGAATCGTAGAATTGAACCGCAAACTCGTCGTAAAACACGGACTTAGCTTCTTCAAAGCTTATTCCGTGCTTTTTCTCATTTGATGCAGCTTTTGCTGAATCCCATGCAAATTCAATCATATGTACAGTGTATGTACGGCGCGTGTCTTTTTCAAGGGCCTAACATAATACCAATGGACCTCGGTAACGAATAAAGGAATTATTTAAAAATTTCAATTAGTTGGTCTCAATACACCACTCTATTTGCCTGCTGATATGATAACAGTTGTTACACCATAGCCTTTATATGCTCACTCTATAATCAACGGACTTTGACTCTCATCCATCACTTTATG
>MOXG01000050.1_pt1 | contig 26257 bp, 24 predicted proteins | sample 1471191 | NCBI WGS metagenome assembly MOXG01 (sample SAMN05806437, study PRJNA327811) | mollusc metagenome | isolation source: Phylotype C (NB3) bacterial symbionts from gill | host: Thyasira cf. gouldii | place: Canada: Bonne Bay, Newfoundland | collected 2010-08-19
TTCCCTGCGCGACGCGCCTTGCAGCTAATACCTTCTCGCCTCGCTTAATTACCGTTTAGTACAGGACACTACACTAGATACACTCCGCTGCCATTACGCATTTGAGAATGCCGTAGTCATAACGCTCTTCCAGGGCCTCGAACAGCGGCTTTATCCGTCCCTCTTCGCAGCTCCTCTCCAGTTCGATGGTAGTGGAGATCTCTGCATATGCCGCCTCATCCAGGGGCAGTATCTCCCGGGCGTCCAGCAGCCCCGCTTCGATGGCATCGGCAAAGTGGCTGTAGACAGTGGAGAGGTTGATCTCGCGCCGGTCTGCAATAGCCTCACTATCCAATCCCTGGAGGAGGAGGCCCAGGGTCTCGTTGATGGTGTCGCTAAGGAGGTTGTCGAGTAGCTCAGGCAGAGGGTGTTCGATGATCAGGTTGAGGAACGGTTGGCCGTAGCTCTCCAGTTTCTTCTCTCCCACACCACTGATATAGCGCATCTGCTCCAGTGAGTCGGGGCGGCGCTCGGCCATCTCCTGCAGGGTGCTGTCGTGGAAGATAACGTAGGGAGGCACCCCCTGCTCTTGGGCGATCTCCATACGCAGGGCGCGCATGGCGTCGAACAGCGCTTGGTGGCGTAGCGGCAGCGTCGTAGCTTGCCCCCGTTTGCTCTTTCGCTCCTTCTTCTCACTACGGCGCTGCTGCCGGAGTTGTAGTGTCGTCTCGCCCCGCAATAGTGGCCGGCACTTCTCGGTTAGTTTCAGGGCGCCATGCCCTTCGGCGTCAATATTGAGGTAACCGAGAGAGATCAGCTGGCGGTAGAGGCCGCGCCACTCGACGCCGTTGAGTTCGTCACCGATGCCGTAGGTGCTGAGCTGGTGGTGGCCGAAACGGGTGATGCGTTCATCCTCTTTACCTTTCAGTACGTCGATGACGTAGTTGACGCCGAAGCGCTGCCCGGTGCGGTAGACACAGGAGAGGGCCTTGCGTGCAGATTCGGTGGCATCCCAGGTCTGGGGTGGATTGAGGCAGTTGTCACAGTTGCCGCAGGGCTGCACAAGAGGCTCGCCAAAGTAGGCGAGCAGTGCCTGGCGGCGGCAGGCGGTGATGTCACAGAGCCCCAGCATGGCCTCCAGCTTGTGGTGGGCGACACGCTTGAACTGTTCGTCGGCATCGGTGTTCTGGTTGAACTGTCGCAGGGTGATCACATCCTGCAGGCCGAAGGCCATCCATGCGTTGGCGGGCTCACCGTCACGGCCGGCGCGTCCGGTCTCCTGGTAGTAAGCTTCAATACTTTTGGGTAGGTTGAGATGAGCGACAAAGCGCACGTCTGGTTTATCAATGCCCATGCCAAAGGCGATAGTGGCACAGATGATCACCCCCTCCTCACGCAGAAAACGGGCCTGGTGCAGCCGCCGGGTTTCGGCATCCAGCCCGGCGTGGTAGGGGAGGGCGTTACGACCCTTATCGCACAACCAGCGGGCGGTCTCATCCACCTTTTTTCGTGACAGGCAGTAGACGATACCTGCGTCACCGGGGTGCTCCCGGTCGAGAAAGCGCCACAACTGCTCTCTACCGTTCTGCCCTTCGCTGATAGCGTAACGGATGTTGGGTCGATCAAAGCTGTTGATGAAGATGCGGGCATCATGCAGTCCCAGCTGGTCAATGATCTCCTGGCGGGTGCGTTGATCCGCCGTGGCCGTCAGTGCAATGCGTGGCACCGAGGGGAAGCGTGCCTGTAGCACCGTCAGTCGTTGGTACTCTTTGCGGAAGTCGTGCCCCCACTGGGAGACACAGTGGGCCTCGTCGATGGCGAAGAGGGCGATGGGCAGACTATCCAGAAGCTCAAGCATCTGTCCCATCAACAGTCGCTCAGGTGCAATATAGAGCAGCTTGAGCTCGTTGTTGAGCAGTGCCTGCTCGGTGGCGCGTCGGGTGGTGGCATCAAGGCTGGAGTTGAGAAAAGCGGCGGAGATGCCCAGCTGCCTCAGAGCATCCACCTGATCCTGCATCAGAGCAATCAAGGGTGAGATGACTACGCCGACGCCATGGCGTAGCAGTGCCGGGATCTGGTAGCAGAGCGACTTACCACCACCGGTGGGCATCAGGGTGAGAGCGTTCTCGCCATCGAGCAGCGCCCGGATGATCTCCTCCTGGTTGTGACGAAAGTCACTGTAGCCGAAGGTCTCCTGCAGCAACTCCCTTGCCTGCTGTAAATCCGTCATCTACCCGACGCTCCGAGGACTGGGTGCTTGCGCGCGGTGCTTGGTGGCGATAAATGCCTTATGGGGCACATGGATCAGCTCGGCGAGGCGGCGAATGACATGCTCCTCAATGTGGTGCAACTCGTTGTCGGCATAGGCGATTTGCCAAAGGGCTTCCATCAGTTGGACCTTCTGCTCCGGTGAGTAGCTCTGATTGATAAGACGGGTGAACTGGAAATAGTCTGTAGAGTCGGCATGTTCTACCTGGGCAAGCGAAATCAGCTCTCGTGCCTCATTGTCGTCCAAGCCAAAGTGGCTGCGTACGGCATTGAGCATCGCTTGGTGCTCTTCCGGCCGTTGATGGTCATCGGAAGCCGTCACCTCAATTAACAGAGCGGCAACGGCGAGCCTGAGGCCCAGCTGTGAATCGTTGCCGGCCTCCCTGGCATTTGGATTCAGGTGGTTATCGAAAAAGCGTTGGATACTGCCGATCATGGGGGGCTCTGCTGTAAATTATATTATGGGTAGTTTCCAATAAAGCAGGTGTCAAGGTCTACACCTGTAGTGTCCTAAGAGTGGGCGTGTTGACTGTTAATTCGGTTTTACTTATTGAAAAATGTAGGTAATTTGTCTCTATTTTAAATATGACCCCGGGCATTAGTAATCCATAGAAAAGCGATAATGACCATCTGCGTGAGCAGTTGGCGGTCATTAGGTCGTTTGCGCATATTGGCAACCCGGTTGCTGAGTGTGGAGACGGAGATGGCTGGCCGGGATGTCGAGACCTACCGGATTATTCACCCCGAGGACACACTTCGTGTGGAAGCCTCTCTGCACCAAGCGATTAACGAAGGGGGTGTCCCGGTAGCGGATGGCCGGCTACTGTTGGGGGGATTGCTACGGTTACTTGCCGGCGAGTCGTTGGGTTAGCTCAAGACCGATAAGGGGCTGGTGAAAGGCGTAGTGAGGACGTGAAGCCTTACGTGCCTGCTCCATTTTACCGGCGCGGGCGAGGATGGCGGCTGCCGATTTCTCACGCTGATCTGCTGTCAGAGTATCGAGCCAGCTGTCGATATCGATATGCATACGGCTACCGCTGCGGTTGCTGTTGACGGCGTGGTGCAGCAGGCTGCCAAGTTGCTGTTCGCCAACGATCGACTCCAGCTCTTTCATCAGCAGGTAGGATTTGCCGTAGAAGGGGTCTCTACCACTCCGGAGGTGCCTCTCCCATCGGCTCCAGTCGAGACCTTCGCTTGCCAAAAATTTGGCGGCAAAGAGGGTGTTCAGTCCTTCAACGTATACATCGTAGAGGTTGGGGTTGTGCAGGTGGGCGATCTCATGGGCCAGTTGTCCGTGAAAAGCGATGCTGCCGGGTTTACGTGAGAGAAAGATGGTGAAAGCACCTTGCTCTCCATCTCTCAAGGATGTGCCGGTAAATCCTTTAGGGAGTTTTGAGTTTGCATCGGTCGGTTGACTGATGCGCAGATCAACCTCCATGACGGCGGTCTTGGGCCGACCAAACAAGGTGGTGGAGAGAGTGATTCCTCGCTCGACAAAGGCGGTAATTCCGGGGTACTCAATGGATGGATACTGTTGGTGGTTCCTGGCGAAACCGGTGGTGTGGGCTAGGACGGTGGTGGATAGCAGGCTCAGGACGCTGAGCAACAGGCAAGCGGCAATAGTCCTGATATGGATGGTCACTGGTATTCTCCCCCGGCGCACAGGGGATGGGTCGCTCTTCGGACCCCTAACTCCCCAGATGAAACGCCGCCACTATATTTTTTGTGGTCGGCTTAATTAGTCTGAATTTTTAGATTCAGTTATTTGTTGGGTAAAACTAACCTAATTCGTGGGGACAGAGCAACGACCGTCTGGAAAGAAAAGAGTTTATTTCTTGGTAGAGTGTGACTTGGCTCCCGATTCGGGAATATGGTCTGATTTTTATCTGATCGGCTCTTTCTGTCTCGGTAATCTGAGGTGAGAGTTTACAGGAGCCGTATACGAGGCCCGTACGTATGGCTCTGTGAGAGGGATGGAGCGGTGGCGCCCCACCCTACTCGAAAATTACCGGGGATAACACTATCGGCTGTTCTTGCTGCTATGCTTACCTTTAATGGGTGGATTGCGTTTTTTTTTCGTTATGATTCAAGGGCTATTGAGCACTCAGCACTAGCCGGCTTGGTGGTCGCACAGTATCTTCGGATACTGATGAATAAGGAGGTGTTTGAATGGAAATGTCGCTGCATCAGTTTAATGTGGAAGCGGGATGGAACCGGCCACTTGATAAAGGCATGGATTCAGCCCAGACCCTGCTCATCATCTTCTCAGCAGCCCGCCCAAACGAAGCACTGGCGACTGAACTCACCAGACTTCACCAGACCTTTTCCAGCTCCATTCTGATCGGCTGCTCCTCCTCCGGCGAAATCTATGGTGAGGATCTGAGCGATGACAGCATAGTAGTTGCGGTATTGCGCTTTCAAGACACCTGCCTCAAGCTGGTGCATGTCCCTATTGCCGATGCAGAAGAGTCTGCCAATGCCGGGCGTGCCCTGGCAGAACAATTGGCAACCGACGACCTGACCGCCGTATTCACACTAACCGACGGTCTCCTGGTGAACGGTTCGGCCTATGTCGAATCCCTGGGCAACGCCTTACCCACCGGTGTGGTGGTCACCGGTGGTCTGGCAGGTGATGGTGACCGTTTTGAGAAGACCTGGGTTCTGTACGATGGAGAGATGCTGACGGGTCAGGTGGCAGCTGTCGGTCTCTATGGAGACGCAGTACGTGTGGCCCATGGTTCACGTGGCGGCTGGGATCTACTCGGCCCCGAACGCGAGGTAACACGCTCCGAGGGTAACGTGCTCTATTCACTAGATGCTCAGCCGGCCCTTCAGGTGTACAAAAAATATCTGGGCGACCGGGCCGATGGCCTGCCGGCGACCGGCCTGCTGTTTCCCCTCGCCATCCGCAATGAAGAAGATACTGACGGGCTGACTGTGCGCACCATCCTGCGGTTGATGAGCAGAAACAATCCATCACCTTTGCCGGAGACGTGCCTGAAGGCTGCTTCGTTAAATTGATGCGGGCCAACTTCGACCGGTTGATTGACGGTGCCGGGAGTGCTGCCGAGAGCATCGCTTTTGATGACTATCAAGGGAGCCCTGCCCTGTGCATTGCGATTAGTTGCGTGGGCCGACGCCTGGTACTCGGCCCGCGTGTCGAGGAGGAGATCGAAGCGGTCAGCGAGAGCCTGCCGGCGGAGGTCGGACTGATTGGTTACTACTCCTACGGGGAGATCTCGCCCCTGGCCAGTGGCCGCTGTAATCTGCACAACCAAACCATGACCTTGACCCTGATCTGGGAGAGTGGTTGATGCATCGTCTGCTGACACGCCAACTGCGCAAGCTCGGCCTGAATGGGGTTTCATCACCGGATGAACAGCAGTGGGATACCTTGGCCCGACGGATCTCCGATACCTATCAGCAGGCCGATGATGATCGCTACCTGCTTGAGCGTTCCTTGCAGATCTCCTCCGATGAGATGCAGGAGGTGTTCCAGCGCCAAAAGGCTACCTCCGAAGGCCGTCTGCAGGCTCTGGTGAACGCTATGCCGGACCTGGTCTTCATGCTTGACGAGGATGGCCGCTACGTCGAGGTGATCGCCGGTGAGGAGGGTCGCCTCTATCTGCCCGCAGATGACCTCAAGGGGCGCCTGCTATCGGATATTCTGCCAAATGAGCATGCCACCTTTTTCATGGATGCCGTACACCATGCATTGACAGGAAACTCCCTGCACCTAGTGGAATACAAACTTGAGGTGCCGGCGGGCGAGCGTGTCTTCGAGGGTCGAATCATGCCCACTGGCATGAAGGTGAATAATCGCCAGACAGTCATTTTTCTGTCCCGCGATGTTACCGAGCTTGCTCGTTCACGTGATGAACTGGAACATATGGCCACCCACGATGGCCTCACCGGACTACCTAATCGCACCCTGCTTGGCGAGCGCTTGGTCCAGGCCGTCGCCCGGGCCAAGCGTCTTGGCAGTCGCGGTGCATTCATGATTCTCGATCTTGATCGCTTCAAGCAGATCAATGACAGCCTGGGTCATCCGGTTGGCGACCGTGTATTGGAGGTGGTTGCGCAGCGTCTGTTAAAGACATGCAGAACGGAAGACACGGTTGCCCGTTTCGGTGGTGACGAATATACCCTGATTCTCGAAGATCTTAAAAATGCCGCCCACAGCGGCCGTATTGCAAATCACATCCTCGATGCCTTTGCCAAGCCCGTGAATATAGATGGCTTTGAACTCGATATAACAGCCAGTATCGGCATCTCCGTATTTCCCGATGATAGCGAAGACAGCGATACACTAATCAAGCAGGCTGACAGTGCGATGTACGTGGCCAAAGAGGCTGGGCGCAACCAATACAGCTTCTACACCGAGGATCTCGGCAACAATGCCCTGGCCTATTTGGCACTTGAGTCGCGTCTGCGAAAGGCCATCATTTCACAGGAGCTGGTCCTGGTGTACCAGCCTCAGTTCCGATTGTGTGATGGTATCCTGGTGGGGCTTGAGGCGCTGGTGCGCTGGCCCACGGCCGACCCTGAACACCGCAGCCCGGCGCAATTCATTCCCGTCGCCGAGATGTCCGGTCTGATCGAGCCACTGGGCCTGTGGGTGCTGGATGAGGCCTGCCGGCAAGCGGCATCTTGGCTACGTGCGGGCCTGGCTTTTGGGCGCATGGCCATCAACCTCTCCAGCCGTCAGTTGAACAATCCGCACCTTGTGGATCAAGTAGAGAAAATCATGGACAAGCATAAACTTGCCGGTGACGCTCTGGAGTTCGAAATTACCGAGAGTATGGTGGTACAGGAGGCGGAATCGCCCATAGCAACATCGAAACTTTTGGCTCCATGGGGATCAGCCTTGCCATCGATGACTTTGGTACCGGACATTCATCCTGGTGAACCTGAAACGTTTCCCGCTGAACCATCTTAAGATCGACCGCTCTTTTGTAGATGGCGTAGGAGTGGACCCCAACGACGAGGCTATTGCCGGGGCGACAATTGCCTTGGCCAGGCAACTCGGTATGAAAGTGGTGGCAGAGGGTGTTGAGACCGAGGAACAGGCCGAGTTTCTCAAAGGCCACAAGTGCGATATCGTGCAGGGCTTCCTCTACGCCAAGCCGATGCCGGCCGGCGAAATCGAAAAGCGATTTATTGAAAAGAATCCAGTTCCTATCCGCGATTGTGCAATACTCTGATACTGGGGTTGCCTGCCCGGCCTACATCCTAAAACAGCCTACGAAGCCACTGGATTGAGCAGTGAGGTTATCCCGCAAGCCCAGGAGAAGATAAGAAAGCGGGTGCTTAGTCTGTTCGTTCTGCGTCCAGATGCAAACATGGCAGAGCGGGGCGGCTTTTCCCTGAATGCTGAGGCAAGCAAGTGTCTAAGAACATAGATACCTACCCAAGTACTGAGGAAAACCACTATTGATTATTTCCTGATACATGCCAGCCTTAAGTGATCGTCCAGGCTTGTCCAAAATGTAAAATAAAAATGGACTTCATGTGGAGGGGTAGTGTCAGCTCATTTTGGCGAACGCTTGGTTTGACCCTGAGGGAGCGGGGTATCAGACCAAGCAAAATTACAAGAGATCTGGGGATATCCCGGCAATCGCTCTACAATTGGCTTGGCGGGAGAAATATCTCCGCCACCAATGTCGGACGTCTGGTCGATTATCTCGGCGTCGACCGCCTGTGGCTTACTGAAGGCGTAGGCAGCCCCAGCGGTGAGCATAACGGCGGAGGTGTCTACGGCACTCATGCCCGCGCTTTAATCGAAAATGTCGTCAATAATGAGATTCGCCTCAAGCTGGCAACCCGGGCCGCAGGGCTGGCAATCTGGGAATACGACATTTTTCGCGACATACTGAGCTGGGCCAGCGAATCCAATCCTCTCTGCCAAATCAATCTAACATCCGCCTATCCTGACCTGAATGTTTTTATCGACGCCCTGGCCGAGCCGGACCGGGAGCGCTTTAGCAAGCGCCTGAAACTGCAGTTGCACGAGGGTGGACAGGGATTTGAGGAGCTGACCATCCACCTGCCCGATGGCTGTGTTCGCAATATCGCTATCTGGCTAACCACCAACAAAGATGCCGCAGGCAGGCCGCAGGGGGTTACCGGGGCAATTCAGGATATCACCGATAGAGTGCAGAGTCAGAAGGTGCTAACCGAAAGTGAAGCGCAACTCAGAAAGGCACAGGAGATTGCTGTGCTTGGCAAGTGGGAGCTGGATGTGGAGAGTCGCCACTGCGCCCTATGCAACTCTGCCATGGAGATTTTTGGCTTTTCAGAAGGCGGCGATCACAGCCCTGACCTCATGTACAACCAGATCCATCCTGAAGACAGGAGTCGTTGGGAGCAATCCTTCAATGCAGCAACCTCCGGGCTGGAAGATTACGATGTACATTACCGCATAGTGAAGCCCCACGGGGATATCCGCTATATCTCCGCAAAAGCTGAGCTGGTACGCGATAGCAAGGGCAAGCCGACCAGTATGTTCGGCATCGTACAGGATGTGACTGAACAGCAGCGCAGGGAGAACAGGCTGCGCCGCTTAAACCGCACCTATGAAATGTTAAGCCGCTGCAACAAGTCACTGATCCGCGCTCAGAGTGAAGAGCAACTACTGAATGAGTTTTGTGACCATATTGTTGCTACCGGTGGTTATCGCATGGCCTGGGTGGGCTGCGCTAGGAGCGATGAAGAGAAAACCGTCGAGCCGGTTGCCGTAGCGGGAGACAGCACCGACTATGTGTGCAAAGCCCAACTGACATGGGCCGACACGCCTCGTGGTCAGGGGCCGGGCGGCAGAGCCATCCGCACGGGTAAGTCGGTGATCATCAGAGACGTGCGCACCGATGAACTATTCCAACCCTGGCGTGAAGCAGCCATTGAGCAGGGCTACAGATCGGTTACTGCTTTTCCCCTTACAGCGAATGGTAATGCCTGCGGTGCGCTGCTTATCTATGCCGAAGATAGCGATGCCTTCGATTCGGAAGAGGTGCAGCTACTGGAGAATCTGGCAGAGGATCTTTCCTATGGTGTTCATGCATTGCGCGCACGCCGGAGACGCAACGAGGCTGAAGCTGAGCTGGAGGAGAGCGAGCAGAGGTTTAAGGATTTTGCCGCATCCGCTTCCGACTGGTTCTGGGAGAGCGGCCCCGACCTGAGATTTACTTTTCTCTCTGAGCACTTTTCTGATTCAACAGGCGTTTCTCCGGAGCTCATTATCGGTAAACGCTGCGAGGAGTTGACGGCTTTTGACCCGAACGATGCCGACTGGAGCCGCCATCTACAGGAGTTGAAGGAGCGGCGGCCTTTCAAGGATTTTCAGTTTTGGCATCTTACCGAGGACGAACGGCGCATATGCTCAAGAATGAGCGGCATCCCAATATTTGATGGCAAAGGGGTTTTTCTCGGCTATCGGGGGACTGCCGCTGACGTGACAACACAGGTCAATGCACAGGAAGAGCTCCGGCTAGCGGCAGCCGTCTTTGAAAGCACCACGGAAGGCGTCATGGTTGTCACCGTGGATGGCACCATCCTCGCGGTCAACAAGGCCTTCACCACTATCACCGGCTATAACGAAGATGAGGCGTTGGGCCAGAAACCCAGTCTGTTGCGGTCTGAACGCCATGACAGCGCGTTCTACACAACTATGTGGTCTGCCATACATAAGGAAGGCCACTGGAGCGGTGAGGTCTGGAACCGACGTAAGAACGGCGAAGTCTACCCTGAGTGGCTGAATATCAGTTCCGTTAAGGGTGAGCAAGGCGAGGTAACCCGTTATGTCGCTGTCTTTTCAGACATCACGGCCATAAAACAGTCCGAGGAGCGCCTCTTTCACCTGGCCCATCACGATCCCTTGACCAACCTGCCCAATCGTTTGATGTTCAACGTCCTGCTCGAACATAGCCTCGAGCGCGTCGAGCGTATTGGCGAACAGATTGCCGTGCTGTTTTTGGATCTCGATCTCTTTAAAAATATCAATGACAGCTTTGGCCATCCGACAGGCGATCTGTTACTGCAGCGGGTCGCCAAACGCCTTGCGGCCACCATACGGAAAGAGGATACCGTCGCCCGCCTGGGTGGCGATGAATTCATCCTGCTGTTAGAACAGGTCGGTAATATGCAGACAGCCGCGGCGATTGCCGAGAAATTGCTGCATGACCTGCGTCTACCTTTCCATATCAACGGTCAGGAGTTGTATGTGGCTGCCAGTATCGGCATCAGCATCAGCCCAATGATGGCACCGACGGCGATATGCTGATTAAGAACGCTGATGCAGCAATGTACCGAGCCAAGGACCGGGGAAGGGGCAGCTACTGCTTCTATACGGAGGAGTTGACCGTCAGTGCAATGGAGCGCGTGGTACTGGAGCGCGAACTTCGCCAGGCGCTGGAGCAGAACCAGCTGGTTGTTTACTATCAGCCGCAATATTCGTTGCTATCGGGAAAACTGGTCGGCGCCGAAGCCCTGGTACGCTGGCAGCACCCGGAGAAAGGGCTGATACATCCCGACAACTTTATCCCGGCCGCCGAGGCGTGTGGCCTGATTCTTCCGCTGGGAGATTGGGTGCTGCGTGAATCCAGCCGGCAGATGAGCCGCTGGCTCCGGGAAGGCGTGGATATCGAACGGATCAGTGTCAATGTGTCCGGGAAGCAGGTGGAGCGTTCGGACCTGGTCTCAATCGTTAGAGAGATACTCGACCAGACCGGGCTGCAGCCCCAGCATCTCGAGTTGGAGATCACCGAGTCCTGCATCATGCGGGAAGCAGAGTCTGCCATCAAATCCCTGGCTGAGCTGAAGATGATGGGTGTGCACCTGGCGGTAGATGATTTCGGCACCGGCTACTCCTCCTTGAGTTATTTGAAACAGTTACCGATACACAAACTCAAGATCGACCGCTCTTTCATCAAGGACATACCTGATGACTCGAATGATGAAGCGATATCCAGGGCCATACTGGCCCTCGGTCACAGCCTGCAGCTGGAGATTATAGCGGAAGGCGTTGAGACCAAGGTGCAAGAGGCATTTTTAAAAGAAGAAGGCTGTGACGAGGTGCAGGGCTACCTCTATAGCCGGCCGCTACCTGCCAAAGAGTTTGAAGCACTCATCAAGGCTGCCTCATCAGCACATTAAATTAGGGGCTGGGATGGATAACAAGCGATACACAGAGCCAGCGTATTCGGATCCGGACCACCCACTGTAACGGAAGCAGAGTTTACTGAAGTATCTAGGAGCCTGTCCGAGAATAGAGAACCTACTGCGGAATGCTCCTTTTGGCCAATTTTCCCAATCATTTTCGTTAAATATGCCCAATATTCGCCTCAAATGATCGAAAAAATGGACTCAAAATGAGCATTCCTCGCTACGGTTCCTATTCTCGGATAGGCTCCTAGCGGCAGGTGTATTGGCGGATCTTGGAGAACGAATTCGGGAACCTGGATGAGAGGGGGGTGAATATTGCGAGGCATACTGAAACGTTTGACGTTTATCGTCTGCGTAATCGCTGTGGTGCTGATATATCGCATGGATGCCCCCTTGTTGTTCGGATTCGCGGCTCTGGTGGCCTTCGCCAATCTGCTCAGCTCCCAGTTCGGATGCGTCCTGGGCAGCTGTAGTAGCCGCCAAGGTGCCCGCTCTTTGCGCGATCCGGCCTATGTGGCATCTCTGGTCAACCGGATAACTGCCGCTGTTGGTGCCATACTCCTGGTGTACGCTCTCATAAATATATAGCGGGAGGGCGGATGACAGGGGATGACCTTGTTTTCGAGAGAAACGCACATTCTTCGTCCGTGGATCTTTGGTGCATCCGTGTGGCTGGCGCTCAGCCTGGTCGTGTCGTTGGAATACCTGCGTGCCGGCCGATCTGATCACCTTTACGACCTCATTGTAATGATGAGCCTGTTGTGGATGCAATTCGGCTTTGCGGGACTGTTTCATACCCTTAGAAGGGAGCGGGGTCGTAATGCTGCTCTACTGATTCTGGTCACCCTCCTGCCGCCGGCGATGCTGTTTCTGGGCAACTTCTTTCTTGCTTGGTGGATGGGTACGTCGCTCCCTGGTTTTTGAGGACCCCCATCTTCTCTTTTCGTTTTGTCATGCCGATTATCAATTGAGGGGCGCCTTAAGATTAGGTCGATTTTATGGGTTGAAATTCCTATCCTTTAACAAATGGCAACTGGCTGACCCTCGCAGGAACCAGGGCTCACTCTGTACCCTGCAGAACAGAGGGATCTACAGGGCTAAGACTATCGACGACTCTTTAATAGGTACACATTCAGCATCCCCTTGCCCTTAATCTGAATTTCGCCACGGTTCTCGAACAGAAACTTTTCCTGCAGTTGCTGGTAGACAGTGTCAGTTACTTGGATCTGGCCTACAACACCCTGCGACTCCATCCGGCTGGCGGTGTTCACCGTGTCTCCCCAAAGATCGTAGGAGAACTTCCAGCTACCGATCACACCGGCTACCACGGGACCACTGTGGATGCCGATGCGTAACAGTAATTGTTCGCTGTGGGCCTTGTTGTATTCATCCAGGCGGTTACGCAGGGCCAAGGCAAAGTCTGCGACCCGTTCCAAGTGGTCATCACAGACAGTGGGTACACCGGAGGCCGCCATGTATGCATCGCCGATGGTTTTGATCTTTTCTAAACCCATATCCAGGGCCAGTTCGTCAAATTCAGTGAACAGATCGTTGAGCAGGGTGACTACCTGGCCAGGTGGGCACTTGTCACACATGTCGGTGAATCCTACGAGATCGGCAAACAGGATGGATGCCTCCGGATAGTATTCGGCTACCTGTTGTTTCTCCTTCTTGAGCAGGCGACTTATGGGTTCGGGGAAGATGTTTAGCAGCAGGTGTTCGGATTGGGCACGTTCAGTCTGCAGATTCTTGAGGGTGATGAAATTGTTGTACAGCAGTCGCTCGTGCAGGTAGACCGCGATGTCACAGATCACACAGAACCAGAGCAGCCAGGTGAAGAGGAACGGAAAGTCATTCCCGAGGATGCTGGAATTCAATGGATGATCGGAAACTAAGCTGATCACCAGCAGCAGGGCAAACACACCCAACTGGGATAGGGCATGCAGGTGCCATTTTACAGGCATCAAAGTCGCTTGGGCGAGAAATACCAGCGTCCAGGTGACAAAGTCGACCTTGAGTATGTGTTCGCCCACATGAAACCAGTAGATGGGGATCAGGGTGAACGACCAGGAGAGCAAGATGAAAGCGGCATTCTGCTCACGCCTTATGGAGGGCGAGAAGAGCAGGATGGCGCAAAGAAGAAGGGCAACACTCTGGATCAGATTGGTATTGAGCCAGGTCTGCTCGATCTCTGGATAACGGGAGAGATTTAGTGTCATGAAGGTGATCAGTATCAGGGTACCAAACAGGGCCCCGAGTCGGAGTCGTATCCGCATGAAGCACCTCGCCATTTCTCGTAGCGCTGGTCGGCCTTGGGTTGGACAACTAGTCGTCGCATTATTCAAACCATTGGATACTTCTCTGTATCAAGCATAGGCGTATTTGCATGGAACAGCAGAGGGACGAGAATCGAATTGCAGGTGCGCAATCTGGGGTGAAAAAAATGGTGGCTCTTCCGGGATGGATAAAGGAAAGTAAATAAAGTTGGCAGGAGACTCAAAGATTCCTCGAACACTTGGCTGATCCGGATCTGGTGAAAGAGGGAAATCTGTCTGCTGTGAGTGAACGTGGGTAAAACTAAGGCGCATAGTTCCCTATGCACTGCCCCGTTTATTGCTGGAAGATATACTCCTGTTTCTCGCTATACTGCCGGATATTCAGTGCTAGACTGAACGTATGGTGGGAAGTCCAACATTGCTGAATAGGCGGTTGCCCAAGAGGCGCTGCCGCTTCATGGGCAGGGCTCTACACCTGTTGTTTATTTTGCTGGCGGGCACGCATCTCATCTCCTACTCCGCCGAAGGGTTTGCTAATAACGATAAAGCATCGTCCCCTTTAAATGTCCTGCTCCTGAATTCATGGCACCGGGATATGCTATGGCAACAATCATTCGAGCGTGGCCTCAGGGAGGGATTAAAGAAGGCAAAGCCGAAACCTAAACTTTTTATCGAATACCTTGACGCAGGACGGTTTCCAGAAACCCGTGAGCAACAAGCACTTCAGACTTACCTGACGGAAAAATATGCATCAATGCAACTCGATGTAGTGATTGCTGAAAGCCGCCCTGCATCCACTTTCCTTTCAGATAAACTGAAGTTTTTTCCCGGCGCAAAGCGCATCTTTGTTCAACCGGGTTTTACACCGGGAATGCGAGAGCAAAAAGACCGGGAAGGCCAAGTGGTTGTTCCCGTAGATATCGATCTTTCTGGTGCCATCCAGGAGATGCAACGCCTGTCGGAACCCCAAAAGGTCTACGTTGTGGCGGATGCGTCCTCGCCAACGCGCTTGAAGCGTCTGGATAATTTCAAATCGGCATTGGATGGGCTGGATGTCACTTTTCAGGTTGAGTTTCTGGTTGACCTCCCCATGGGTGCTGAGATGGACACCCCGCCATACGGCATCGCAATGTGCCAAACTTGAAGTCACAAACGTACAAGTTAACGGGGTGTCCACAATGAAATCTAGCGTAATTAGTATCGATTTGGCAAAAAATGTTTTCCAAGTATGTGCAATGGATGAAAAGCAACACATCACGCTCAACAAAAAAGTCAGTCGTAAAAAGCTGCTGGATGCTTTGCGACAATTCGATCCAACCACCGTAGTGATGGAGGCTTGCTACACAGCTCACCCGTGGGGCAGAGCCATCGAAGCACTCGGGCATGCGGTTAAACTTATTCCTCCCTATCAAGTAAAACCCTTTGTGATGGGCAACAAGAATGACCATAACGATGCGATAGCCATTGCTGAAGCCTCACGTCGACCCAAAGCAAGTTTTGTCCCGGTAAAGACATTAGACCAGCAGGACATTCAGTCTTTACAGCGGATACGGGAGCGTTTGATGAAACATCGCACAGCCACTAGTAATCAGCTCAGGGGGTTACTTGCCGAGTATGGGGTCATCATTCCTAAAGGCATACACTACCTGCGCTCTCAGGTACCCGATATTCTGGAAGATGCCGAACAACCCTTAACCGTTGTCGCACGCAGATTCGTTCAACGACTCTATAGCGAACTCACTGTTCATGAAAAACAGATCAATGAAGTTGAAGCCGAGCTGTTTGCCCTGGTTGAGCACAATGATGACTTTCAACGCTTGCAGACGATCCCGGGGATTGGCCCCATGATTGCTGCCACGTTACTGGCTTCTGTAGGGGATGCGCATTACTTCAAAAATGGTCGACAGATGGCGGCTTGGGTTGGGCTTACACCCAAACAACATGCCAGTGGTGAGAACAGCCGAATGCAGGGGATATCGAAACGAGGTGACCGAGTATTGAGAAAGCTGTTTATCCACGGCGCCAGAGCCGTATTGAATTGGTGCGAAAACAAGACAGACAAACTCAGCTTATGGATGAAGTCACTGAGCAAACGGGCTCATCCATGTAAAGTCGTTATTGCTCTGGCCAATAAGCTTGCACGCATTGCCTGGGCTGTAATGGCAACAAAACAGGTCTATCGGGTCATGTAGTTTAAATCCACAGAAACACGGAAATAGCTAAATGGAAATCAATCAATACCCAACGGTAAAACAGCAGTGATGAAAAAATAAAGGTTTCCCCTGCCAGAGCCTGAGCTAGGACATCGGTCATCATGACCTTGTGGGTGCAGAGGCGGTAGGGGTTCTTAAATCTCATCAGGGCTCTGTACTGTAAAGTACTTTATAGAAGCCGGATATATGTCAAAGACTGTTTTCTCTATGCTGTAGGCTTAAGGGTAGCGACTAAGAGAATCAAAAATATGACCAAGTAACCTTGACTCTGATGGGGTGTCCATATATGTCTTGCTGGACAGGATCTCTCGACTTCCTGAGCGAAGCGCAATTTTTTATCTGTTGATCCTGTCGGATGGAACAGGAAAAAGGTTCATCCCTTACAATGCGCTGCAGATGATTGCTGAGCACGCCAACGCCCCGATATACAGCCACTGGGATACGCTTATGGGTAGCGGCATGCTTGGTGGCTACCTTCTCTCAGGAGAGAGGATCGGCCAGATTGCAGCAAGATCTATCGATGACTTAATCCAGCTTCCAACAGAGATCTCCCCCAGAATCAGAGCACATGGACTCTATTACGACTGGCGCCAGATGAAACGCTGGGGAATTGACCGGGACTTGCTGGGCCCTGATGCAACGCTCCTCTATTACGAACCGAATGTTTTTGAAGAGTATCGCTGGCAGATCATCATCACACTCTTTGTTTTGATTATTCTCTCTTCACTCTCTATCGGTTTAGTCATTGTTAACCGAAAGCGAAAACAGGCCGTAAATGATCTGATGATTGAACGGTCACTGCTTGAAGAGCGGGTAGCAAAACGCACCGCCAGTCTTCAGAAAAGCGAGAAAGGTCTCTCCGATGCACAGCATATCGCCCACATCGGCAGCTGGTCCTATGATCTGGAGAACAAAAAGCTCTTATGCTCAGATGAGGTGTACCGGATTTTTGGCATTGTTGATGATCGGTAGGTGAATTACTCACGCTGGAAGATTTTTTCAGTCATATCCATCCAGGTGACAGGGAGTATGTCCAGGGGGAGTACCAGGCATTGATGGAATCAGGGCAAGCATACGATATCGAGCATAGGATTCTGCGCTCAGACGATGGCGAGATTCGCAGGGTTCATGCTTGATGTGAAAACCAGTTCGACGATACAGGCAAGGCCATTCGTTCTGACGGTACAGTTCAGGATATTACCGATCGACTCCAAATGGAGGAGATGTTGCGGCAAAGCGAGAAGATGGCCACTCTTACCAGTCTGGCAGCAGGCATGGCCCACGAACTGAACAATCCTCTTGGCTCGATGGTACAGAGCGCACAGAACATCAAACGTCGACTTTCACCCCAACTACCCAAAAATCAGGAAGTCGCCAGGGAAGTTGAAATCGACCTGGAACGGCTTTCCCATTACATGGAAAGGCGAGAGATATTCGATATGTTTCGATACGCCGCTGAGTCCGGTAGCAAAGCCTCAGCTATCATTAATGACCTGATAACACTCAGCAAGAAATCAGATAAGGTACGATCGCAAGCCAACATGAACAGCGTGATTGAAGGGGCGATCGCCAAGGCTATGATCGATTATGATCTCAAGCAGATATATCACTTTGATGAAATCGTGATTGTCCGCGATTTTGACCCCAATCTGCCAGACGTACTTTGTCAAATGGACGATATCCAAAATACCATTTTGGCTATATTGAGAAATGCAGCACAGGCCATGCCTGGTCAAAATCGTCCACCACAAATTACCGTGAGGACTCGATATCAGGATCAGACGGTTTGCATAGAGATCGAAGACAATGGCACTGGAATAGAGGACAAGGTACTTAACAGGATCTTTGAACCACTCTTCACAACCCATTCACCTCAACATCAGGGACTAGGTCTCTCTACTGCATATTCCATTGTTTGCAGGTCCCACCAGGGGCGAATGAGGGCAGAATCAGAGCTCAACATTGGCACAAAAATAATTATAGAACTGCCGGTTGAGTTGGTTTGAGGTGATGAGCCGGCTGGAGAAAGAGGAAAGGCTCATCTACCGTCTGCCAAAGCTACCACATCCTGCTCACGCCCCGCTCCAGCGCCCCTGCTTCTCACCCCTCCTTTTCGGCGGCCAAGCGGGCGCTCTCGGAGAAGCCAAAATCGTGAAGGATGCTGAACATGGCGGGCACCACCAGCAGTACCAGAACCGTTGTGGCAAGGAGTCCGAAGACGATGCTGGTGGCGAGGGGAATCAGCACCTGGGCCTGCATACTCTTCTCCATTAGCAGTGGCGTCAGTCCCGCCATGGTGGTGATGGAGGTGAGCAGTACCGCACGGAAACGCTCACGACTGGCGAGCTTTGCCGCTTCGACGGTGTTGTGCCCCTCCCGCACCCGCAGCTTGAGGAACTCCACCAACAGGATCGAGTCGTTGACAACGATACCGGCAAGGGAGGTAAAGCCGATGATGCTGGGCATGGTGAAATCGAGCCCCATCAACAGGTGGCCCCAGATGACGCCGATCAGCGCCATGGGGATTACGGCCATCACCACCAGAGGCTCTATATAGCTGCGGAACTGAAAGCTGAGGAGGATAAAGATGCCGACCAGGCCGATGCCGAAACTGCGTAACATCGAGCTGCCGGTCTTTGCCGTCTGCTTTGACTGCCCCTCAATGCCGGCTTTGATAGCGGGGTAGCGCTCCAGCAGCTTTGGCAGGAAGTTGTCCCGGGTGTGGTCGACGACCTCTTTGGCATTGGCGATGCGGGTATCGACATCACCAGTGATGGTGACGGTACGGATACCGTTGATGCGCTGGATACGCGAGAAACCGCGATCATGCTCAATCATAGCGACAGCACTGAGGGGGACCTGATCGCCCTTGGCTGTGGTGATGCGAAAGGTTTCGATGTCAGTCAGGGTGGAGCGATCCACCGCAGCCAGCTGAACATCAATCTCATAGGACTCCGGCCCCACCTGGATCTCGTTAGCGGTAGTGCCGTAGAAGGCGGCGCGCAGTTGATTGGCAATGGTGGAGGCGTCCAGCCCCAGGGCCAGTGCCCCGTCACGCAGTTTTAGGCGCAGCTCCGGTTTTCCAGGCCGCAGATTGTCGGAGAGATTGAAGGTGCCGCGGTAGCGGGAGAGCCACTCCTGCAGTTCCAGTGAGGCCTGTTTGAGCTGATCAAGGTCGGGGCCGGTAAGACGGATCTCCATATCGAGACCGCCGGGACCCATGGTTGGCTCCTTGAAGTTGAGAGCGACCAGGTCGGGGATCTCTCCACTGAGGGTGCGCCAGCGGTTGATGATCTCATCTAGGCTGCCGCTGCGCTCTTCTGCAGTAAGCAGATCGATGGTCACCGTGGCGAGGTGCGGCCCCGATTCATTAGCATCGGCGTTGCTGTTGAAACGTGCCTGGATATTGCGCACCAGATGCTTGCCGTCTGCCTGCTGTGGAGTGAACTCATCATTCACCTGCCTCATGGCGCGGCTGACACGCTCCACTACGGCTTCGGTACGGGAGAGGGGTGTGCCTTGAGGTAGCAGGATACGCGCCTCGATGATGTCACCCTCGATATCGGGGAAGGACTGGAATTTTAGTTTTCCTCCCACCAGCATGCCGACACTCAATAGGAAGAGGGCGATTACCAGGCCGATAAACCAGTAGCGATTGTGGACGGCAAAATCGACCATATGGCCCAGCGTGTTGTCACGAAAATTCATCAGCTGCCGATCAAAACCCCTGCGGAAGCGGCTCTCACTGTTTTCATGGTGTTTGAGTGAGTGGGCCAGGTGGTGGGGGAGGATCATGAACGCCTCTATCAGGCTCACCGAGATCACCAGCAGCAGCACCATGGGGATAAACTGCAGCACTTTGCCCATGTGACCGGAGAGAAAGGCGAGGGGGCCGAATACCGAGACGGTGGTGAGAAAAGAGGCGATTACTCCGGGTGAGACCTGCTTTGTGCCGTCAATGGCGGCCTCCATGGCGCTCTTGCCCCGCCGCAGATGGGTGGCGATATTTTCAGCAATAACGATGGCGTCATCCATCAACAGGCCGATGGCGATCAGTAGCGCCACCATGGTGATCATGTTGATGGTCAGGCCGAGCAGGCTCATAAAGAAGAGGCGCCGAGGAAGGAGATCGGCAGGCCCATAGCGACCCAGAAAGCGAACCGCACCTGGAAGAATAGCGCCATCACCAGAAACACCAGTACCAGTCCCTGGCCGCCGTTTCTCAGCAACAGGCTGAGGCGATCCTGGACGATGGAGGAGCGATCCTGGGTGATGATGAACTCCACCCCATGAGGGGCGGAGGGGCGCAGGTCACTCTCCAGGAAACGGTTGACCCCGGCCATCACCTTGAGGGTGTCCTGCTGCTTGTTCTTGATTAGCTGCAAGACGGCGGCACGCTCGCCGTTGAAGAGAATCTTCTCCTCATCGAGCTGAAAACGGTCACTGATCTCAGCAATGCTGCCGAGGCGGATTTCGGCCCCGGAGTCGGCGCTGATCACCACCAGATCGGCCAGCTCGTCGGCCGTACGGCGAAGATCGGTGAAGCGGATCAGGAGGTTCTGGTCTGCGGTCTCCAGGGAGCCCGAGGGCAGGTCGATGCCCTGGCGGCGGATGGTGTTGGCGATATCCGACATACTGAGACCGTACTGTCGCAGCGCTCTGGCCGGTACTTCGACACGTAGCTGATGGTCGGAGAAGCCGTTGACGTCTACCTGAGCCACCAGCCGTTTCTCCAACAGTCGCCGCTTTACCTGCTCGGCATAGGCTTTGAGGTCGCTGGTCGACATGGGGCCGGTGATGGCGATGGCTACCACTTTGTCAGTACGTCCCAGCTCCTTGATCACCGGCAGCTCACTCTCCGCAGGGAGATTGCTGATCGCATCAACCTCAGACTTGATGTCATCACTGAAGGTGGCGAGGTCGCCGCCCTCCTCCATCTCTACCACCGAGAGGGCAACACCCTCGCGTCCCTCGCAGCTCATCTCCGCCACATTCTCTATGCCGTCCACCGCCTCCTCCAGACGCTGGCAGATCGCCTCCTCCACCTCTTCAGCGCTGGCGCCGGGATAGGGGATGGTGATCTGCAACTGCTGGGCGGCGAAGTCGGGAAAGGTCTCGCGCTGCAGGCCGGGTAGGGCGGAGAGTCCAAGCACTGCCAGAAAGAGCAACAGCAGGTTGCCAGCGGTGGGATGGCGGGCAAAGAAGCTGATCATTGGGTATCACCTCCGCCAGTGAGGCGGGTGAGGCGCTGCAGGGCCGGTTCATCAACCTGTGGCGCAAGCAGCATGCCGTCGATGGCGGGAGTCAGGTCCGAGATGACCAGCTGCTCACCTTCTGCCAGCGGGGTGGAGATAACGGCGTATTCTGGTTGCAGAAGAGTGACCTGAACAGGTTTTATTCGCAGTCTGTTCTCCCCGTCGGCAATATGAATATGGCCATCATGAAGTGCCGAGCGGGGCACCACCGGGCTGTGGGGTCTGGGCTTGCCGGAGAGGGTGACTTCGACAAACAGCCCTTTGATAAGGGGTGGGCGGCTTCCCGGCAGCACTTGACTGTAGGGCTCATCGACCTCGACGATGACACCGATAGTGCGGGTCTTGGGGTCGAGAGTATCACTGAAACGGGCGAATCGGGCATCCCAGTCAGCAGAGAGCGCCCCTTCCTGAAGCTGTATCTTGGCGCTGAGTCCCATTCTCTCCCGGGTGGGCATTTCACCCCGGTTGAGGATATTTACGGTCGTGCCATGAGGAATCAGGTGGCTCATCTGCTCGATGGAAATCTGGGTCTCGATCTCTGCGCGGGCCATGCCGTCCACCCGGGCCAGCACTTCGCCTTCACGGATGTAGCGCTCCTGCTCCACGTTGACTTCAGCGATGCGACCTGTGAAGGGAAGGCGGATCTCGGTGTTGGCCAGATTGCGTTTGGCGGCGGCCAGCGTCGCCTGGTGGCGGGCCAGCTGGGCTTGAAGCAGCGCCTTCTGGCTCGGTATCAGGTTGAGGGTGTTCTTCTGTGCCTGGACGACCTGCTGCTGCCCCAGCAGGCTGCGCTCCTGGCTCTCCAGGTCCGAGTGGCTGACGCTCCCCTTGCCCACCAGCTGGCGTTTACGCTGAAGCTCCTTGTTGTTGAGCGCAAGGGCTGCTTCCTCAATCTTTAGTGAGGCGCGACTGTTGGCCGCCCGGGCATCCTGCTCGCTCAGCTGAGCGCGTGTCGCCTGGATGTCAGCCTCCGCCTGGGCGACTGCCAGTTCGTAATCAGCTGGATCGATGCGCAGGATCAGTGTGTCGGCTTCAAGTATCGAACCCTTCTGCAGCCGTGGGTGCTTCTCAATGATTTTTCCCTTAACTTGCGCCACCGCCTGCCAGTTGCGACTGGGCTGCACCGTGCCGTGCCCTTTTGCCTTTGGAATGACCGCCAGGGTCGGTGGGGTGATCACCCTCACCAGCTTGGCTTTCTCCTGCAAAGGCTCCTGTACCGGCTCCATCTTGTTCTTCTTGAGAAAGGCAAAGGCTGCAATACCAATAACTACCGGGATGATGATGACCCATTTTTTTGGTGTGGCCATAGGGGAATAGCTCCAGTTATTTTTTCAGGCTGGCGGATTCGACACATATCATAGCTGATGGTTCATCATCCATGATGTCCCGTGAGTAATGAAATGTAACAGCGTGTTGCTGTGCTTTTTCCAGCGGAGAGATTAACCGCTAAAGAGGGGAGATCGCATTGCGATGGGTCAATCGAGGGTGGTCGCAGATATCGAAGAGGCGATTACTTCCATGATAACTTTTTTATAGTTCCTTCACTTTTCGCGAGTGGTCTGGGTTGAGCTTGCGAAACCCAAGGAGCCTTTGAATAGCGCTTAAATAGGACGGAGTGCCTGCCTGTTAGGGCCAACCGCAACAGTGTGACGGATTTGGTGAGTGATGCCCCCGGGTTCGCAAGCTCAACCCAGACTCTGTCTATTCTTTTGACACCCCAAATCCGATACCTGCTCACGCCTCTTCAAAAGGCTCTGCAAACGAGCAGTCCTTCTGCGGACAGACCTTCTCTGTACCTTTGCGCTTGGTGGTTTTGATCGTGAGGATCGGCCAGCCGCACTGTGGGCAGGGCTCAGCGACCGGCTCGTTCCAGGTGGCGTAGTCGCACTTGGGATAGGTGGCGCAGGAGAAGAAGATCTTGCCGCGGCGCGATTTGCGCTTCATCAGGGTGCCTTCGTTGCACTTGGGACAGCTGACGCCGGTGTCTACCGGTTTTTCCAGAGGTTCGATGTAGCGGCAGTTGGGGTAGCCGGTACAGCCGATGAACTTGCCGTACTTGCCGCGTTTGATCACCAGGTCGGAGTCGCACTCGGGGCATTTGCGATCGGCGACGATCTCCGGCGCTTCCTGCTCCTTCTTGTCGCCGTTGAGGTCGCGGGTGTAGTCACACTCAGGGTAGTTGGTGCAGCCGATAAAGCGGCCGTGGCGGCCGAGACGGATGGAGAGGGGTTTGCCGCACTGTGGGCAGGCCTCTTCCATCGCCTCGTGAGTGACGTCGCTACGCTTGACGTTCTCCTGGGTGTGGTCGATGCGTTCCTTGAACGGGGTCCAGAACTTCTCCAGCAGAGGTACCCACTCCTCTTCGCCACGGGAGACGGCATCCAGCTCATCCTCCAGGTTGGCGGTGAAGCTGTAGTCAACGTACTGGGTGAAGTACTGGGTAAGGAATTTCTTCACCACCCGGCCGACATCGGTAGGGTAGAAGCGCTTCTTCTCCAGCTCCACGTATTCGCGATCTTGCAGGGTGGAAATGATGGAGGCGTAGGTGGAAGGACGGCCGATGCCGTGCTCCTCTAATGACTTGACCAGGCTCGCCTCGCCGTAGCGTGGTGGCGGCTCGGTAAAGTGCTGCTCCGGACGGATCGCCTTGAGTGGGATCTCCTCGCCCTCTTCCAGAGGTGGCAGCATCTTCTCGTCGCCATCGCCCTTCTTGCATCATCGATGCCTTCCATGTAGACCGCCATAAAGCCGGGATTGGCAATGGTGGAGCCGTTGGCACGGAAGTTGTTGCCGTCACTGCAGGAGAGGTCGGCAGTAACGGTATTGATGGTGGCATGGATCATCTGGCAGGCGATGGTGCGCTTCCAGATCAATTCGTAGAGGCGGTGCTGGTCTTTGGTCAGGTGTGCCTTCAACTCATCCGGTGTGCGCTGGATAGAGGTGGTGCGGATCGCCTCATGGGCCTCCTGGGCATTCTTCGATTTTGTCTTGAAGCGCCGTATCTCTTTGGGCAGCTGATCCTTACCAAAACGTTCGGCGATAAACTCACGCAGCTCCGCCAGTGCCTCATCGGCGAGATTCACCGAGTCGGTACGCATGTAGGTGATGAGGCCCACGGCACCACTGCCGGTATCGACACCTTCATAGAGTTGTTGGGCGGTACGCATGGTGCGTTGGGTGGTGAAGCCGAGTTTGCGTGCCGCTTCCTGCTGCAGAGTAGAGGTGATGAAGGGCGCTGCCGGATTGCGTCTGCGCTGTTTCTTCTGCACCTTTTCAACGATCAGTTTGCCGGCGGCGGCCGTCAACAGGGTCTGCTCGGCCTTCGTTGCACTGTCGGTGTCGGTGATACTGAATTGCTCAAGCTTTTCACCTTGGTATTGGGTCAGCTTGGCTGCAAAGCCCTGCTTCTCTTTCAGTAGGTCGGCTTCAATGGTCCAGTATTCACGCGCCTGAAATGCTTCGATCTCCTCTTCACGCTCAACAATCATGCGCAGAGCAGGGCTCTGTACCCGTCCGGCGGAGAGGCCACGGCGGATCTTTTTCCATAGCAGGGGGGAGAGGTTGAAGCCCACCAAATAGTCGAGAGCGCGCCGCGCCTGCTGGGCATTGACCAGCTCCATGGAGAGTTCTCTGGAGTGGGCGACGGCCTCGTCGAGGGCCTTTTTGGTGATCTCGTTAAAGACGACCCGGCGTACCTCTTTGTCCTTCAGCAGCTTGCGTTTCTTCAGCAGCTCATAGAGGTGCCAGGAGATCGCCTCACCTTCGCGATCCGGGTCAGTAGCGAGCAGCAGGGTGTCGGATTTTTTCAGTGCCTTGACAATCGCCTGTACGTGGCGGTCATTGCGCTCAATCACCTGATACTTCATCTTGAAATCGTTCGCGGTGTCTACCGCGCCCTCTTTCGGCACCAAGTCGCGGACATGGCCGTAGGAGGCAAGGACCTCGTAGTCCTTACCCAGGTATTTCTTAATGGTTTTGCACTTGGCAGGTGATTCGACGATAACCAGATTCATCTAGATGCTATTTCTATATTGTGTCGTAAGATGCTTGTCAGCTGTTTCGATACTTTCTTTCTGACTGAGTACCGATGGGTGACTGTTTGTGTCAGTGGAGAAATACCGGGATGTCGTTGTACACCAAGTCTTCCATCTGTGCAAAGGCAGACTCCTGTCCCGGCTGGTTGATTAGTACCATCAGGGCGACCCATTTGAGCTCATCAACACCGATGGCGTGGGTGTCTAGGGCGATGGCGCGATCAATCACCAACTCCCGTCCCGCCTGGTCGAGAATGCCGTTCTGCTCCAGAAACAGCAACAGCCCACGGCACTCAATGTCTAGACGACTCATCTCTTCATCGGTGTAGATTCTGAGAGACTGCTCGGTATGGGGGCGAAAGTCCTGGGAATCCTGATGCAGAGCCAGTTCATCAATCCACTGAAATGCCTTCTCTACCTCCTGCTCTGGGAAGCCCGCCTGCATCAATTCATCATGCAGCTGCTCCTGATCGGAGGGCTGGCTGTGTTCGCTATCCATGTAGTTCTCATAGAGATAGATCAGGATATCGACAACATTCTCATTCATTCTAAAACCTAAAATATATAAAAATCAGTGTGTTGCTGCTTGTTAGGCGCCCTTGGCTGTGGCCAGGCAGTAGCGTCCGCCGGGGGCGGATGATACACGACCTTCCAGCTCAAGCATCAGCAGCATGGAGGAAACCGCCTCTGCGGTCAATCCGCTTCTCTCTATTAGTAGGTCGATCGGCAGCAGATCGTAGTCGAGGGCGGTAAACAGTTGGCGATACTCCTCATCCCTCTCCTCACCCTTTTCACTTTGCCTGCTCTCTTCGGTAGCCGTGATTTCCGGCAGCTGTATATCTGAGAGCAGTGGTGCTAGCTCCTCAAGGATATCCTCGGCGGTCTCCACCAGCTTTGCCCCTTGACGGATCAGGCTGTGGCAGCCCCGGGCCAAGGGGTTGTGGATGGAGCCGGGAATGGCAAAGACTTCCCGTCCCTGCTCCATAGCGAGGCGGGCGGTGATCAGCGAGCCGCTCTTCTTCGCCGCCTCCACCACTAGTGTGCCGAGGCTGAGACCACTTATGATGCGATTG
>MOXG01000051.1_pt1 | contig 26097 bp, 30 predicted proteins | sample 1471191 | NCBI WGS metagenome assembly MOXG01 (sample SAMN05806437, study PRJNA327811) | mollusc metagenome | isolation source: Phylotype C (NB3) bacterial symbionts from gill | host: Thyasira cf. gouldii | place: Canada: Bonne Bay, Newfoundland | collected 2010-08-19
CGTTTGAGTCCCCTGTTTTTGAGGGTGCCGGCACTCTTGGCGGCACGTTGGCATCTAATCTCTCCGGCCCGGCGCGTCCCTGGTCAGGTTCGATCAGGGATGCTGTTCTTGGTGTCCATCTGATCAACGGTAGGGGGGAGCAGCTGAGATTTGGTGGTCAGGTGATGAAAAATGTCGCTGGTTATGACGTCTCCAGGCTTCAGGCGGGTGCCTTTGGTACCCTCGGCGTTATCACCGAGGTGAGCTTCAAGGTGATGCCCCAAACGGTGGCTGCCACCACTCTGGTGAGGGAGATGCCGGCAGATGAAGCGATTAAAGAGATGAACCGGATTTCAGGCGGTCCACTGCCCATCAGCGGCTCCACCTGGCTTGATGGCAGGCTCTATCTGCGCTTTGAAGGCGCCTCTGGTGCTGTGGTGGCTGCAGCTTCTAGGTTGGGTGGTGAGAATCTGGATGATGCCCAGGCTTTCTGGCAGGGAGTGAATGAGCAGACCCTCAAATTCTTCCAGGGTGATATCCCTTTGTGGCGATTTTCCATCAACTCCAGTGCCTCACTCGCTCCCCTAAACGGTGCCTGGTTGATCGACTGGGGTGGTGCCCAGCGCTGGATTCGCGGTGACTTTGAACGGGGAGAGCTGGAGCGGTATGCAGAGGAGGCGAGAGGGCACTTGTCACTCTATCGCCACGGCTACCGCAAAGGGGAGGTGTTTCACACCCTCTCGACTATTCAGCAGAAGATTCACAAAAACCTCAAGGCGTCGTTCGATCCCAAAGCTGTACTCAATCCCGGCCGCCTCTACAGCTGGTTATAAGCAGGGCAAGCATGCAGACAGATATTGACAAAAAGTTTCTTTCTCTGCCGGGGGTGGATGAGGCGACGTCAATTATTCGCAGCTGTGTTCATTGCGGTTTCTGCACCGCAGTCTGTCCCACCTATCAGCAGCTGTTTGATGAACGGGACGGCCCCAGAGGGCGTATCTACCTGATCAAACAGCTGCTTGAGGGTGGTGAGGTAACGGAGCGGACCCGTACTCATCTTGACCGCTGTCTGACTTGCCGCAGTTGTGAAACCACCTGTCCCTCAGGGGTCAGTTATGGCCGTTTGGTCGATTTTGGTCGGGCGCTGCTTGAGCAACAAATGCCGCGCCCTGCCTCTACTCGATTGATCCGCTGGACGCTACGTAAAATCCTCCCCCACAAAAGACGCTTTGGTCTGTTGTTGGGAGCAGGGCAGTGGCTCAGACCGTTAATGCCCAAGGCAATCAAAAAGAAGATACCTCCAAGGCAGAAGTCTTTACCCTGGCCCGTCACAAGTCACCCACGGGTGATGTTGGCACTGGAGGGGTGTGCCCAGCCGTCGGCGACACCTAATACCCATATTGCCGCCGCCCGTGTTCTTGATCGTTTGGGAGTCACCCTGGTGACGGCACCGGCAGCCGGCTGTTGTGGCGCGGTGAGTTATCATCTCAGTGCCAATGATGAGGCACCGCCTTTTTCAAACGAAACATCGACGCCTGGTGGCCCGCCATTGAAGAGGGTGCTGAGGCGATAGTGATAACTGCTCCGGCTGTGGCGCATGGTAAAAGAGTACGGGGAGTTGCTGAAGGATGATCTGGAATATGCTGAGAAGGCGGCACAGATCTCTGCATTGGCGAAAGACCTAAGTGAGGTGATTGTCGCTGAAAATCTCTCACAACTGCAACTGAGCCACAGCAGTAGAAAGGTCGCCTTTCACTCACCCTGTACACTGCAACATGCACAGCAGCTCTCTGGTGTGGTGGAAGAGGTACTGCAACGGCTCGGTTTTGATATGGCTAGAACTTGCGATAACCATCTCTGCTGTGGCTCGGCCGGTACCTACTCTATTTTGCATCCAGAGATGAGCCAGCGGCTGTTGAAAGAGAAGCTGAGTGCACTCACAGTGGACCAACCCCAAATGATCGCTACAGCCAATATCGGGTGCCAACTCCACCTTGCCTCTGCCTCTGAACTCCCTGTTTCGCACTGGATTGAACTGGTGGAACAGGCACTCGATGAAGGGTGAGAGACGATGTGGAATAATCAGTCTTAATGAATGACTTATCACAACAGAAAAAGAGGTCAGGTTGGCAGTTCTGGATAGACCGGGGTGGCACCTTTACCGATGTTGTGGCGCGTCGGCCCGATGGGGAGCTGCTGACCCATAAACTGCTCTCCGAAAATCCTCAGCAGTACCGGATGCGGCAATTCAGGGCATACGTGATCTGTTGGGTGTGAAGAGAGGCGAGCCTCTGCCTGCCTCACAGATCGAAACGGTGAAGATGGGCACCACGGTGGCTACCAATGCACTGCTGGAACGCCAGGGTGAGCCTACGCTGCTGGTCACCACCCAAGGGTTTGGTGATGCCTTGCGTATCGGCTACCAGACCCGTCCCGATCTCTTTGCCCTCGATATCGAACTGCCGGAGATGCTCTACACTCAAGTGCTGGAGATCGATGAGCGCATGGGTGCCCACGGTGATCTGGTCATGGTGCTTGACGAAGAGCAGGCGCGAGAGGGACTTCTAACCGCCTATAACACTGGCTTACGCACCGTTGCCATCCTCTTTATGCATGGCTATCGTTATCCCGCCCATGAACTCACGGTAGGTCAATAGCCAGGGAGATCGGTTTTACCCAGGTCTCGGTCAGCTCACAGGTCAGCCCGTTGATGAAACTGGTGAGCCGTGGTGATACCACGGTGGTGGATGCCTACCTCTCCCCCATCCTGCGCCGCTATATCGATCGGGTGGCGGGTGAGTTGAGCGGTATGGAGGCCTCCGGTGGCGCTTGATGTTTATGCAGTCTAATGGTGGCCTCACTGACGCCTACTGTTTTCAGGGTAAAGACGCCATTCTCTCCGGTCCTGCCGGTGGCGTAGTTGGTATGGTGCGGACTGCCGAGGCGGCAGGTTTTGGCCGTCTGATCGGCTTTGATATGGGTGGCACCTCTACCGATGTGAGTCACTACGCCGGTGAGTACGAACGTGCTTTCGAGACCGAGGTGGCCGGTGTGCGGCTGCGCGCGCCGATGATGCAGATCCATACGGTGGCCGCCGGTGGTGGTTCCATCCTGCAGTTTGATGGATCCCGCTATCGGGTGGGGCCTGACTCTGCCGGTGCCAATCCCGGCCCTGCGTGTTATCGCAATGGTGGGCCGCTTACCGTAACAGATTGCAACGTCATGCTGGGCAAGCTACAGCCTGACCACTTTCCTCATGTGTTCGGTCCCAATGCTGACCAGCCACTGGACGTTGAAGTGGTACGACAAAAGTTCTCTGAACTGGCGGAAGAAATTTATAGATCCACCGGCAGTCGACATACCCCTCAACAGGTAGCTGAGGGCTTCCTCGCCATCGCTGTTGAGAATATGGCCAACGCCATTAAGAAGATTTCGGTACAGCGTGGCTATGATGTCTCTGAATACACTCTCTGCTGTTTTGGCGGGGCAGGGGGGCAACACGCCTGTCTGGTAGCGGATGCGCTGGGGATGAAACGGGTCTACCTCCACCCCTATTCCGGTGTGCTCTCCGCCTTTGGTATGGGCTTGGCGGATCTTCGCCTGATGCGTGAGAAAGCGGTGGAAGCGGTGCTGGAGAGTGGAGTTATATCCCACCTCAGCAGTGAAATGGATCTGTTGCAGCGGGAGGGTGAAAAGGCGATGCGGCTCAAGGAGTGCCTACCTCGCGTATCCGCTGTGAACGCAAACTGCACCTGCGTTACCGTGGCTCGGATACGGCACTGGTAGTCGCCTATGGAGAGTCGGCAGAGATCGTTGCTGCCTTTGAACAGGCCCACCGCCGGCGCTTCGGCTTTATCTCAGCAGAGAAACCACTGATCGTTGAGGCGGTGCAGGTGGAGGTGATTGGTTTTACCGATTCCCCTGCAGTTGAAGGTAAGGCCAATCTTCATGCTGACACTGCCGCTCCCACACTCCACAGTGCTGTGATGAACAGTGAGTCCCACGAGATGCCATTCTATGATCGCGATGAGCTGCCTGTAGCACGCCCGGTTCAGGGACCGGCGGTGATCGTAGAAACCACCGGGACCATCGTCGTCGAGCCGGGCTGGCAGGCTACTCTGACCGAGGGCAACGATATTCTCCTTGAACGCTACCAGGCGTTGTCCCAGCGGGTGGCTATCGGCACCCAGGTCGATCCGGTGATGCTGGAGATATTCAATAACCTGTTTATGTCTATCGCCGAACAGATGGGTATGGTGTTGGAGAATACCGCCGCCTCGGTCAACATCAAGGAGCGCCTCGACTTCTCCTGTGCGGTGTTTGATCAGGCGGGAGAGCTGATCGCCAATGCACCCCACATGCCGGTACATCTCGGCTCCATGAGTGAGAGCATAAAGACGGTAATCCGTGAACGGGCCGGCACGATGAAACGGGGGGATGCCTATGCCCTCAATGCCCCCTACAACGGCGGCACCCATCTGCCCGATGTCACCATCATCAAGCCGGTATTCGATGAGGTGGGGGAGGCGGTGATCTTCTACGTCGCTTCACGTGGACACCATGCGGATATCGGCGGTATCACACCTGGTTCCATGCCGCCGAACTCCACCTCGGTCAAGGAGGAGGGGATTCTCATTGATAACGTCAAGCTGGTAGCTGAGGGACGTTTTCTTGAACAGGAGATGCGCGACCTGCTCAACTCCGGTGACTACCCCTCTCGTAACCCCGATGCCAATATCGCCGATTTTCAGGCCCAGCTTGCCGCCTGTGAGAAAGGGATGCAGGAGCTGCTACGCATGGTGGATCACTTCGGCCTGGAGGTGGTACACGCCTATATGCGGCATGTTCAGGACAATGCCGAAGAGTCGGTGCGCCGGGTGCTCGATGTCCTTAGCGATGGTGAGTTCTGCTACCCGATGGATGATGGTTATCGGATCTGCGTCAAGATCACCCTGGATAAAAATGCCCGTCGCGCCGTTATCGATTTCAGCGGCACCAGCGAACAGCACCCTGGCAACTACAATGCTCCCTCATCGGTGTGCAAGGCGGCGGTGCTTTATGTCTTCCGCTGTCTGGTGGATGACATGATTCCGCTCAATGAAGGTTGTCTCAAACCATTAGATGTGATTATTCCCGAGTTCCATTATCAACCCCCGATATCCTGCCGCTGTGGTGGCGGGTAACGTTGAGACCTCCCAGGTGATCGTCGATACCCTGCTCGGTGCCCTAGGTGTGGCCGCCGCCTCCCAGGGCACCATGAACAACTTCACCTGGGGTAATGGTGAACATCAGTACTACGAAACCCTCTGTGGGGGTGCCGGTGCCACCGCCAGACGGGATGGCACCGATGCGGTACATAGCCATATGACCAACTCACGCCTCACCGATCCGGAAGTGCTGGAGTGGCGCTTTCCTGTGCGGCTGGAGTCATTCAGTATCCGTCACGGCTCTGGTGGCAAGGGGAGAAAAAACGGTGGTGAGGGCTGTGAACGACGGGTGCGTTTCCTTGAGCCGATGACCGCCAATATCCTTGCCGGTCACAGGCAAGTGCCGCCCTACGGTGTTGCCGGAGGAGAGCCTGGCGAGGTGGGTGTCAACCACGTAGAGCATAGCGATGGCCGGAAAACCCCGCTGGATGCCAAGGGCCAGGTAGAGATGGCACCTGGTGATCTATTTATCATCAAGACGCCGGGAGCGGCGGTTATGGAGCAGCACCGGAGCGCTCTTTGGAGCCCCAATGAGCATTACATCAATCCTGCCATATCTCTTTAACCAGTGGGTGAACTCCGATAAAAAGATGAGCCTGCCAATAGGGTCTGAAGTACCTCGTGCTCACCAAGATTAATGTAGAGGTTACGCGATATCCCGTGGACGTCTTGAGATAGGTTGAAACTCCTAACCTATTATTGGGCTTGGCGTTCGTGCAGTTGCTGTAGGTTGTCGATGATTCGTTGCGCCCGTTCGAGTTTTCCGGTGGCCTCTTTTTGCCCAGGAGCCAGGGAGAGAACATTTTTCCAGGCAAAAATGGCTTGTCGGAAATCACCATTGAGATAGAAGGCATCACCCGCTTCGAGTTCCTGTTTTACCCGTTCGGTTATAGAAATTTGTAGTGCCTCTTCCAACAGGTCGAAGTTGTGGGGTAGGGGCTTCTGCTCTCCCAGTTGCTTGAGGTATTCCCTCGCTTTTAGCAGTTTGTGGTTTGCTATTGCTTCATAGAACCCCTGGAGCTGTTTTTCTTCCAGTCGCTTGAAGTGTCGTTGCCTCTTTTTAGTCTTGTTTTTTGCCCGTTTTTCCAAAGCCCGTTGCAGTTTACGATTGGCCTTGATCGACTCTTCATCGGGGTTTAGCTCTACAGCCAACGGCAGCGTACGAAGTGCCAGGGAGAGATTGCCCTTGTGTAGTGCCTTGTGGCCCGCCAGGAGCAGTTTCTCAGCCACCTCTTCGCTCTCGTTTTCAATACGGATCAAACTCCAGTGGGTCAGCAGGTTGTCGTACTCCATTTCCACCAATGAACGGCTCAGGGGCAGCTCTGCTTTCAGCCACTTTCCCTGGATAATCAATCGTTCCAACTGCAGTGCCTCAAGCCGCGCATCAAGTCTTTGCCGCATCGATTTTTGGGCCTTGTGAAGCGGCTTGCTTTCAGGCAGTTCCTTTAGTGCCTCATCATAACTTTTGGCAGCATCCTTCCATCTATTTTTTCGTTCCTGTTTTAAGGCCTTGGCAATGGTTTTCTGCTCCAGCTTAGCTATTTTTTCAGTAGCAGTGGCTGTTGCGCTTTAAGCTTGTGGTATTGCCTATGATCGGGGGCTGTTTCGGCAATAAGCTTGAGCGCCAGCTGATATTCGCCCTCTGCCTGATATTGGCGGTTGCGCTGTAGTCGGTCATCTGCAGTGACATCGCCGGGCATATGGGCGCAACTGCTGAGTGACAGGATGAGAGTGATGAGAAGGATACGCTTCATCTTGAAGCTTCCATGTCATCCACGCCCGCAGACGTGGCTAGCAACTCATCGAGAAAATTGTCTTCCTGTGTTTCGATGATCTCGTGGATGGTTATGGGCTCACTCACTCCCTGCAGATGAATGGTGCCAGATGGTTTGGTTGAAAAATACCGATTCAGTTGCATGGAGTCATTCAGTGAATCGCTGACAATCACTTGCCCGACATCGGCTGCCGATGAGAGGCGGGAGGCTAGATTAACCGCTTCACCGACCACCGTGTACTCCATGCGCTCTTCCGATCCCATGTTACCGGCGAGCATAACGCCACTGTTGATGCCGATACGGAAATCGACAGTGACCAGCCCATCTTTTTCACGTTGTTCATTCAGCTCAGCGACAAGATCGCGGATCAAAATGCCACAACTGACGGCATGCACGCAGTGGGCATCATCTGGCTCTGGTGCCCCAAACAGTAGCATCGTACAGTCACCGATATATTTATCCACGTGTCCATGGCAGAGCCGTGCAGTACGGTCGATAAGGGTGAAATAGGTGTTGAGAAGCGTGCTGATCTCTTCCGCTTCCAGCTGTTCGCTGAGGCGGGTAAAACCGACAATATCTGCGAACAGCACGCTTGCAGAGACATTATGCCCACCCAATCGAACCTGCTTCATATCGCTAAGCAGCTCCTTTGCAACCTTGGGGGAGACGTGGCGTGAAAAGGTCTGTTCTACCGCTCCTTGTGTTGCAGGCCTGCGGTCATGGTGTTCAGAGCCGTCATCAGTTGACCCAGTTCATCTCCGCGACGTTCGGTAAAACGGAATTGATAGTTTCCTGCAGAAATCTCCTGCTGCCGTCCACCAAGTGATTTATCGGGCGTGACAGACGGCGGCCGAGGAGAAATGCGGCGAATACGCCAATGACAACCATTACCAGGGTGAGCAGGGTGATGGTATGAATAGCCTGCTGCTGCGCCTGGGCTAATATGGAACGATCGAAGGTGAGCAGGGCGTAACCGATGGAGAGATCCCGGAACTTTAATGTGCTGATATAGGAAGTTCGGGTTGCCTCGGTGCCGTTGCGGGGTTTCCAGGTAATGGGTTGATTACCATTCTCCGTTGATATCTCAGGGATCTGCCCGGTGCTTGCCAGCAGCTTCAGTTCATCGGAATAGATGGCGCTGCCCTTGATGCCGACGTTACTGGTCACATTATTGGTGAGCACGGAGAGTGCCAGTTGGTCTTTGGCCAAAACAGGCTCGACGGCGGCTTTGGCCAGCTGTGCACTCAAGGCATTTCCGTAAGCCGTGATCTCACGATCGAATAGCCGGCTCTGATTTTTGCTGATGCTTAAGCCAAGCAGCCCCATGCCGATCACCAGCAACAGGGTGATGATCAGGGCCAGTTTGTAGGCGATGGGAAGAGGGAATGTTCCCTGTTTCCAGCTAAAGGTTCTGGTATCCGGATCGCGGTGGGCATTGTTATCTGTCCGCATCAGGCCGTTTTTTTACTCTAAATTGGAGAAACGTGAATGGTATCACTCTCTACGGAGGAAACGGGAGCTTTGCTCTCAGTTCTTTGAGGGGATTGTGTCGTTATCGACATGCTGTTCCTACAACGGGCTGCTCTCATGTATGAGTGGCTTTGCCGACTATACTTCCTTACATAAGGAGGTAGAGAGTGATGCAACGATTAGGAATTTTTCTGATATCGGTTATCTTGCTTGCTTTGGGCATGAGTGGCTGCTCCACCACCCAGGAGTACTCCAGTGCCAAGCAGCAGATAATTGATCTGAATGAGGGTGATCTCAGTCGTGATGGGCTGGCCTTTCTGACGCCGACGACAGTAACCGGAAAGGAGGAGGACAAGCAGGTGTTTGCCCTGGTCTTTACCGACACACTTGCTGAGCTGCGGCCTGATATCCCCCTGCTGACACTTCCTCAAACACTGAGTGCAATCAATCAGGCCGGTCTGGCCGGGCCCTATCGTCAGATGGTGGTCAACTACCGGGATACCGGAATTTTTGAAAAAGCGACCCTGAGTAAAATCAGTGAGGTTGTTGGGGTGCGTTATGTTGCTCAACTGAAACTCTCTGATTTCCTACAGTACTCAAAAGGCCGCTTCAGCGCTTGGGTATCAGGTTGCTGGAGACAAAACAGGCTCATGTGCGGGTTTTCCTGCAGATCTGGGATGTCAGCAAAGGCACCATCGCCTGGGAAGCGGTGGAGGAGCTGAATTTTGCCTATGAAACCGGCACGGAAGATCCGGTCTCTTTCAATCTGATTGTCAGAAAAGCGGCCGTTAACCTGATAGGGCGGCTTCCATAGGGTACTTTTTTGGTAAACTCTATGCGTTGTATTGACCCACTGTGGTCAGCGCCTATTTGGGTCATAAAATGACAGATGTTAAAGAGATTGACTACCAACGCCGTTTTGGAGGTATTGCCAGGCTCTACGGCGTCCATGGTTTGGAGGCGTTCCGCAAGGCCAATGTCTGCGTGGTGGGCATTGGTGGCGTTGGCTCTTGGGCGGTAGAGGCACTGGCTCGCAGCGGTATCGGTGAGATCACACTGATCGATCTTGATCATGTCGCGGAATCCAATATTAATCGCCAGATCCATGCGCTTGAGAGCCAAATTGGAAAAGCCAAGGTGGAGGCCATGGCCGAGCGTATCCGTGAGATCAATCCCCAATGCCGAATTAACTGTATTGAGGAGTTTGTTGAGACCGGCAACCTTGAACGCCTGATCACATCCGAGTATAGCTATGTGATTGACTGTATTGATGCTTTTAAAACCAAGACGGCTTTCATTGCACATTGCCACAGTAACGGAATAAATGTGGTAACGGTGGGGGGTGCAGGAGGGCAGACTGATCCACTGAAAGTACGCCTCGCTGATCTCAGCCGGACTCAATACGATCCTCTATTGAAAAAGATGCGCAAACAGTTGCGCAAGGATCACAACTTTCCAAGAAATCTCAAGAAACGCTTTAAAATCCCTTGCGTCTATTCAGATGAACTACCTGTCTACCCGGATGCATCAGGTGGTGTGTGTCATGAAAAACCACAAGAGGGAACTTCATCCGGGCTCAACTGTGGTGGTTTTGGCTCGGTCACCTCAGTGACGGCTACTTTCGGGCTGGTAGCCGTATCTCATGTGTTGAGGCAATTGGAAGAGGGTAATCGGAAACAGGGGTAGTGTTCAGGTAGGTTGATTCTCTCAGTTCACCCTTTATGCTCCTGGGTGAACTGCTCATAACCATGTACATCCAGGTGGACTACATCCCTGTTTTCCTGGCGCAGCCCTGGACGCCTGCGCTCATCATCAGGTATTTTCGATGAATCATTTTTAGTGCGGTCAAAATATTGGCGTCCGTAGATCGGTTTGTTGTGGAGTCGCTGCCCTCTCAGGTGTTTGATCAACCATGCTGCCGCTTTCTCCGGGTGAATTACGAGTAGTCCATGGTGCTCCTGTATCCCTTGTGGTTGGTAATGATAAGGATGTCACAGTGGATTATTTCGGCTCTTTTTGTGAAAGGGAGGTGGTACTTCTTCTCCAGAAGGCTCTCAACCAGCTCCATTAGCTCTCTATTTGAGGTGGCTTGAGGGATTCTGAGAATAATAATTTTCACTGAAGCGTTCCATTTGTCGGACACACTAACAGTGTAGTAGACGGATGGCGATATTTACCCTATCCGATTATTTTTATAGGGTATTTTGGTGTGCTGAATCAGCTCACGTTATGGAGGTGTTGGGTGTGACGGCAGTTCCTTTATGTTAATGGTAGAGGGGATGAAAACTTCCGTTGGGTATTCGGATTACCTCCTTATATAGATTGCGGTTACGCCTCAGTTTTAATCTATGGCATTTTAGAAGGGGATTACTTATGCTTGAAGGTCCCTGTCATCTATCATGGAGCAAAAAATGAAGAGAAGTGTTGCGCAGACAATACTGGCGGCGGCCATAGGCCTTACCCTGGTGGTACCAAACGCCATGGCTGGAGATACCATCAAATTAGGTGTGGCGGGTCCCCATAGTGGTGACCTCGCATCTTATGGCATACCTACCATCAAGGCGGCTGAGCTGGTTGTCGCTGAGGTGAATGCCAAAGGTGGGATCAATGGTAAGCAGGTTGAACTGCTGGTCGAGGACGATGTCTGCAAGCCGGAGGTGGCAACCAATACTGCAACCAAACTGGTTTCTGATGGTGTTGATGTAGTGCTGGGCCATATCTGTTCCGGTGCAACCAAGGCGGCACTGCCGATCTACAAGAGTGCAGGCATTGTCGTGATGTCGCCTTCAGCAACCAATCCGGCGCTGACCCAGAGTGGTGACTATCCCAATTTTTACCGCACGATCGCCTCCGATGACGCCCAGGCCAAGACCGAAGTTGATTTTGCTCTCAACGTTCTGAAGGTAAAGAAGATTGCCGTCATCCATGATAAGGGTGACTACGGCAAGGGCTTGGCCGAGTTTGCCAAGATATTCCTGGAAGAGTCTGATAAAGGTGAGGTCGTGCTTTATGAAGGCGTGACCCCAGGTGCAGTGGATTACTCTGCTGTTGTTCAGAAGATCAAACACTCAGGTGCTGAGGCAGTGATCTTTGGCGGCTATCATCCAGAGGCCTCCAAGATTGTCACTCAGATGCGCAAGAAGAGGATGAAGACACTCTTTATCTCTGATGATGGCGTGAAGGATGACACCTTTATCAAGGTAGCTGGGAAAAATGCGGAAGGTGTTTACGCATCGGGTCCTCAGGATAACTCCAAGAATCCTCTATCTACCGCTTCTATTGCGGCACACAAGAAGGCCTACAGTGCCGATCCGGGTGCATTCTATGAGAACGCCTACGCAGCTGCACAGGCACTGTTGAAGGCGGTTGAGAACGCAGGTTCTTCCGATCATGATGCAGTCCGAAAAGCGCTGCAGGCGAATAAAGTTGCTACACCGGTCGGTAATATTAACTTTGATGATCGTGGTGACGCTGTAGGTGTCGGCTTTGCCATGTATCAGGTACAGAACGGCAAGTACGTTGAAGTGCATTAAAACTGTAAGAGTTAAGGGTCCGGGGCGTCTGCTTCGGGCCTTTTATTTTGCCTTTTCATCCACAGTCCTTAGTCAATGATAGTGAATTAAAAACTGTATTTTGGCCGTGAATTAGCGCAAACACTCAAGGTTACTACTGTCCCATTAGCCCCCTCACCCCAATTGGGTGAGGGGAATTATAAGATAGGCATTTGCTTCTATTCACCCTCACCCTGGCCCTCTCCCTTATAGTGAGAGGGGATGAACTATTTAAGTTAGGTAGTATTTCCAGATGGAATACTTTATTGAGTTACTCTTCAGTGGTCTGACTCGGGGCTCCATCTATGCTCTGATCGCGCTGGGGTACACCATGGTGTACGGCATCATCGGTTTGATTAATTTCGCTCACGGTGAGATTTACATGATTGGTGCCTTCACCGCCTATATAGTCGCCTCTGTGTTGACGATCTACGGTTTTCCTGCGCTATCCATTGTTGTCCTGGCCGGTTTGGCTGCGGCCGTCTGGTCCAGTGCTTACGGTTATACGGTGGAGAAGGTGGCCTACAAGCCACTGCGTCATGCCCCCAGACTGTCACCTCTGATTAGTGCGATTGGCATGTCCATTTTTCTGCAAAACTATGTGCTGCTGGCACAAACATCGGACTTTCTCGCCTTTCCTCAGCTGATTCCGGATTTTGAGTTTATGGAGCCGGTGGCCCATATTGTCGGTACCACCGATATGATCATCCTGGTAACCACGGCTGTAGTGATGTTGGGTCTCACGCTACTGATTAGATTCAGTCGCACCGGCAAGGCGATGCGTGCCACCTCCCAGGATCGCACTATGGCCATGCTGGTAGGGATCAATGTAGACCGTGTCATCTCTATGACCTTTATTATCGGCTCTTCTCTGGCCGCCATTGGTGGTGTACTAATCGCCTCACATATTGGCCAGATCAACTTCTATATTGGCTTTATCGCCGGCATCAAGGCCTTTACTGCGGCGGTTCTGGGGGGAATTGGCTCCATTCCCGGCGCTGTGCTGGGCAGTTTTATCCTCGGCCTTACCGAGAGTTTTGCTACCGGTTATATCTCCAGTGACTATGAGGACGTTTTTGCCTTCTCTCTGTTGGTACTGATTCTGATCTTTAAGCCCTCAGGGTTGCTGGGCAAATCAGAGATCCAGAAGGTGTAGATGATGACTTCCTTCAGCGAACTGAAAAAATCCCTGATTGTCTCTCTCTGGTTCTCCTTTTTGACCTTCCCAATTATGGTGATCAAAGCCGATCCCATCGAGAAGACGGTCATCTGGCGCTGGGAGAACCTCTTTTTTGTTGCCATTGGCAGTTTCACGCTCTCCATGCTTGGCAAGGTCTTCTTTGCCCAACAAGCGCGTCGGCGGGACCGCAAGGCGGCCTGTCAGGCTCCGGCACGTGATCCACTGGTCCAGGTGATTCTTCGTGAGCCACGCTACCTCTATCCACTGGCCGGTGCTATTTTTGTATTTGCCCTGGCATTTCCTTTTCTCTTCTCCACCTATCAGACCAATGTCATGACAACGGCACTGATGTATGTGGTACTGGGGCTGGGGCTCAATATTGTTGTGGGTGTGGCTGGGCTTCTTGATCTTGGCTATGTCGCTTTCTATGCGGTGGGTGCCTACAGCTACGCCTTACTCAACTTCCATTTTGATCTGGGATTCTGGATGGCACTGCCGATCGGCGCCATTCTGGCGGCATTCTTCGGCATTCTGCTCGGCTTTCCTGTGCTGCGACTACGAGGAGACTACCTCGCCATCGTCACCCTCGGTTTTGGTGAGATCATTCGGTTGATCATGGAAAACTGGAATGAGTTTTCCCAAGGGCCCAGTGGTATCTCCAATATCGATCGTCCCGGGCTGTTCGGTCTTGAACTCTCACTGGATATGGCGATCACCTATCTTTACTACCTATTGATAGTGATGGTGTTGATCACGATCTTTGTTGTTAACCGGTTGCAGGACTCGCGACTGGGAAGAGCATGGATCGCCTTGCGGGAAGATGAGATCGCCTGTCAGGCGATGGGCATCGACAAGACCAAGACAAAATTGACCGCTTTTGCCCTTGGTGCCACCTGGGCCGGTATGGTTGGAGTCTTTTTTGCGGCCAAGACCACCTTTATCAATCCGGCCAGTTTCACTTTTCTGGAGTCGGCGATCATTCTCTCTATTGTAGTACTGGGTGGCATGGGATCTATTCTGGGGGTGGTTGTTGGTGCATTAGTGCTTATTTTGCTTCCTGAGTACCTACGGGCACTGTCGGATTACCGGATGCTCGCATTTGGAGCCATTCTGGTCACTATGATGGTGTTCCGCCCACAGGGCATCATCTCCAGTGTCCGTCGTACCTACCGGTATAGAAAACGGGGTGAGCGTGAGCGGCAGGCTGCAGAAGGTGATGCCCAATGAGCACGCCTATACTTGATGTCAACGGCCTGTCGATGGATTTTGGTGGTATCCGCGCGCTCAACCGGCTCGACCTCGATGTTAAATCAGGAGAGATTGTCGCACTGATCGGTCCAAATGGGGCAGGGAAGACCACCTTCTTCAACTGTGTCACGGGCCTCTACAATCCCACTGCCGGTGACATTCACCTTAATCCACCTGATAAAAAGTCGATCCGACTGAATGGCCTGAAACCAAATCAGGTGACCGAGAAGGGGATGGCGCGCACCTTCCAAAATATCCGGCTGTTCCAGAAAATGACGGTGTTGGAGAATGTGATGATTGGCCGCCACTGCCGCACCCGCTCCCACATTATAGGCGCTATCTTTCGTACAGAAGCGACGCGACGGGAAGAGCAGGAGACAATTGAGCGAAGCTATCATCTACTGGAGAAGGTGGGGCTTGCCGAACAGGCCGATGAGTTTGCCGGTAATCTCTCCTATGGTGCTCAGCGGCGTTTGGAGATCGGCCGCGCCCTCGCCACCGACCCCTTTCTACTGTTGCTGGATGAGCCGCTGCCGGCATGAATCCCCAGGAGACACAGGATCTTGACCAGTTGATCAATCGCTTACAGTCCGAAGGGCAGTCCATTCTGCTTATTGAACATGATATGAAACTGGTAATGAGCCTCTCCCATCGGATTTTTGTCATGGACTACGGCACCAAGATAGCCGAAGGAACACCCGAAGAGGTACGCAGTAATCCTGATGTGATCAAGGCTTATCTGGGTGATGATAGCGATGCTTGAGCTTCGCAATATAGAGCCTACTACGGCAATATTCAGGCCCTGAGGGACGTTAGTCTGGAGATTCAGAAGGGGGAGGTTATTACTCTGATCGGCGCCAACGGCGCAGGAAAGAGTACCACCCTGATGTCGGTTTGCGGCATTGTTCCTCCACGCTCGGGCGAAGTCCTGTTTGAAGGCCGGCCAATCCACAAGGAGAGTCCCGACCGGATCGTTGCATGGGGATTTGTCAGGTTCCTGAAGGGCGCCATATCTTTCCTCACCTATCGGTGAGGGAGAATCTCGATATGGGTGCTTTTCTTCGTACCGATAAGGAGGGGATCAAGCGTGATATTGATTACGTGTTCTCACTCTTTCCAATTCTTGCTGAGCGTGCCGGCCAGGCTGGCGGCACCCTCAGCGGGGGAGAGCAGCAGATGCTTGCCATGTCTCGTGCCCTGATGGCAAGACCGCAACTGCTGCTGCTTGACGAGCCCTCCATGGGGTTGGCGCCTCTGATCATTAAACAGATATTTGAGATCATCAAGAAGATCAACGAGGAGCACAACACCACTATCTTTCTGGTGGAGCAGAATGCTAAACAGGCGCTACAGATTGCTGATCGTGGCTATGTCATTGAGAACGGCAGGATTACACTTAGCGACCAGGCGGAGAAGTTGTTGGTCAACCCGAACGTGCAGAAGGCCTATCTGGGAATATAACGGTCAGTGCCCACAGCAAGTTCCTACCGAACGGTCTCTTATCTTAAATTTTCTGCCGGTGTATAGTAGTTGGTCATTTTCTTAATCAAGGTTATTCTGTGTGTTGATTCGCTACCCTTTTTTTGCCCTCCTCATGCTGTCGGCGACTGCTCTCCAGGCGGATGCTATGGAAGATGCTGCCGGCGTCTACAGTGAAGGGAATTATGCTAAAGCTTATCCCATGCTGCACACGCTGGCCAAAAAGGGGCAAGACGAGGCTCAGTTCTATATCGGTGCAATGCTGGTAGATGGCCTTGGTGTCGATGCGGACTCAAATAAAGGGGTCTATTGGCTTAATCAGGCTGTGAATCAGGAACATGCAGAAGCTGCCATCATGTTAAGCAAGATGTACCTGAGCGGTCGTGGCGTTGCATGAATGTTGATAAGGGCATCCACTACATGGAACTGGGTGAAAGCTTCAAAAGCGAAGATGAGAAGGAGGATTGTGAGTGAATTCTTCCTCTTTATGCTCTTGGTAATACCTCCCATCTGAACTCTTCCCCCCCTATCTTTCTAATTCATAATGACAAATTAATGTGCGGGTGTTCACATTAGTAGACATTTCCACTTTCAAAACTGCTTTCGCAGACGATAAAGAGTTAAAGCACAACAACTTAGGTAAATGAGTTCGGAGTATCCGCTCTAAACAGCTTCAGGGTGTTTAACCTTTATGGTTTATGACCGCAGAATATATTATCGATTAAATGATGACCTACCGGCCAAAGTATTTAATCAGGCGGGTGAGGCGATGGATGCACGCATCGTTGAACTTTCTGTGGGTGGCTTGAAGTTTGAAGCTGACAATGTGCTGGTCGATCATATTCAAGTAATTGATCCATTCGGTAACGCTCTTTCACAGGAAAAGATCTGGACTGAATTCTCACTACTAATGGGAAATATGGAAGTACCCGTTAAACTTCAATGTAGACAAGTGTACAAGCGTCGTCTCTCACAACATCTCTACTATATCGGTATGTTGATACTCAATTATGAAGAGAGGGCTGATGAACAGCTCAAAAGCTATATTAGTAACGGAATCAGTACCACAGCAGCTTTCGGTTAACGGTTATTCATACTCACTGGGCACCATACACATAAAGACCACTGGCTGATTCTATCTTTCCTCAGCCTAACTCCTTTATTCGTGGAGGCTGTTATAAAAGCACCAGTCCCTTCTCCCTACGAGGGAGAAGGTTAGAATGAGGGTGTATTAAATCAATGGATTACCTATTGATCCCCTCACCCTAGCCTTCTACTCGGTGGGGAGAGGGGGCTTTTGTGACACCCTCCGGTGGGGCGGGGGGAGGATACAGAAAAAGCTTTTCTCTGTGGCCGCTGCGTCCCGCTTTTGGACCTATGCAGGTTTACAGCTTCTGGATCTTCTCCAACTGCTCCTGCAGGTTATCAAGGCAGACTGTTGATCGGCGAGCTTGTCCTTCTCTTTCTGCACTACGGCTGCAGGCGCCTTGTCGACAAAATTTGGATTCTCCAGCTTCTTGCTGATCCGCTCCATGTCACTAGTGATTTTGCCTATCTCTTTCTCTAGACGAGCAAGTTCCGCGGCTTTATCGATCAAACCGGCCATGGGGATCAGAACCTTCATCTCACCCACCAGAGCGGTGGCGGATTCCGGTGCTTCCTCACCACTCTCTAGCAGCGTGGCCGACTCCAGGCGGGCAAGAAAATCGAGGTAGTGGCGGTTGCTTTCCAGCCATGCACGGTCCTGATCAGACGCATTTTGCAGCAGAACCCCCAGGGGTTTGCTCGGTGCGATATTCATCTCACCCTTGATGCGGCGTATGCAAGAATGAACAGCTTTACCCACTCCATCTCGGCCTCAGCATCACGGTCCATCTTACTCTGGTCCGCCACAGGGTAGGGACGGAGCATAAGGGTTTCGGCTTCGATACCGGCAAGAGGGGCGGCCTTCTGCCAGATCTCTTCGGTGATAAAGGGCATGATCGGGTGGGTCAGGCGCAGCAGAGTTTCAAGCACCCGTACCAGTGTCTGGCGGGTACCACGCAGGGCGGCTTCTGACGCATCTTTATTGTTCAGGACCGGCTTGGAGAGCTCCAGGTACCAGTCACAGTACTCATTCCAGGTGAACTCGTAAATCGCTTTGGCTGCCTGGTCGAGCCGGTAGTTTTCCAGGGCATCGCTCACCACGGTCTCTGTGGATTGCAGGCGGGAGATGATCCAGCGGTCTGCAACACTCAACTCCACATCACCACCGTTCTGGCCGCAATCCTGCTCTTCGGTGTTCATAAAGACGTAGCGGGAGGCGTTCCACAGCTTGTTGCAGAAGTTGCGGTAGCCCTCGATACGTCCCATGTCGAACTTGATGTCACGGCCGGTGGCGGCCAGTGCGGCGAAAGTGAAGCGTAGTGAATCGGTGCCAAAACTGGTGATACCTTCGGGGAAGTCCTTGCGGGTCTGTTTTTCAATCTTCTTCGCCAGCTGTGGCTGCATCATGCCGCTGGTGCGCTTCTGTACCAGTTCTTCCAATTCGATGCCGTCGATCAGATCAATGGGATCGAGCACGTTGCCCTTTGACTTTGACATCTTGTCGCCGTGGGAGTCACGTACCAGACCGTGTACATAGACCTCATGGAAGGGTACCTTACCGTCCATGAATTTGAGACCGAACATGATCATCCGGGCAACCCAGAAGAAGATGATATCGAAGCCGGTGACCAGTACGTTGGTGGGGTAGAAGTCCTCCAGTCGCTGGGTGTTCTCGGGCCAGCCGAGGGTGGAGAAGGGCCAGAGGGCGGAGCTGAACCAAGTGTCCAGTACGTCTTCATCCTGGCGCAAGGGGTAGTCGGCATCAAAACCGTGCTTCTCGCGTACTTCTTCCTCGGAACGACCGACATAGACGTTGCCTTCGTCGTCGTACCAGGCGGGGATACGGTGGCCCCACCAGATCTGACGGCTGATGCACCAGTCCTGGATATTGTTCATCCACTCGTAGTAGGTGTTTTTCCAGTTGTCCGGCACGAACTTGATATCGCCATTCTCCACCGCCGCGATGGCGGGTTTGGCCAGCGGACCGACCTTGACGTACCACTGGTCGGTGAGGAAGGGTTCGATCACGGTGCCGGAGCGGTCACCCCGTGGCACCATCAGCTTGTGGTCGACGATCTTCTCCAGCAGGCCCTCTGCGTCAAGATCGGCAACGATCTGCTTGCGTGCTTCGTAGCGGTCCATTCCTATGTACTTTGCGGGCAGCAGTTCGCCCTCTTCGGGTGTATTCTCACGGATCGCAGCATCTACGGTGAAGATGTTGATCAGGCCGCCGTGGGGCTGTTCAGTGATTTGCAGTTCATCTCGGTGACGTTGCCACACCTCGTAGTCGTTGAAGTCGTGGGCCGGGGTGATCTTGACACAGCCGGTGCCGAATTCTGGGTCGGCGTGTTCGTCTGCGACGATGGGAATCTTGCGGTTGGTGAGCGGCAGTTCAACCAGCTCGCCAATCAGGTGCTTGTAGCGCTCATCCTCGGGGTTCACTGCGACGGCACAGTCACCGAGCATAGTTTCGGGGCGGGTGGTGGAGACCACCAGACTGCCCTGGCCGTTGGTGAGAGGGTAGCGCATGTGCCACATATGGCCCGCTTCCTCTTCGTTCAGTACCTCCAGGTCGGAAACGGCGGTGTGCAGCTTGGTATCCCAGTTGACCAGGCGCTTGCCACGATAGATCAGCCCCTCTTCATGGAGGCGGACAAAGACCTCTTTCACCGCATCGGAGAGACCATCATCCATGGTGAAGCGTTCATGCTGCCAATCCAGGGATGAGCCGAGGCGGCGCAGCTGACGGGTGATGTTGCTGCCGGACTCCTCGCGCCACTCCCAGATGCGGTCAATAAAGGCTTCGCGGCCGAGGTCGTGACGGGACTTGCCGTCAGCCTCAAGCTGGCGCTCCACCACCATTTGGGTGGCGATACCGGCGTGATCCGAACCCGGCTGCCACAGGGTCTGATCCCCCTTCATACGGTGGTAGCGGATAAGGGTATCCATCACGGTATTGTTGAAGCCGTGACCCATATGCAGATTGCCGGTAACGTTGGGCGGCGGGATCATGATGCAGTAGGAGGAGTGGTCGTTGTCGCTCGTTCTGGGTGGGGCAAAGTAGCCGCGCTCTTCCCAGGTTTTGTACCAACGCTGTTCAAGGCTGTGTGGGTCGTAAGTTTTATCCATCGGTCGCTGTAATAATGATTTAATATTAAAAGTTTAAGGTACTTAAAAACGGCTCTTTTTCAAATTGAAATTGAGCTGGTTCTGAGAACCCGTATGTTGATTTGCCACATATTATAACGGAATTGGCAGTGATAGCTGTATTGTTGAAGTGAAATTTTTCTCTATGAAGCACTGGAGCAGCAAAGCGATATGAAGATCGAATCTTCCATGGACAAAAAATGGGTATTCTCTTTTGCCGAGGGTGATGGCAAGAATAAAAAGTTATTGGGGGGTAAGGGAGCTAACCTCTGTGAAATGACCCAGATCGGTCTCAATGTACCCCCGGGATTTGTGATTACTACTGAGGCGTGTTTGGAGTATCTTGCCGCCAGTGACGGAGCACTTGCCTCAGGTATTATGGAGCAGGTACGTGACCAGATGCAGGCTGTGGAGAAGGCTACAGGAAAAGGCCTCGGTAACCGTGAACATCCTCTATTGATCTCGGTGCGTAGCGGCTCTGCTCTCTCCATGCCGGGATGATGGATACCATTCTCAATCTTGGTCTCAATGCAGAAACGCTCCAGGGAGTGATTGACCAGACCGGCGACGCCCGTTTTGGCTACGACGCCTACCGCCGCTTTATCCAGCTCTTTGGCAAAGTAGCCCTTGGAGTACCTGATGAACTGTTCGATGAGCAGTTTGAATCAGTCAAACAGCGTGCCCATGTGACCGCAGATGTCGGCCTCTCCGCCGACGACCTGAAGGATATCAGTGAGCGTTTCCTCAAGGTGGTGGAAGATCACACTGGACGCACTTTCCCGGAAGATCCCTTCCAGCAGTTGGAGATCTCCATCAAGGCGGTGTTTGGCTCTTGGAATGGCAAGCGGGCGGTGGATTACCGCCGCGAGTTCAATATCACCCCTGATATGGCCAACGGCACTGCCGTCAATATCTGCACCATGGTATTCGGTAACCGGGGCGATGACTCCGCTACCGGTGTTGCCTTCACCCGTAATCCCGGCACCGGTGAGAACAAACTCTACGGTGAGTATCTGGTCAATGCGCAGGGTGAGGATGTGGTGGCGGGTATACGCACCCCCAAACCCCTTGATGAGCTTGATGAAGAGATGCCGGAGATGGCGAAAGAGTTGGCTCAGCTGCGCCAAAATCTGGAATCTCACTACCATGAGATACAGGATTTCGAGTTCACTATCGAGCGTGGCACCCTCTACTGCCTGCAGACTCGAAACGGCAAGATGAACGCCGTTGCCATGGTGCGCACCTCCGTGGAGATGGAGCAGGAGGGGCTGATCACCAAAGAGCAGGCACTGTTGCGAATTGATCCTGCTCATCTGGAGCAGATGCTCTACCCGAGGCTCGACCCCTCGGTCAGGCTGGAGCCTTTGGCCCAGGGGCTACCCGCCTCACCCGGTGCCGCTTGCGGCCACGCCGTGTTTGATGCTGATCGGGCCGAAGAGATCGGCAAACAGGAGGGGCAGAAGGTGATCCTGCTGAGGGAGGAGACCAAGCCGGAAGATATCCACGGTTTTTTTGCCTCCGAGGGCATTCTTACCAGTCGTGGTGGTAAAACCTCCCATGCGGCTGTTGTCGCCCGTGGCATGGGTAAGCCCTGCGTTGCCGGGGCCGAGGGGATAGCGGTGGATGTGAATCGTCGTGAAGCCTATGTGGGTGAGGCGGTGATCAAAGAGGGTGATCTGATTACCATTGACGGTACCTCCGGCAATGTCTACCTGGGTGAAATTGCTACAGTCGAACCCGATTTCACCGATGAGCTGACCACGCTTCTGGGGTGGGCCGATGAGGTTCCTATCTGCGTGTGATGGCCAACGCGGATACGGCTGTGGATGCCGCCAGGGCGGTGAAATACGGTGCCCAGGGTATTGGTCTCTGCCGTACCGAGCGTATGTTTAACGATAGCGCCCGCTTGCCGGTGGTGATTGAGATGATCGTTGCCGAGGATGAAAACCAGCGTCAGGATGCACTGAATAAACTGCTGCCGATGCAGCGAGATGATTTTTCCGCGATTTTTGAAGCGATGGCACCACGTCCGGTCACCATTCGCCTTCTTGATCCGCCCATCCATGAGTTCCTGCCAGCGGAGCAGCAGCTGCAGAGTGAATTGGAGAAGCTCCACCACCTGCGTAGCACCTCACAGGGTATGGAGGTCTTGGCGAGTACCATGTCGCTGCTCCATGAAGCAGGTCAGGCAAAAACCGAGGCCGACAGCATGCGCCACCTGGTGGACCTGCAGCTGGTGGAGGAGGCAATCGCCAAGAAGGAGACGATGCTGCGCAAGGTGCGCGCACTCTATGAGACCAACCCAATGCTGGGTCATCGCGGCGTACGCTCGGTATTACCTTCCCCGAGATCTACCAGATGCAGATCCGTGCGGTCATGGAGGCCTCGGCGGAGTGTGCTGCCCGGGGGATTGAAGTGCATCCACAGATTATGGTGCCTCAGGTCTGTACCGCCCAGGAACTGCGCCATGTGAAGGGGTATGTCGATGCGATTCGTGTCGATGTTGAGAAGGGGTGTGACTGTGAGGTCAACTTCCGTTTCGGTACCATGATCGAAGTAGTCCGTGCCTGTATGCGTGCCGACTCTCTCGCCGAGGAGGCCGAGTTCTTCTCCTTCGGCACCAATGATTTGACCCAGGCTACCTTCTCTTTCTCACGGGAGGATGCAGAGAATAAATTCCTGCCGATGTACAACGAGAACGGTATCCTCCAGGACAATCCCTTCGAAGTATTGGATGAGAAGGGTGTCGGCAAGTTGATGAAACTAGCAATAGAGTGGGGCAGAAGCATACAGTCAGACCTCAGTGTCGGTATCTGTGGCGAGCACGGCGGTCATCCTTCATCTATCGCCTTCTGTCATCGTGCTGGACTCAACTATGTCTCCTGTTCTGCACCACGTGTACCGGTGGCAAGGCTGGCAGCAGCCCATGCCAAGCTGTTGGAATGAGTGAGATTACGGGGCTCCACCATATCAGTCTGATCGTTGCCGATACCAAACGGGCACTCGGATTCTATCAGGGGGTAATGGGGCTGAAGCTGGTGGATGATCGCCCTGACCTTGGTTTCCCCGGTGCCTGGTTATGGATAGGACAGCAACAGATCCATCTTTTGGAGTTGCCCAATCCAGATCCGGCCTCTGGGCGGCCAGAACATGGCGGGCGTGACCGCCATACCGCAGTATCGGTGACCAACCTCGATGCCGTGATCAGGCGGCTTGATGCCAAGGGCCTGACCTACACCATGAGCAGGTCAGGGCGCCGGGCACTCTTCTGCCGTGATCCTGATGGTAATGCATGGGAGTTGATCGAGGCGCCTAAAGACCCCATAAATAATCTGAAATAAAGTCATCAAATGCCGGGTCTCTATTTATAAGATGGCTGACTGCTGTCGGATTTCCTTGTACTACACTGTGGATAAGTTATGCAATAAATAGACTTTTTCAGAGGCCCCCTAGAGAATAAATTAAGAGACCTTAAATTATATGGATTACCGCAAGGCTATTCTTTTTACCCTGCTCGTTGCACTCATAGCCTCTTTTTTTCTGTTTGATCTTGGTAGCTACCTGACCCTTGAAAACATCAAGGCGCAGCAGGCAGAGCTGACTAACTGGAAAGAGACGAATCCCTGGCAGAGTGCTTTCATCGTCTTTGTCGTCTATGTGGTGGTGACCGCACTCTCTCTTCCCGGGGCGGCGGTAATGTCGTTGGCTATCGGTGCTATTTTTGGACTGGCGACCGGCCTTGTTCTTGTGTCTTTTGCCTCCACCATTGGTGCAACCTTTGCCTTTATAATCTCACGACTATTGCTTAGGGATATGGTGCAATCCCGCTTCAGCGACAAGCTGCAGTCGATCAATGCAGGTATCGAGAAGGATGGCGCCTTCTATCTCTTTGGCTTGAGGCTGGTACCGCTCTTCCCCTTCTTTATTATCAACCTGGTGATGGGACTGACTCCCATACGTACCTGGACCTTTTACTGGGTGAGTCAGGTAGGCATGCTGCTGGGCACCGCTGTTTTTATCAATGCCGGTACCGAACTGGCAAAGCTGGATTCACTCTCCGGCATTCTTTCCCCCAGTCTGATTTTCTCCTTTATCCTGCTTGGAGTATTTCCTCTGATGGCAAAAAAACTACTGGCAATGGTAAAAGCTCGTAAGGCATTGGCGAACTACTCCAAGCCCACCACTTTTGACCGTAACCTGATCGTAATAGGTGCCGGCTCCGGTGGGCTGGTGGCCTCCTATATTGCCGCCGCCGTAAAGGCCAAGGTGACACTGATCGAGAAGCACAAGATGGGAGGAGACTGCCTTAATACCGGGTGCATCCCCTCCAAGGCGTTGATCCGCTCGGCACGCTATCTTGCCCAGACCCGGCGGGCGGAGGAGTTCGGTTTCAAGTCGGCCTCGGCCGAGTTCGATTTTTCAGATGTGATGGAGCGGGTTCAGAATGTAGTAAAACAGGTTGAGCCTCACGATTCGGTAGAGCGTTATACAAGCCTCGGAGTCGATGTAATTGAGGGTGAGGCAAAGATCATCTCACCCTACAGCGTCGAGGTGAACGGTCAGGTCCTCACCACCCGCAGCATCATTGTAGCCACCGGCGCCCGACCCTTTGTGCCGCCGATTCCCGGTCTCGACCAGATCGACTACCTCACCTCAGACGATCTCTGGACACTGCGGGAGTTGCCCAAACGGTTGGTAGTACTGGGTGGCGGCCCCATTGGTTGTGAATTGGCTCAGAGCTTTGCGCGTTTCGGTGCGGAAGTTAGCATTGTGGAGATGGCTCCCAAGCTGATGATCCGTGAAGATGACGATGTCACCGCCCTGGTTACCGAGCACTTTGCCGATGACGGCATCAATATCTACACCAATCACAAAGCAAAAGAGTTCAAGGTGGAGGAGGGCAGAAAACTCCTCATCGCTGAGCATGATGGCAATGATGTGGAACTGGAGTTCGATCAGGTATTGGTGGCGGTGGGGCGTATGGCCAACACCCAAGGCTTTGGCTTGGAGGAACTGGGGGTGGAGATATCCCAACGCCGCACAGTGGAGGCCAACGACTACCTGCAGACCAACTTCCCCAACATCTATGTCTGTGGTGACGTAGCCGGGCCCTACCAGTTTACCCATACAGCCGCACACCAAGCGTGGTACGCTTCGGTCAATGCCCTGTTCGGTATGTTCCGCAAATTCAGGGTGGACTATTCAGTCATCCCCTTTGCCACCTTCACCGATCCTGAGGTAGCGCGGGTAGGGCTCAACGAACAGGATGCTGTAGCCCAAGGCACCGCCTATGAGGCGACGGTCTATGGCTTGGATGATCTTGATCGGGCAATAGCTGACGGCGAGAACCATGGCTTTATCAAAGTGCTGACTGTACCGGGTAAAGATAAAATACTCGGTGCCACCATTGTCGGTGAACATGCCGGTGATTTGATTGCAGAGTTTGTTACCGCCATGCGTTATGGTCTTGGATTAAACAAGATACTCGGTACTATCCATATCTATCCCACCTGGACAGAAGGCAACAAGTTCGCCGCCGGTAATTGGAAACGGGCACATGCTCCAGAGGCGGTGCTGCGCTGGGTGGAAAAATTCCACACTTGGCGCCGTGGCGGCTGATCAGCAACATACCAACCGGTAGCCCGGGTTGAGTTTTCGAAACCCGGAAAATTGAAAAGCTGATCCAATCCTATCTGTAGCGGTTTCTCGAAACGCGATGAACGTTACGTACTCCCAGTCATATTCCATCCCCTTCCAAAGGCCACAAAAGTACCCATGGTCTGCGCAAGGCACCGATGTTACAGGCAGGATAGAAGAATTATCATCTATCCTGAAATTGCCACATGCATTCTTAACTGGATGAATAATACCTTAAGTTTCGGAGTTCAAATGACGTAAAAGGCTTGGATAGACCGTCCCTTCTCCCTCAGGGAGAAGGCCAGGATGAGGGAAATTAGAAGAATCAAAGCGTTAGC